>Ga0207660_10002932_pt1 | contig 11147 bp, 10 predicted proteins | sample KBSC73BmetaG_FD_184335 | JGI IMG/M metagenome (GOLD analysis project Ga0207660, IMG submission 184335) | Corn rhizosphere microbial communities from Kellogg Biological Station, Michigan, USA - KBS C7-3B metaG (SPAdes) (version 2) | ecosystem: Host-associated > Plants > Roots > Rhizosphere ... | reverse complement strand
GCGCTGGCTGCCGTCGCGTCCTTGTTCTGTGGTGGCCCGACTGCTGCGGCGGAGCGGTCGTCGGCTGCGCAGATGATGGACGATCTAATGTATGGCCGTGGGCCGATCGGCGGACCGTTTACGCTGACCGACCAGACCGGCAAGCAGCGCAGCGACAGCGAATTCCGCGGCAAGCTGATGATCGTGTATTTCGGCTATACCTATTGTCCCGATGTGTGCCCGACCGACCTGATGGCCATCACGCAAGCGCTCGACGCCCTGGGTCCGGCCGCCGAGGGCGTGCAGCCTGTTTTCATCACGATCGATCCGGAGCGGGACACCAAAGTGCTGGCGGAATACGTCTCGGCCTTCCATCACAGCCTTGTCGGCCTTACCGGCACCCCAGACGCAATTCGAAAGATCGCCAACGCCTACAAGGCGTTTTATGTAAAGGTGCAGGACGAGCGGAGCGGGGATTATTCAATCGACCATGCCGGCGTCATTTATTTGATGGGCCGCCATGGCGAGTATCTGGGCTTCATGCCGCCACAGACAAATGCCGACCGGTTGACCGAGGTACTGCGCAAAAATCTCGCTAACTGACGAATGTCATGGTCGGCGCCGGCAAAACCACCTACCCGGCCAAGGACGATCCAATCAACGCAATCACAGCCAACGCCATCAGCCCGGTGCCGACCCAGCCCAAAGCGATCAGCCAGGACCTGGCTCTGAACCTTCCCATCAGTCTGGAATTTGCGACGATCACCATCATCATCGCCATGATCGGAACCGCGACAATGCCGTTGAGTACCGCACTCCACACCAGCATGTGAATGGAATCTATTCCGGTAAAGCCAAGTCCGAAGCCGATAACGGTAGCGGCTGCGATGATCGTGTAGAATCCGACGGCGTCCGGCGCCTTTGCCTCGAGTGTCGCGTGCCATCCGAATGCTTCGGACACCCCATAGGCGGCCGAACCGGCTAGCACCGGTATTGCCAGCATGCCCGTCCCGATAATACCGAGGGCGAAAAGCAGAAAAGTAAAATCCCCAGCCAGCGGCCGCAACGCTTCGGCGGCCTGGGTTGCTGAATTGATATTGGTGACACCGTTGGCATTCAAAACCGTGGCGGTGGTCAGGATAATGAAAAAAGCGATCATGTTGGAGAAGATCATTCCAACTATCGTATCGATCTTGATGCGGTCGAGCTCCAGACGGCCGCCCCTGGTCAGCTCTCGAAGCGGGCGGTGCACCTTGCCCTGATTCATATCCTCGACTTCCTGCGAAGCCTGCCAAAAAAACAGATAGGGGCTGATCGTGGTGCCCAGCACAGCCACAACCATCAGGAAATAGTCCACATTGATAGTGGGCTTGGGCCAGATTGCCGCCAACAGGGCGGTGCTCCAGGGAATGTTCACGGTCAGGGCTGTTGCAACATATGCGAACAGCGCGAGCGTCAGAAATTTGAGCACCGGGGCATATCGATGATAGGGCACGAAAACCTGCAGCAGGGTCGACGTCGAGGCGAAAATCAGCGCATGCTCGTGATTGAGGCCACCGATCACCAGCGAGAGAGATTCTCCCATCGCGGCGATATCGGCCGCGATGTTAAATGTGTTTGCAACGACCAGAAGAAAAACCAGTGCTAATACCACCCAACGCGGCGCCAGCTCCATGACATTGGCGGCAAGGCCCTTGCCGGTTACTCTGCCGATCTGCGCACTTACCAGCTGGATTGCGATCATGAACGGCGTTGTGAGAAACACCGTCCACAGCAAGCCGTAACCGAACTGCGCCCCGGCTTGCGAATAGGTGGCAATGCCGGATGGGTCGTCGTCGGCAGCGCCGGTCACCAATCCCGGACCGAGCAACCGAAGCACCATGTTCCTGGGTTTTTTGGCTTCTGAGCGAATAGTTTTGGCCATGAAATCTTTGCTGTTCGAGATCAACTGAATCAGTAAGCCCTAGGGATAATCGCTGTATAGGCTCGAAAAAGCTCCTCCCAAGCATGGCAACGCAATGCTTCTCTGCGGGTTCCCCACTGTGTTAACGCGCACGCTGGCGATGGAGATGAATAGGCATTAAGATGATCGCATATTTGTCGATCCCGGCAATCGAAACTTGAGCGTATAGAATCCAAGGCCGATCGTTCTATCGATCCGGGATGGCACACGGGCGTTTGCCGCACCAGCACAGGGGGTTGCCATGCTTTCAGTCTTGATCGGGGTTTTGATTATTTGCGTCGTCGGTGCAATTTGCTTTTGGGCCATCGATAAATTTGTCCGCGAAGCCCGCTTGGCGAATCTTCTCAAACTGCTTGTGGTGCTGATTTGCCTGGCGTCGATCCTTCAGCGGGTGCTGCCGTTGGCGGGAGTTAATATGTAGCCGCGGCACCGCGAACCACCATATCGATGCTGTGGGTTTCTTTGCGGAGCCTTTCATCGGGCGCGCACTTGGCGCGACCGGCTCCGACCCGGTGGCTCGCAAACACGAACGCAAAGAACTTGACACGTCGGGCAAATCACCGGCATACCGACAACATCGGAAGAATTAAGCCCGCGCCAGGAAACCGGTCGCGGGCTTTTTGAATCTTACGATAGTCGGAGCAGTCGTCGGCATTACCTTCGTGCCGCCGCAATTGCGGGGTCCCGTGCGCCTCGCGACGCATTCGAGGGGAACCGCGATGAAGAAACTGCTTGTTGGCGCCCTGATCGCAGGGGCATTTATGTCGTCCGAAGCAAGAGCCCAGGATCGTGCTGGAGATGCTGCCTTGGGGGCAGTGTCGGGAGCGGTCGTCTTGGGACCCGTGGGCGCGGTGGCAGGCGCGCTCATTGGATATACGGCAGGGCCCTCGATCGCGCGTTCCTGGGGAGTGCGGCGGTCTGCATCGCGACCGCGACCTCAGCATGCAACTCAATCCAGCCTTGGAACCCGAGAGCAAGCGGCGGCCAAGACAAGTCCGCCACCGGCTGTTAAAGCCCCCGAAACGGTTGCCAGCATAAAGGCCGCGCCGCCAGCCGCCAAAACCCCCGAAACAGTTGCCAGCACGAAGACCGCGCCGCCGGTCCAGGGATTTGAATAAGAACGTGCTGGCGAGAGTCGCGCAAAAAATTTGAACGTCGGGCAAATCACCGGCATAAATTCAACATCGCAAGAATTGAGCCCGCGCCGGGAACCCGGTCGCGGGCTTTTTGAATCGGACGGCAGCCGCACGTCGCGGCGCCACATCCTCGCCACGCGTCGTCGCCTGAGCGTCGCAAGCGAGCTGCCGTCCGACCCTTGGAGTTGAGCATGATCCCCCGGCGAACGTTTCGCATTTTGTCTCGGGGAAATACCGGCACTCATCGGGTCGTGGCTCGAGGGCATGCTTCTCCGGATCCTGCTCGATTAGCCGGCACGCGCGAGCGTGCCGGCAGGCGGCGTGGCCCCAAGTCCACGTCCGCGCGCGGCCCCGTCGCAACGATCCGTCCCGCGGATCGCGCCCGGAGGGATAGGGTTCGCGCCTGAAATGATCGCGTGATACGCGATCATGCCGCATATTTTAAATCGTCGTTGCCCGCCAACGGGTCGCATGAATGTGCGCGTTGACAGGCTACGCAAAGCAAATCCAGATTCGGCTCGTTGCTGGATTGCTTCGTCGCTTTGCTCCTCGCAATGACAAGAAGAATGATAACGGGAGGGCAGCATGACCGCATATCGGATATCGCTGGCATTGGTGGGCCTGGTCGCGATCGCGGTGTGGGAGGGATTTTCGTGAGCGCCGAGATCGCTCATTTCGTGCCGCGGCCAAGTCACCATCGCGAGCTAACCGACCTTCCCGCGATTGCATTTCGGTCACCGGCCAGCAGGATGATCTCACCATGGATCACGTCGACACGTCACCTTGCGAATATGTCTGGCCAGATGATGCGGTCCGGCATCACCAGTTTCTCCTGGCGGGCCTGAGGCGGCGAATTCGCGCCAAAAGCCTGCCGTCAATAACGACCAGTCCCGCGCCTATAAAGGCCAGGCCTGCGAAATGTCTGACATCCAGGCGTTCTCCCAATCCAAACGTGCCCATGATGATCGCGCTGACCGGTATCAAGAATGTGACGAGCAAAAGATTGGTCGCTCCGGCCGTCGCGAGAATCCGGAAGTACAGCACGTAGCCGAGTGCGGTCGAAAGAACGGCACTGCCGGCGATGGCCTCCCAAACTGGCAACGCAGGCATCGCCAAAGTCCAGGGATGATCGACCAGCATCACGATGGGAAACAGCACGATCGCGGAGGCTGTTACCTGGCCGGTGGCCGTCAATATCGGGTCGATGCCCATGAGTTTAAAACGACGGCCGTATACCCCCGCGAAAGCGTAAAGTACTGCCGCCGTTAGAACTGCGACTTGCGCCAATACATTCGTTCCCAGCCCCATCAATGAATCCGGGCCGACCAATACCACCACTCCGAAGAGTCCGATCACGACGCCCAGAAAGCGGTTACCGGTCATTTTTTCGTCGTCGGTCAGCAAGTGAGCCATTATGACCGTCGATATTGGCGTGGTGGCATTCAATATCGCTGCCAATCCGGAGGCGATGTGGCTCTGGCCCCAGACCACGAGACAAAACGGGACAGCGTTGTTGAGCAGGCCCATTGCGAAAAACGCGAGCCAAGCGGGCCTGCCGCCGGGCATTTTCATTCCGACGGCTTTCACCAACGCGTTCAGGATCACGGCGGCCAATGCAACGCGCAGGAACACAATCGTGAAGGGCGGCAGCGTCTTGATCAGGACTCCCGCAAAGAAAAATGAACCGCCCCATAGAACAGACAGCAGCAACAGCGCGAGCCACTCGCCTCTGTTCATGCGGTGATTCATAAGGGTGCCACCCGCCATTCGGCTTTGCCGGCATTGACATCGACCCTCCATGCGCGTTGGCGGAGACTTCATCGGAAGGCGAGTCAAGAGTGTTGTCCGACATGAGATCGCAATGCGCCACCCGATTCCCGCGACGCGGCGCGCGGCTGGCTTGGGAAACGCAAATTCCAGATGCCCAAAACCCTGACAGAAATCCACTCGCTGGCACGCAGCCATACCAAGACTGCGCTCAATGTCCTTGTCGGCGTCATGCGCAGCAAGGATGCAACGGCGACAGCGCGGATATCCGCGGCCAACGCCATTCTTGACCGCGGCTGGGGCAAGGCCACACAACCGATCGAGAATGGCGATGACGGCGCTCTCGAACTGATCCACAGAATCGAGCGAGTCATTGTCCATCCTGAGAATCCCGACCGCTAAAATATTCGAGCCGCTGTTGGTGCCCGCGCGTTACAAGAGCGCGTATGGAGGGCGCGGTTCGGGAAAATCGCATTTTTTCGGGGAATTGCTGGTCGAAACGTGCCAGGCCGAGCGCGGCACATCAGCGGTCTGCATTCGCGAATCCCAGCGCACGCTGGCGCAGTCCAGCAAACGCCTGATCGAAAGCAAGATCGCCGCCCTGGGGCTGGGCCGCCGATTCAAGATGTTCAACGACAAGATCGAAACCCCCGGCGACGGCATCATCATCTTTCGCGGCATGCAGGATCACACGTCGGAATCGATCAAGTCGCTCGAGGGTTTTGGAATTGCCTGGATTGACGAAGCGCAGAATTTAAGCGCGCGCAGTCTTTCGCTGTTGCGTCCCACTATCCGCGCCGAAGGCTCGCAGTTGTGGGCGAGCTGGAATCCCCGCCGCAAGTCTGATGCCATTGACGATTTCTTCCGGGCGCGCAAACCGCCCGGCGCGATCGTCGTCAACGCCAACTGGCGCGACAATCCGTGGTTTCCGGCCGTGCTGGAAGAAGAGCGCAAGCTCGACCTTTCGCTGTATCCGGACCGATACGACCACATCTGGGAAGGCGATTACGTGAGGGCATTTGAGGGCTCCTACTTTGCGCAGATGCTTATCGAGGCGAGGGCGCAGGGCCGCATCGGCAAGGTCGCTGCCGATCCGTTGCTGCCGCTGCGCGCCTTCATCGACATCGGCGGCTCCGGCGCTTTTGCCGATGCCTTCACGATCTGGATCGTGCAGTGGGCCGGCAGCGAGCTTCGGGCAGACTTTCAGCATCTGCGGCGTTGGCGCAAGAGCGTCGAGCAGGCGCAGAGTTATACATTCAAGGCTGTGATTACAATTATCGTCACCGGGCTTGTCGGGGCGGTGTGGCTCGGCGTGAAGGTCATGCTCGGTAAATGATCCGCGCCGTTTTGGTGGCGGCAGCACTGCTGTTTTCAGTCCCCGCGCACGCCATTCCTTGCTGGATGGTCAGGAAGGCCGTCGCACAATATGGCGAGGCGGCTGTGGAGACATGGGCACGGTCCAAGGGCATTTCCGACAAGGAAATCGAGAAAGCCCGGCGATGCCTCAAATAGTTCTGGCGTTCTGGCGTCGGGTTTCCGGAATGGCCGCCGGTTGTAAGCTGCTCATCAACTCTATGCGTCAGGCGTCGCTAGCGCTGCAGCTTGTCCAGCGTAATCGGCAGATCGCGCACGCGTTTTCCGGTTGCGTGATAGACAGCGTTAGCAATCGCGGCCGCAACGCCGACGATGCCGATCTCACCCAGCCCCTTGATACCCAGCGGATTGATGATCTCATCCGGTTCATCGACGAAGATCACCTTGATATCCTGCACGTCCGCATTGACCGGCACATGGTACTCGGCGATGTTGGCATTCATGATGCGGCCGAACCTGTGATCGTACAGCGTCTCCTCATGCAGCGCCATGCCGATGCCACCTACGACGCTGCCCATGATCTGGCTGTGCGCCGTCTGGGTGTTCAGGATCCGCCCGGCCGCGATCGCGCTGACGACGCGGGTAACGCGGATGACGCTGAGTTGCTCATCCACCTTCACCTCGACAAACACCGCCGAATGCGTGTTGCGCGCATGAGAGCTGTCATCCGGAAAACTGTTGGTGGTTTCCTTTTCGATCCTGTCTATCGCGCCATGTCGCATTGCATCGGCGATCGAGACCGCTCGAGCCGCGTCGCGCTTACTGATGACCTTGCCGTCCGCGAGCACGACGTCTTCAGGTTTCGTACCTGCCAGCGGTGAACCCTTCATTGCCTTCACCAAAGCCAGCAGTTCATTGCGAACCTCTTTGGCCGTCGTCGCGACCGCGTGCGATGCCGAGGCCGCCATCCACGATCCGCCTTCCACCGGGGCTTGCGGCAGGGTGGAATCGCCGAGCTTGATAGTTATGTTCTCTAGCGGGAGGCCGAGCGTGTCGGCCGCGACTTGCGCCATGATCGTGTATGTGCCGGTGCCGATATCGGAAGCCGCGCAGGATACTTCCGCGTGTCCATTCGCGGTCAGCACGATGCGAGCGGCCATAGGCATCTGCAGTGCTTCCCAGACGCCGGTCGCCATGCCCCAGCCTACAAGCTCGCTGCCGTCGCGCATCGAGCGCGGTTCCGGCTTCCGCTTGTCCCAGCCAAAGGCTTGTGCGCCCTGGCGGTAGCATTCCCGCAGCTGCTTGCTGGTGTAGGGAACGTCCTCGTTCTGGTCCCGATCCGAATAGCAGCGCAGCCGCAGCTCCATAGGGTCGAGTTTTAAGGCCACCGCAAGCTCGTCCATCGCGCTTTCGAGAGCATAAACGCCGGTCGCGGCGCCAGGCGCGCGCATGTCGCTGGAGGTAGGAACGTCGAGCCGTGCCAGCCTGTGCAGATACTTCGCGTTGGCCGACTTGTAGAGCAACGCCGCCCAACCGGTATCGTTGCGGGAGAAATCTTCGAATTGCGAGGTGACGGCGATCGCCTCGTGGGTGATCGCGTCAAGCGTTCCATCCGCTTTCGCACCGAGCGCAAGGCGCTCAATGGTGGCTGGCCGGTGGCCGAGCCCATACATCTGCTGGCGCGTTAGCACCAGACGCACCGAGCGTTTCAGCGCCAGCGTTCCCAGCACTGCCAGCACTACTTGATATTGCGGGCGGAGTCCTGAGCCGAACGCACCGCCGACGAACGGCGATATCACGCGCAAATCGTCCGCCTTCTTTTTAAACACGTTGCACAGATAGCGCTGCACATTCTGTACGCCCTGCGTCTTGTCATAGACCGTGAGCTTGCCGCCACCGTCCCACGTCACAGTGGAGGCGAACAATTCCATCGGGTTGTGATGCTCGGTCGGGATGAAATATTCGGCCTCGTGACGCACGTCAGCCAACGCATAGGCTTTCTCGACGTTGCCACGCGACTTGTCGGGTTTGTTGACGACAAACGCCCGATCGCGCTGCTTATATAGGTCGGTGACGAACGGTTGTTCTTCATACTCGACGCGTACGAGCGAGGCCGCGCAGCGTGCGACCTCCCATTCTTCCGCCAGCACCAGCGCGATTGGCTGGCCGCTGAACCTGATCTTGTCGTCGTAAAGCGGGCGGAACGGCGAGCCCTCTTCCGGCGCTACATCGTCCTTCCAGGCATCGTCCGCGCTGGCCATGCGGGGCCGGTTCTCGTGGGTGAGCACGTCGAGCACGCCTTCGACACGGAGCGCCTCGCTAGTGTCGATGCGCGCGATGCGGCCCTTCGCGATGGTCGATTCAACGACGCTGCCATACGTCAGGCCGCTGGTCTTGAATTCGCCGGCATATTTGGCTTCACCAGTGACCTTGGCGCGCCCGTCGATACGTGGGGTGGCAGTGCCGATGTAATTCACCATGACATGCTCATCGGATTTTCTTGTCGGACTGCGATTGCGGCGTCGCTTGCGCTGCCTGGGTCAGCGCCCGAACGATGCTGCGGCGCGCCAGCTCGATCTTGAAGGTGTTGTGGGCGAAGCCTTTGGCGTCGCGCAAGAGGAGGTCTGCCGCATGCGTGAAGGTCACTTGGTTTGCCGGTTGTCCGCGCAGCGCGGCTTCGGCCGCTGAATCCCGCCAGGGCTTGTGGGCGACGCCGCCCAGCGCCAGGCGCGCTTGCCTGATCGTACCGCCTTCGAGTTCCAGTGCGGCCGCGACGGAAACCAGCGCGAAGGCATAGGAGAGGCGATCGCGGATCTTCAGGTAAGAGTAGTTCTTCGCAAAGCCCTGCGCCGGAAGTTCGACCGCGATGACGATCTCGTTCGGTTGCAGGTTGGTATCGAGCTGCGGCGTGTTTCCGGGCAGCCGATGGAAATCAGTGAACGCGATCACGCGTTCTTCTTTAGGACCAGCTACATGCACTTTGGCTTCAAGCGCGGCGAGCGCGACGCACATATCGGAAGGATGCGTTGAGATGCAGGCGTCGCTGGTCCCGAGGATTGCGCTGATCCGGTTGATGCCGTCAATTGCCGAACATCCGGAGCCGGGCTTGCGCTTGTTGCACGGCGTCGCCGTGTCGTAGAAGTAAAAACAGCGCGTGCGTTGCAGCAGGTTTCCGCCCGTTGAGGCCATGTTGCGCAACTGCTGCGACGCACCCGCCAGGATAGCGCTTGAGAGCAGCGGATAGCGCTGCTCTATGGAAGGATGCCAGGCGAGGTCGGAATTCGGGACAAGCGCACCGATACGCAGCCCTCCATCCGCCGTCTCCTCGACGGATTTGAGCGGCAGCCGCGAGATGTCGATCAGCCGGGAAGGGCGCTCGACATCCTGCTTCATCAAATCGATGAGATTGGTGCCGCCTGCGATGAATTTGGCGGTCGGATCGGCGGCGATCCGGCGAACCGCGTCGGCCACGTCGTTGGCGCGCGTGTACTGGAAATTGATCATGGCTTGGCGCCCATCTTGCCCATCGCCTGCTGGATCGCCGCTACGATGTTTGGATAGGCGCCGCAGCGGCAGATATTGCCGCTCATCAATTCGCGAATTTCATCCGCACCCTTCGCCTTGCCTTCGGCGATCAAGCCCAGCGCCGAGCAGATCTGACCCGGCGTGCAATAGCCGCACTGGAACGCGTCATAGTCGATAAATGCCTGCTGTAGGGGATGCAACGCGCCTTCGGTCGCCAGCCCTTCGATGGTGGTGACGTTGGCGCCATCCTTCATCACGGCGAGCGTGAGGCAGGAATTGACGCGCCGTCCGTCTACCAGCACGGTGCACGCGCCGCACTGGCCGTGGTCGCAACCCTTTTTGGTGCCGGTCAAGTCAAGATGATCCCGCAACGCGTCCAGCAGAGTGGTCCATGGTGCAACTCCGAGTGTGGTTTCGACGCCGTTGACGGTCATCGCAACCGAAACCTTGTCGGGTGCCGGGATAGGATTCCTGTTTCGTTTCGCCGGACGTGTTTGAGCCATCCGAATCTCCGCACACCTGCAACGTAGTTCGCTCGCTGAAGTTTCGAAACTGCGGCGAATTTTTGAAACAATACGCCGGTTACGGCCGGTGTTTGCCGATATGGGATCGCTGCCGGCGATAGCCAAGATGCGCGGGCCTATCCGCTTTGCGCAAAAATGAAGCAGAGCATGGGGTTATTTGCCCCTCGCCTGCACGCGCCAGGGCCCCAGCAATCCAATACCGTCAGGATGCACTGCGCGGCTCTGCCTCGGGGCCGGACGAGAATTCAGCGTAATTGCAAGGAATTTGAAGGTCTGGCCGATGTACAGGATACGCGAGGTCGACGGCCATGACGAAGAAATCGCGGATACCCTCGCAGACCTTCACCGCCTGACATTCTTTGACGGCGCTCCCATTCCGACATTCGACCTGGGACATTGGTGGCTCGCCCTCCACCAGACAATGCCGGTCGGCTTTGCCGGCGTCGTTGCGTCCACGCACCACTACAACGCAGGATATTTCTGCCGTGTCGGCGTGTTGAAAAAGCACTGCGGCAACGCTCTGCAATTGCGGCTGATGCGCGCTCTGGAATCGCGTTCGCGCCACAATGGATGGTGTTGCATCGTTTCGGATACTACCGACAACCTCGCCTCTGCCAACAACTTTATCCGGGCCGGCTATCGGCTGTATCAGCCGCAACATCCGTGGGCCTGGCCCAATACGCTGTATTGGCGCAAATCCATTAAATGAGCGCGCGCGATCACTCCCATAGCCGGCTGCAAGCCGTCGTGATGTAACAATGACTACGGCGGGTGCATCACTTCCAGCTTGGATACGCGTTTGAACAGTGCCCTCATGGCACGGCATAGCGCGTAGCATACTCCCGAAATTACAAGACTCGCCCGGTGGCCTAACGGCCATCGGGCTTTTTTGCGTTTTTGGGGGCTGTCCACGGCCGGGTCGCCGAGGCGGCTCCGCGT
>Ga0207660_10002930_pt1 | contig 11151 bp, 10 predicted proteins | sample KBSC73BmetaG_FD_184335 | JGI IMG/M metagenome (GOLD analysis project Ga0207660, IMG submission 184335) | Corn rhizosphere microbial communities from Kellogg Biological Station, Michigan, USA - KBS C7-3B metaG (SPAdes) (version 2) | ecosystem: Host-associated > Plants > Roots > Rhizosphere ... | reverse complement strand
GATTGGTGTCGATCCATTTCTGCGGCACCAGCACCATGTTCGCATAGCCGGGATAACCATTGTCCGCGAGCAGGAAGACCTGCGGCTTGAAACCGCCTTCCTTCTCCACCGTGTAGGGCTCGCTGGTCAGATAGCCTTCCTGGATAGCTTTGGGATCGACGAGGAAGGGCGCGAGGTTGAAGGTGTATTTTCGGATTTGGCTGTCGCTGAATTTGTATTTCGCCTTAAGCCACGGCCAGAACGCCACCGTGCTCGCATCCGCGATCATGATCGGCTTGCCCTTCATCTGCGCCAGCGATTTCACATCGCCACGCGGATGGGTGATGAGCACCTGCGGGTCTTTCTGGAATATCGCCATTACCGCGCGCACGGGCACGCCTTCGCGCACCATGTTGAGCGGGATGAAGCCGTTCGAACCCATGCCGAAATCCGCCGCGCCGCCGGCCAGAAGCTGGGGCACGTTCACGGAAGGCCCGCCTTCCAGGATTTTCACGTCGAGTCCGGCCTTCGCATAAAGCCCCATCGCCTGCGCCTCATAGAAGCCGCCATGCTCGGCCTGCGCCTTCCAGTCGGTGACGAAGGTGATGTGCGTGGGCGCGGCTTGCGCCAATGAGGATGCGGCCAAGAAGAGTGCGGCAAACGCCGCAAATAGTGTTGTCTGTTTCATTGCCCCGCGCCTTCGCCCCGCCCTGTATAGATGTTCCTGGTAACTATTTGCTAACCAGTTTTTTCATTGTGCCGGAGCGAGCGGCCGTTTCCAACCATTTGGCTCCCATGATCGACCTGGCGACACGTCCACGGCCGCTGCGCATCCTTTGTGTCGAAGAGGATGATTTGGAGCGCAGACTCCTGCAAGCCTGCATGGACGCGATCCGGGCGGAAGCCATCTTTTCGCGCCGCGCGGCGGATGCCGTGCGCTATTTCCGCGAACACCCGGTGGACATGGTTTTCATCGATATCGACCGCCATGCGGCGGGTGAACTGGGCGGTTTCCGCCGCATGCGCGCAACACCGGGGCGCGGCAAAACCGTCCCCATTCTCGCCGTCACCGACAATGATTGCCGCTGGAGCGAAAGCGACTATCGCGATGCGGGGTTTGCAGGGCTGTTCCTGAAGCCGATCGAGCCGTCACGCCTGTTCCAGACGATTGACGATGTATTGTACGAAGCCCATCAGCCGCCGTTGCTGGCGCCATCGCGAGTTTTGTCCCATGTGCCGCACGTCGCCTGACGGCGTATCGCATCGATCTTCGCGAACTGCCTGTCGTCGTTCACCAGCGTGCGGAAGAGGACGAGGCCGTTCGCCGTCGGCGCGCGGATCACGAGGCGTCCGGCTATGTGCATCGGCTCAACGCCGCCATGTGGCGGCAGGATGATAAGCTCCAGCGGTTGCCCACCGATCTGCCGGTCGTTGAGTGCGAAGAAATTGTTGGTGTTGTTGTCGAAGGCCGATACGGACCAATAGGTACCCGGCGGCACGGGCGCTTTCACTTCCAGCGGACCGTTGCTGAGATCGAACGGGCAGGCGGAATAAAGCAGGTCTGGGCTCGGCCGCACCACGCCGCGCGCATGCTCGTCCACGCGCTTCTGGTGATGGATGGTGTTCACTGCGCCCATCTTGCTCAGCGCCCTGTGCATGACGGCATGCGGCAAGTACCACACGCTCGCCAGATGGACGGCGACGGCGACGACGATTGTGGCTGCGATCCAGCCGATCCACTCCCGCGCGCTCATGAGCAGGACACCTTCTTGAGCGTCGGCAGCGCCACATGCGCCGGATCTGCGGCAACAGACGCCGCCGGGTTGTAGAGGCGCAGAGTCAGATTAAAGCGCCCATTCTGCAGCGCGATCCAATCTTTCGGGAAGTGCTTCCGCGAAACGGTAGCGGCGAATTCTTCGTGCGCATTGCGTGTCACCGAAGTCCTGGAGACGGAGTAGCGCTTGGCCGGGTTTGGGATGAGGTAATCGTCAGCCGCATAGGCCGTGATGCTCCACCAGCGCGCGGGCGGGTCGCGCCCCGTGACGAGATAGGTGCAGGCGCCGTCCAGAACATTGCCGTCGCTGTCATGGTCCGTCGAGTAATAGATCGTTTCGCTGCGGTTGAGCGCCAGCAAGCCGTGAACTGCGACCGAGGCGCGCGTGGCCATATCGCCGCCGGAACTGCCGATGAGCAGATTGGTCTTCCATGGACCGTCGGTGACGCCGCCGGGCATGGCGCCGCGAATGACGAAAAGCCACGTCGCACCGAGGCCGAGCGCGGTCCCGATCGCCAGAACGGCCAGAATTTTCAACGCCGTCTTCATGCCTCGCCCCCGCGAATGATGGCGCCATCCTTCATCACAAAACGCACGCGCGCAATCGCGCCGATGTCTTTCGTGGGATCGCCCTCCACCGCGACGAGATCGGCGAGATGGTCTTTCCTGATATGCCCCAGATCGCCGCGCCGGATGATCTTCGCGCCGATCGAGGTTGCCGCTTCCAAAGCCTCAAGCGGGCTCATGCCCAGCTTCACCATCCACTCCAGTTCGCGATAGCTCTCGCCATGCGGGAAAGGACCGACATCGCTGCCACAGCCGGTGACGACACCTTCCTCGCGCGCGATGCGGAAGGCGTTGGCGGCATCTTCCATGCGTGGTGTCGGCGCTCCGCCACGCTTGTACCCGAGAAAATATTCGCTGATCGCTTCGGCCACGGTAAGCGTCGGTAGGAACGCGATGCCTTTCTCTGCCATGCGCTTGAAAGTTTCGCGGGTGCCCGAATAGCCATGTTCGATGGTGTCCACGCCGGCTTCGATGCAGCGGCGCATGGCTTCGTCGTTCATCGAATGGGCGGCGACGGGGCGGCCAAGATCGCGCGCGGTGTCCACGATGGCTTTCAACTCTTCGAGGCTGAAGGTCGGTAGCGTCTCGCCATTCGGCCCCACGCGATAGTCGGCATAGAGCTTGATCCAGTCCGCGCCATGCGCCGCCTGATGACGCACCGCGCGCACGCATTCATCGACGCCGCTGACCTCTTCGGCGCCCTGATGCGGGCAGCAATCGGGGCGGTAATTCTTGCGCTGCGGCGCATAGGAGCCAGCGGCGACGATGGCGCGTGTGGTCACGATCAGGCGCGGACCAGGAACGATGCCCGCATCGATGCCTTTCTTGAGCGCCACATCGGCATAACCTGCGCCTTCCGTCCCCAGATCGCGCAGCAGCGTGAAGCCGGCATCCAGCGTGTCCCTGGCATGGCGCACCGCGCGCACGGTGCGTAGCGCCTCGCTCTCCTTCAAGACCTGATCGTCCCATGCCGTGACGTTGTAAGGGTGCAGGAAGAGGTGCGAATGCAGATCCATCAAGCCGGGGATCAAGGTCATGCCGGAAAGGTCGATGACGCGCGCGTCTTCCCCGATCGCATCCGCGCGATCCACCGCGGCAATCCTGTTGCCGCGCACCAGCACGGCGAAACCGTCGCGCGGCGCATCGAAGTCTGAAGTCCAGAGGTGAGAGGGTTTGAGAAGAAGAGCGGTCACGGACAGATCCTTTGCTTCATCTTCCCTCCGCGCATTTGAAAAGTCACTCCGCGGCGAAGCGCGTTTCCTGCAGGTCTATCTCGCGCACAAGTTTGCGCGCGGTCTCTTCCGAAAGCCGGTGGCCCCGGGCGATGCGATAGACTTCATTGCGCTCGGCGCGCAAAGCCGCGAGGCGGAGCCGCCGTTCGATCTCTTCCAGCTTGCGCGCATGCACGCCATCGTCTCCGGTCTTGGACAGGCCCTCGATGCGTTGCCGGTAAAGCTCCACGATGCGCGCGCCGGCCTCCGGATAAAGATCGGCGATCCTGCTGCCGGCGGCATCGCGCAAAGCGCTTTCGACGGCTTCGATGGCCGCTTTCGCGGCGGCCACACGGGCGCGGTCTTCCTCTTTCTGCTGCGAAGGCTCCGGCGGCAGCTCCAGATTTTCCAGAAGCCGCGGCAGCCCGATGCTCGCGGAAACAAGCGAGACGATGATGACGCCGGCCGCCAGGAACACCGCCAGCTCGCGGGCGGGGAAGGGTGAGCCGTCCGGCATGAACAGCGGCAGCGTCAGCACGCCTGCCAGCGTGATCGCGCCGCGCACGCCCGCGAGCGACGCCGCCATGATGAGCCGCCAGCTTGGCGCATAAGGCGTCTCGCCCTGGCGCGCGGCCCGGGCAAGCGTGAAGCGCAGCGACGTCCACACCCACAGAAAGCGCAGAACGGCCAGTGCGGCGGTGATCGCGACGACATAGACCGCCAGCCAGATCACCTCGCGATGGCCTGTATCGCGCACCACGCGCACCGCGCCCATCACGATCTGCGGCAGTTGCTCGCCCAGCAGCACGAAGATGATGCCGTTGGCGGCGAAAGCCACCGTGTCCCAGACGGCGTTGCGGCGCACGCGCGTCACCGCAAGCGCCTGACCGGCTTGCTCGGCATAGCCCATGCTGATGCCGGCCGCGACGGCGGCAAGAATGCCCGAGCAATGAAATTCCTCCGCCACCAGATAGGCGCCGAAGGGAATGAGCAGGCTGATGAGGATCTGTGCGCCGGGTTCTTCGCCAAATCGGCGGAACACCCAGTTCTTCGCCATCACGATGATCCACGTCACCGCCCAACCGATGAAGAGTCCGCCCAGCGCCAGCCAGAGAAACGTGCCGAGCGCGTCCGTTAGCGAGAACGCGCCGGTCAAGGCGGCGGCGACCGCGAAGCGCATGCAGACAAGGCCCGATGCATCGTTGAGCAGGGATTCGCCTTCGAGAATGTGCAGCAGCCGTCCGGGGATGGGGACGCGCTTGGCGATGGCCGAAACGGCAACCGGATCGGTCGGCGACAGGATGGCCGCGAGCGCGAAGGCCACCGCCAGCGGCATGGAAGGGATCATCCAATGGATGAAATAGCCGATGCCGAGCACGGTGAAGACGACGAGGCCGAGCGCCAATTCCAGAATGGTCCAGCGGTCGTGCAGCAGCCGCTCTTTCGGAATGCGCCAGCCGTCCAGAAAAAGAAGCGGCGGCAGGAACACCAGGAAGAAGATATTGGGATCGAGCTCCACGCCCAGATTGCCGAACGCATCGATGACCGCGCCCAGCGCGATCTGGACCAGCGGCAGGGGAAGCGGCAGGCGCGAGATGCGCGCCAGCGCGCCGCTGATGACAACAGCCGCTAGCAGAAGCAGGACAATCGCGGTCGTTTCCAGGCGTTCGTCTTTCGAAGCGGGTGGTGAAATTAAAACAAAACGGCCGCCGGTGTCTCTCCGGCGGCCGTTGTTACTTCAGGGTTGTGCGATCAGGCGGCTTTTCCAGCGAAGCCGAGAACGGCCTTCACCTCGAGGAATTCTTCGAAGCCGAATTCGCCCCATTCGCGGCCCGTGCCGGACTGCTTGTAGCCGCCGAACGGCGCATTCATCTCGCCGCCCGCGCCGTTGATGTGCACATTGCCGGCGCGGATTTGCGCGGCAACCTTGCGGGCATGGTCGATATCGCCCGACTGGACGTAGCCCGACAGGCCGTAGGGCGTGTCGTTCGCCATCTTGATGGCGTCCGCTTCGGTCTCGTACGGCAGGATCGCGAGCACCGGCCCGAAGATCTCTTCGCGCGCGATGGTCATGTCGTTGGTGACGTTCGCGAAGATCGTGGGGCGGACATAATAGCCGCGGTTCAGACCTTCCGGACGGCCAAGGCCGCCGGTGACGAGGGTGGCGCCTTCGTCGATGCCTTTCTTGATGAGGCCCTGGATCTTGTTGAATTGCACGTCGCTGACCACCGGACCCATCGTCGTGCCTTCGGCGAACGGATCGCCGACCTTCACGCTTTCGGCTGCGGACTTCGCGAACTGCGCGGCCTGGTCGTGCTTGGCTTTCGGCACGAACATGCGCGACGGCGCGTTACAGGACTGGCCGGTGTTCTGCATCATGTGCATTACGCCGCGCACGACGGCCTTCTGCAGATCGGCGTCGTCCAGAACGATGTTCGGCGATTTGCCGCCCAGTTCCTGCGCCACGCGCTTGACGGTATCGGCGGAGGCCTTCGCCACCGCGATGCCGGCGCGCGTGGAGCCGGTGAACGACATCATGTCGATGCCCGGATGCGCGCTCATCGCTTCGCCGACCGAGGGGCCGTCGCCATTGATGAGGTTGAACACGCCCGGCGGCACGCCGGCTTCGTCGAGAACTTCCGTCCAGATAATCGCGTTCATCGGCGCGATTTCGCTCGGCTTCAGGATCATCGTGCAGCCGGCGGCGAGCGCGGGCACGACCTTGCAGGCGATCTGGTTGATCGGCCAGTTCCACGGCGTGATCATGCCGACAACGCCGATGGGCTCGCGGCGAATGGCATAGGAGCCTTTCACCTGTTCGAACTCATATTCCTTCAGGATTTTGATGCCCTGCTGCAGATGGCCCATGCCGATGGCGGCTTGCGCGTTCTGCGACAGCGCGAGCGGCGCGCCCATCTCCATCGAGATGGCTTTTACGATGTCGCCGTAACGCTTCTGATAGACCGTGACGATCTTCTCCAGCAGCGCAACGCGCTCCTCGCGGGTGGTCTGCGAGAAGGTTTCGAATGCCTTGCGCGCGGCGGCGACGGCCTTGTCCACATCGGCCTTGGAGCCCATGCTGATCTTCGCAAACGGCTCTTCGTTCGCCGGGTTGATGACGTCCAGCGTCTTCGGCGTGACAGGATCGACCCATTTGCCGTCGATATAGAATTTGAGCTTCTCTTCCATTGTTTTCTCCCGTTCGTGTTTGTGGAAATATCGCTGCCGGGGAGTATAGCCGCACCCCACCGGATGCGCGCAAGCGGCCAGAAAAGGACAAATAAGCCATGTCGCTTGCAGGGAAAGCGTGCATCGTCACGGGCGGCGCGGGCGCATTGGGAAGTGCTGTTTGCAAGGCACTTTCGGGTGCGGGCGCGACGGTGATGGCTATCGATCACGGTGTGTTACCGGCCGAGCAGCCGGGCATGGGCCATGTCGATCTTTCCGACGCGTCAAAGGCCAAATCCGCCATCGACAAGGCAGCGGCGGAGATGGGCGGGCTTTACGCGCTCATCAACATCGCGGGCGGCTTCCGCTTCGAGAAACTGGCGGACGGCAAGATCGACACCTGGGACTTTCTCTACACCGTCAATTTGAAGACGGCGGTGAATGCCTGCCAGGCTGCGCTGCCGCATCTGTTGAAGAACAAGACGGGGCGCATCGTGAATATCGGCGCCGCGGCGGCTGCCGCCAAAGCGGGCGCGGGCATGGGCGCTTATGCGGCTTCGAAAGCGGGCGTGTTGAAACTGACCGAGTCTTTGGCGGATGAAGTGAAGAACGACGGCATCACCGTGAACGCCATCCTGCCTACGACGATCGACACGGCGGCGAACCGCAAGGACATGCCACGCGCCGATTTCTCCAAATGGGTGCAGCCCGACGAGATCGCCGCGCTCATCGAATATCTGTTGTCGGACAAAGCCTCCGCCGTCACGGGGGCGAACATTCCCATCGCCGGGCGCGTGTGATGAGCCATGGCGCGCTGTTCGATATCTTCCTTCGCCTGGGCGCAGCAACGCTCTGCGGCATGGTGCTCGGACTCAATCGCGACCTGCACGGCAAGCCGACGGGCATTCGCACACTCGGTCTTGTCTCTCTCGGCGTAGCGATTGCGACCGTCGCGGTTTTGCGCACGGAGCAGGCAATCACGGACACGGCCGCTTATAGCCGGCTGCTGCAAGGCATCGTGCAGGGCGTTCTCACGGGGATCGGCTTTCTTGGGGGCGGCGTCATCCTGCGCAACCCGCAGCAGAACATGGTGCGCAACCTGACGACCGCCGCCACCGTCTGGGTCACAGCGGCGCTCGGCCTGGCGTGCGCCATCGCGGATTGGCGCGTGATCGGGCTGGGGCTGCTGTTCGCGATCATCCTTCTGGTGACGGAAGATCGCCTCGACAAATGGATCGCGAAAAAGTTCGGTGAAAAAGAAACGGACCGCTCACAAACGTGAGCGGCCCGTGCTGTTCGTTATCGTGCGGTCATACCCTTCCGAGCAGTACCAAAATCAGCACGATCACCAGAATGAGACCAAGGCCGCCCGAGGGGTAGTAGCCCCAACCGGAGCTGTACGGCCATGAGGGCAGAGCGCCCAAAAGCAGAAGAACAAGCACAACAATAAGAATTGTTCCGAGCACGAGGCCCTCCCGTCATCAATGCAGGGAAGTAACTCCCGCGAGGGTGGAGAAGTTCCAATTGAATCGCTCTCCTATGTGGGTAGGCCGAAAAAGCTTTGTCTTTTCGACCTCCCCATAAGGGGACGGTTATTTTAACTAGCGGATGGCTCGCCATTTGCGCCCGTCGCGGCGCAGCAACTCGTCGGATGCTGTCGGGCCGGCACTGCCCGATGCGTAGTTGGGAAAGTCTTTCGGCGTCTCGGCGGCCCAGGCGGTCAGGATGGGATCGACAACCGCCCAGGCCGCTTCCACCTGATCGGCGCGCTGGAAGAGCGTGCCGTCGCCGATGAAGACGTCGTAGAGCAGCGTTTCATAGCCGACCGCCGGCGCTTCCTTGAACCAGTCGGCATAGTTGAAATTCATCGTCACGCTTTCCAGCGCCATCTCCGTTCCCGGCTTCTTGGCGTTGAAGCGCATCTTGATGCCTTCATCGGGCTGGATCTGCAGGATCAGCCAGTTGCAATCCAATTCGTTGACCGGCGTTTCGCGAAACAGCGTGTAGGGCGCGTTCTTGAACTGGATGGCGATCTCGGTGTCACGCTTGCTCATGCGCTTGCCGGTGCGCAGGTAAAACGGCACGCCCGCCCAACGCCAATTGTCGATGGTCAGGCGCATGGCGACGAAGGTTTCCGTCGCGCTGTCTTTCTTCACACCGGCTTCGTCGCGATAGGCCTGTACTTTCTTGCCGTCGATTTCGCCCGCATCGTATTGGCCGCGCACCGCATCGGCGGGCTTGAGCGGATGCATCGCCTTGAACACTTCGGCCTTCTTGGCGCGCACCGCATCGGCATCGAACGATACCGGCGGCTCCATCGCCGTCATGGCGACGAGCTGGAAGACATGGTTCGGCACCATGTCGCGCAGCGCGCCAGTGACCTCGTAGAAGCCCGCGCGGGTTTCCACGCCCACGGTTTCGGATACGGTGATCTGCACATGGTCGATGCGGTCGCGGTTCCAGATCGGCTCGAAAAGGCCGTTGGCGAAACGCAACGCCATGATGTTTTGCACGGTCTCTTTGCCAAGGAAATGATCTATGCGGTAAACCTGTTCTTCCTTGAGCTGCTTCAGCACGCGCGCGTTCAGCGCTTTCGCGGACTCCAGATCGTGGCCGAACGGCTTTTCGATCACCACGCGCCGCCAATTTTTGCCGTCTTCCGTCACAAGCCCGGCTTTGCCCAGCGCATCAACCACCGGCCCGAAGAAGCGGTCTGCGACGGCGAGATAGAAGAGGGCGTTGCCGTCCGTCTTGCTTTCGAGCGTCGCGAGCTTGTCCTTGATGTCGTTATAGGTTTTGTCCTTGGTGAAATCGCCGACGATGTAATCCATCGTGTCGGCGAGTTTCTTCCAGACTGCCTCGTCGATCTTCTTTTCGGTCGCTTCGCCTTTGCCCTTGCTCAGGCCTTCGAGGAAATCATGAAGCTCCTTGCGCCATTGATCGGCGGTGCAATCGTTGTGATCGACACCGATGAGCGCGAAGTTCTTCGGCAGTTGGCCGGCGCACGCGAGATTGTAAAGCGCAGGCACGACAAGCCGCTTGGTGAGATCGCCATGTGCGCCGAACAGCACCATGGCGCAGTTCGGTGGCGTTTTCGGCTTGCTGCCCGTCATGTCTTGGGTTTCGCCGCCATGCCGTGATCTTCCAGCGCGCCTTCAACATGGCCGCCGAATTCGTTGCGCATGGCCGAGAGGAGCTTGTCACCGAAGCTTTTGTCGATGCGGCTGCGAAAGCGCGTGAACAGCGCGGCCGACAGCACGTTCACCGGCACGGCTTCCTCGATGGCGGCGTTGATCGTCCAGCGGCCTTCGCCGGAATCGTCGACATAGCCCTTGAAGGCTTTCAGCCTGGGATCTTTCGCCAGCGCGATGGCGGTGAGATCGAGCAGCCAGGACGATATCACGCTGCCCCGCCGCCACACTTCGGCGACGTCGGTGAGATTGATGTCGAAGCGTTCGTCTTGTGGCAGCGATTCATGCGCGCGGCCCTGCAGCACGTCGAAACCTTCGGCATAGGCCTGCATCAATCCATATTCGATGCCGTTGTGCACCATCTTCACGAAGTGACCTGCGCCGTTCGGGCCGGCGTGGATGTAGCCCTGTTCGGCGCGCGGATCGGCGTTGAAACCCTTGGTGCGCTCGATGGTGCCAAGGCCCGGCGCCAGCGCCTTGAAGATGGGATCGAGACGATCCACTTCGCTCTTCTCGCCGCCGATCATCATGCAATAGCCGCGCTCCACGCCCCACACGCCGCCGGAGGTGCCGCAATCGATGTAGTGGATGCCCTTGGACTTGAGCAGCTTCGCGCGGCGGATGTCGTCCTTCCAGAACGAGTTGCCACCGTCGATGATGGTGTCGCCTTCTTCGAGAATCTCGCCTAGCGCCTGCACCGTCTCTTCGGTGGGATGGCCGGCCGGCACCATGACCCATACCGCGCGCGGCTTGTTCAGCTTCTTGGCGAAGTCGTCCAGCGAGGCAGCGGGCGTGGCTTTGTCTTTTGCCAGAGCGTCGATCGCTTTTTTATCGCGGTCATAGACGACGACTTCATGCCCATGCGCGATGAGCCGCCGGGAGATATTGCCGCCCATGCGGCCCAGTCCAACCATTCCGAGTTGCATCAGGAAAGCGCCTCTTCAAATGCCTTGGTGAGCGACGCCAATCCCGCATCGGCATCTTTCATATGCAGGCGCAATGCGCGTCGCTTGCGTTCCCGCAGAACCGCGGAGTCGCCAAGCGCTTGCGCCTTCTGCACCACGCCGAACGTCGCCTTGCGGCCCGGGATGGCAAGATCGTTCTGGTGATCGGTGGTGAGCGTCAGGAACACGCCGCTGTTGGGTCCGCCTTTGTAGGCCTGTCCCGTTGAATGCAGGAAGCGTGGCCCGAATTCGAAACAGGTCGCGTTCTTGTACTTCGCGCGGACCTTGCGGCGGATTTTCTGCAGCGCCGCGTCGTG
>Ga0207660_10002929_pt1 | contig 11153 bp, 11 predicted proteins | sample KBSC73BmetaG_FD_184335 | JGI IMG/M metagenome (GOLD analysis project Ga0207660, IMG submission 184335) | Corn rhizosphere microbial communities from Kellogg Biological Station, Michigan, USA - KBS C7-3B metaG (SPAdes) (version 2) | ecosystem: Host-associated > Plants > Roots > Rhizosphere ... | reverse complement strand
CATTCATCATTGTGACGCGGAGGCCGCCTTTTTCCAGCTCGATCAGGCCTTCAATGGTGCAGCCCGCGGGCGTTGTCACAGCGTCTTTGAGCAGTGCGGGATGGTGTCCGGTTTCCAGCGCCAGCTTGGCCGCGCCGAACAGGGTTTGCGCTGCCAGCATGGTGGCCATCTCGCGGGGCAACCCGACTTTCACGCCCGCCTCAGCCATGGATTCGAGAATGACGAACGTAAAAGCCGGCCCGCTACCGGAAAGAGCCGTGATGGCGTCCATGTGCTTCTCGTCCACGACTACTGCGCGGCCTACGCTCTCAAACAGGCTCTTGGCTATGTCGAGGTGATGTTTACGCGCGGTCGCGCCGGCGCAGAGGGCTGTCATCGCGGCGCCGACCATGGCCGGTGTATTGGGCATGGCGCGCACTACATGCACGTTGTTGCTCACGTGTTGCTGGATGAAGCGTGTAGTGGTCGAGGCTGCAATGGAGATGAGCAGTGTTTCGGGCGCCAGCACCGGGGCTATTTCGTCCAATAGCTGTGGCAGAGCCTGGGGTTTCACAGCCAGCAGCACCACCGGCGCACCAGAAACGGCCGAGCGATTGTCAGTGCTTACGGCCACGCCCGGCAGTTCGCGCGTCAACTGGCGGCGATGCTCCTCATGCTGGACCGTAGCCACGGCTTCGCCTTTGTTCACCAAGCCGTGCTTCATGAATCCCTGGAGCAGGATGGTGCCCATTTTGCCGCATCCGAGCACGGCGATCTTTTTTTCCGTCTTGGTTTGCGCGGCTTTTTTTGTCTGGAGCTCTGTTTCGGAAGCGCTCATGGTTGATGGTTCCTTTCGCAATGCAGCAAACAAAACCCGCTGCCACCGGGCAGCGGGTCGTTATGATTGCCGTGTTTCTCTCTAAGCCATCATGCACCCTCTTGCCCGTCCAAACCGAGGCGCGGGAGCGGGTATGCCGCATGCGCCTGATTGGCTGATGGGGTAAGCATGGCCGCACTATAGCCTAGTTTTTCGCCGGGAAGCAACCATGAAAATCGCCTCGGCTGGTTACAGCTCGCCCTTGGTCAACCTGGCCACAAGCTGGCCCACCACGGCATCAGCGCGCGCCCGAATCTGCTCGGGTGTCTGGTCCTGGATGGGGTGCTCGACGTAAACGGCATCAAAGTCGGCGCGCCCGAGAGCCCCGGCCTGAATGCGGGCCGGAGTCATGAACTCGGTTGTGGCCACGGGTACCGCCGGTATGCTGAGGTTTTCCAGTCTGATCGTGTCGTGCAAACTGCACGTGGTGCACGACCCTCAATCTGCAAGGCCTTCAATCACCGCATCCAGGCTGCGCAGTTGCTCAATGACCTCCGCGGGCGCATTTTTGGTGTAGGTCGGCTTCTTCGCACGCACTACATCGGCAACGCCATATTGCGTGCGCAGCAGTTGCTCCAGGCGATCGAGGAAGAAGCTTCCCCCGGGCTTGCTGATATCGAGCAATCCGATCCTTTTGCCTTGGAGGGTGTCCAGTCGTCGAGGAGGCGGGGCGGCCTCAGGCTTGGTTTCGTTTCCCGGATGAACAAGGGTTATGGGCATATTCCACCTTCCTCTTCACGGAATGGGGTACGTCACAAGCTGGCTTCCTGCCGGTCCGACTGCCCAGCTTCCGAGTACCGACGAAAATTTTCCCGCAGTACCGCCCGCAACGGCAATAAAGATCGACTCCGGGCTGCGGAATTTCTGATAACAGGGCTCGCCCAGGATCGTGATCTCGCGATAATGAGCGGTGAACTGCGTGCCCTCGCCGCCGTCCGGCTCGGAGTAGTAGCGCAACGGGATACCGGTATTCTCAAACAGGAACCGGCGCACATCGTTCTTGCCAAAGCCGTCGCGATGCAGCGTCCTCGCGTGCTCGGGACAGAGCAACACCATGGCTTCATTGTTCATGCATACCCGGTAGCTCCACACGGTCGCGAGGGCGGAGCAGACGGCGCGCAGCAGCACGTCACCGCGTTGCGCCTTGTGCTCGCTGACGCCGCGCGGCGGCTCGGCGGCAAACAGCGTAACTGCGCTCTCGTCGCGCTGGAACCCGCGGTCAACGTGGAACGGCTCCCATGGATTTTCTTCCTCATTTTCCGCTATGCACTGCGAGAACTTGCCTGCGTTGCCCTGGGCGGACATGTCGATGCCATCTGGCCGGGCGCCGCCGATATTCAGCAGAATAAGCTGCAAAGCACGTCCGACCGAACTGTTGGCCCGCACCACGTTGCTGAACAGGTTCTGCTTTGACCAGAAGCCAAGTTCGTTGCGCACCGGCCCGTTGATGAGTACCAGTGGGGCGGCGAAGTGTGTTGTCGCCTGCACGCCATGCGCGTTGAATTTCTCATCGCATACAGCGCGAACCAGGGGTATGAGCACGCGCATCATTTCCGGCCTGCAACCGGCCATCACCGCATTGGCGGCAATCTTCTCGACCGTGGCTTCACCATAAACCGGAGGCACACGGGCGATGACGGTCTGAGGCGCCAGATCGGTACCTTTCAGCATTGCGCTCACGCGTTCTTCATTTGGAGGAACCACGGGAAGGGCGTCGCCGAACAGTCGGAAACACTGCTCAACAACATCTTCCAAATCGCTGAACGTGATCCGGCTAGCGCGGTCGCCCAGACGACGCAGAAGGGGAGCTGACAAGTCAGCCGAATGTCCGTTCGCTGCAGGCTCAAGGTGACGAGATCCGCAGCCCGGCTTCCACGCCGGAGCGCCGTCGCTGGCGGGCGCGATCGGCGTATGCCCGAGCGCCTGCGCAATTTCATTCAGCGCCGCTTTATCGAACCCGACAAGCGTCTGCGCAATTCTGCCGCTTTCGTCCAACAGGTAGAACGTAGGAACCGACTGCGGATCAAAAGCCCGGCTCAGCTTCAGCCCCCGATCCAGTTCCACCGGATAGTGAATACCCATTTGCCGGATGAATGTGTCTGTTGCGGCTTCATCATCCTGGGAAATGCCGATCACCTGTACTTGGCCATTCGCCAGAGCATTGAGGTAGGGCAGCGCGAGCTGGCAGGTGGGGCAATCGGTCTCAAAAAAGACCAGCAAAGCTTTGCTGCCCGGCCGGTAAGTTGCCAAGGATTGCAAATCGTGACGCGCGGGTGTTTGCGTTTGCGTCATTCAAAAACAAGATAGTCGCCAGATCAGCCTATGACAAGCCGCAGCAGACTGCCAGGAATGTCATATCGTCAGTGTGGGCGGCTGCAACAGACCACAAGCAATGGAGGCCGCCGCATTTGCATCCAACCACTCATGTCCAAACGAGACCAGGCATGCGAGCTCCTGCGCCAGGGCAACAGTCCGACGCAAATCGCCGCCAAGCTGCGGCTGCGCCCTTCTGAAGTAATGAACTTTCTGTGGACCAAAATCGGCGAAGGCGAGCTGCGTCGCTCTGATATTGCCTTCTCAGTAAAGCGCAATATCAGGAGAGCCATTGAGACCGTGGTCGCGGAAACCGGATCGCAGTCCGCAGGGCGCATTTGCCGCGAGCTCGAAAAGAAGGGAATCCGCTGCAGCCGCTTTGACGTTCGCATGTATCTCGAATACCGCCGCGCTCCGGTGGTGTTGGGCGATATGTACGAGGCCGTGCGGAACATAGAAGTACGGCTGCATCGATTTATCAAGCGCGTGTTCATCTCTGAATTCGGAGAAGAAGAGTGGTGGCGCGGCGGCGTGCCGGACAATATCCGAGCTGAATGCGCGGCGTTGCGGGAAAAGGACCCGGAGCCCGCTCCGGAGCCCTACAACTACACTCATCTGATGGGGCTGCGCGAGATACTGGACCGGAAGTGGGGCGTGCTCAGCAAATATCTGGCGCCTGAAGTCACACAGAACAAGAAAGAGCTCATGGAACGCCTGGTGCAGCTCAACCGCATTCGCAACAATGTAATGCATCCAGTGCGCGGCGGCATGCTGACAGAAGAAGAGTTCGAGTTTGTGTACAACCTGGAAGCGGACCTCGGCCCGCTCAGCGCTCCGGAAATCGCGAATCAGCAACCGAAGCAGGAAGTGGTTGCAAATGGATCTGAGACAGGAATTCAGGAATCGCCGGAACTTGTTTCAAAGCTGGAGCCGGTGAACGATTTCGCCGCGCCGAAGGAAGATGCCTCTACGGCCGAGCAAGCTTCCACCAGCGACTTTATTCCCAGCGTGAAGGCTAGTTGATCCACTCTGAGGATGATAATCCGAGTCTTACGCACATAGCTTTTCCTGAGAACTTACAAATCGTGCTCTCATGAGCTGCAGTTCTGCATCCAACCTTTTTGCCCCGATTCATAGATTTGTTTTAACACCGGCCTAAGGTGATAAGAGGCCTTGAGGCCAGAATTTTTAGGAAGCAAGAGATGAATGCACAAGAAATCATCCACGCCTGGGGCAGGATACTGCAAGGCAGGCGACCATCACTATCCATTGAAATCACGCGCGAGTGCCCGTTGCGCTGTCCGGGCTGTTACGCCTATGAGCCAGGCCATCCTGGAGAAGGCTTAAATCTGCGGCAGCTTTCGGATTTTCGTGGAGGCGATCTGGTATTGCGTGTCCTCGCGCTAGTGGACCAGCTTCGTCCTCTGCACCTTTCCATTGTCGGCGGCGATCCTCTGGTACGCTACCGCGAACTGGAAGCTATCCTGCCGCAGCTCGCCGTCAGAGGAATTCACACCCAAATCGTCACCAGCGCGTTCCGCGAAATTCCCGCAAGCTGGGCGCAACTTCCGCGGCTTTATCTGGTGGTCTCGATTGACGGTCTCCAGCCTGAACATGACCTGCGTCGCAGGCCCGCCACTTACGACCGAATTCTGAAGAACATCTCCGGTCACAAAGTTACGGTTCATTGCACGCTGACGGCCCAGATGATGCAGCGCCGGGGCTACCTGCAGGAGTTTCTCGACTTCTGGACGCCCCGCCAGGAAATCAAGAAGGTATGGTTCAGCATGTTCACTCCGCAAATCGGCGCCAGTGGGCCGGAGATACTTTCGCCCATGGAGCGGCGTCAAGCGGTAGATGAAATGCTGCGGCTGCGAGAGCTCTATCCCAAGCTGGACATGGGTGAAGGCATGATCCGAGAGTTCCTTTCTCCTCCAGCTTCGCCCCGCGAGTGCATTTTTGCCCGGACAACGGAAGTAATCTCGGCTGATCTCAAGTCCCACGTTGCTCCCTGCCAGTTCGGCGGCAATCCTGATTGCTCACAGTGCGGCTGTGTTGCCTCCATGGGCATGGCCGCCGTTGGCCATTACAAGCTGGGACGCATTGCCAGCCTGGGATCCATCTACAATGCGTCCTGCGCCATCGGTGAGAAAGTGCGGGGTTTCAGGACCAGGGCCGCCGGAAAGAACGCAGCGAAGGCCGCTCGCGCGCAGGAGTCAAGCACCGTCGCATGAAGCGAACAGGCCAGGCTCCTCGCCTGGCCTGAAAATCACAGCTCAAGATTATTCAGTACTTCGGCATTTTGGGATCGATGCGGTCCGCCCAGGCCAGTATGCCTCCGGCCAGATTCGTGACGTTGGTGAAGCCGGCCTGGCGCAGGAAACCCACCGCCCTGGCGCTGCGCGCGCCGGAACGGCAATGCACGACCGTCTCTTTCGAAGGATCGAGTTCGTTGATCCGCTTGGGAAGATCATTCAACGGGATCAGGTGGCCATTGATGTTGCAGATCTTGTATTCGTGTGGTTCACGGACATCAAGGACGAAAACGTCCTCTTTTGCGTCCAGCTTTTTCTTAAGATCTTCCACGCTGATTTCGGGCACGCCGGGCTGGTTCACAGGCTTCTCCTGTCCGCGCAATCCGCAGAACTCTTCGTAGTCGATCAGTTTAGTGACAGAAGGGTTGGTTCCGCAAACCACGCAGTCAGGATTTTTGCGCAGCTTGAGCTCGCGAAACTTCATTCCGAGCGCATCGACGAGCAGCAGACGGCCGATCAGCGGACTCCCGCTGCCGAGAATCAGCTTGATGGCTTCTGTGGCCTGAATCAGCCCAACCAATCCGGGCAGAATGCCCAGAACACCACCCTCCGCGCATGACGGAACCAATCCGGGCGGCGGCGGTTCAGGATAAAGGCAGCGATAGCATGGACCTTCTTTCGTGGCGAAAACGCTGGCCTGCCCCTCAAAACGGAAGATGGAGCCATATACGTTGGGCTTGCCGGTAAAAACACACGCATCATTGACAAGGAAACGTGTGGGGAAATTGTCAGTTCCATCTACAATGATGTCGAAGTCGGAGAAAATCTCCAGCGCGTTCTGGCTGGTGAGCTTGGTCGCAAAGGTCTTAACATTGACGAACGGATTGATGGCCGCAACCTTCTGCCGTGCGGATTCCAGCTTGGGACGGCCAACGTCGCTGGTGAAGTGGATTACCTGGCGCTGCAGGTTGGTGAAGTCCACCACGTCAAAGTCCACCAGCCCAAGCGTACCCACGCCGGCAGCGGCAAGGTAGAGCGCCAGCGGGGACCCCAGCCCCCCAGTGCCGATGCACAGGACGCGCGCCGCTTTCAGCTTCTGCTGCCCTTCCATACCGACCTCGGGCATGATCAGGTGGCGCGAATAGCGCAGGACTTCGTCATTGCTTAGTTCGGGTAATTGTTGGGGCGCCAGGATTGTGGCCATAAATCGCATCTCCTGATTGAAAGTGAAGGCAGTAGGAAGCCTGAAAAACGGGCGGAAAGCGGCGTCAACAACAAGGAAGGGAGCGCATTCGGCGCCGCGGGGCCATACCGCTATTATATGCCCGCTCGAGAGGGCAGGCATAGCGACTAGAGGGCGATCGGCATCCGCTGATACGCTGTGATCTGAATTTCCTCCAGCGCAAAGGCCTTGTTATCCTCGGACCCGGTCAGAACAAAGGAGTTCGTCGGGCCCGCGCGGCCCCCTTCCACGGTAGTAATGACGTACGAGCAATCGAACCAATGGGCCTCGTCCAGATCAGTTCCGGAGTACCGCGCCGGCTGATCGGGATGTGAATGGTAGAACCCGACAATCGTTTCCGCGCGGCTGCGTGCCAGCTTCAGTGCGGCAATCACTTTTTCCGGTTCGATGCTGTAGCGAGTAGCGGCTGACTCATGGCGCGTGTTCTCGCAGGTGATGGTAAGCGTAACCGTGCGGCGTCCGCCTTCAATCTTGCCCAGCAGAATGCCGCAGCACTCCTGAGGATAACTTCTTTGGGCTTCCCACCGGATCAGGTCGTAATCCGCCTTGCTGATTTGCAGCATGAGGCACTCCTCGGGAAGTGGCGCCAAGATTTTCAGCCTGCGCGGAAGTGCCCAGGCCTCGTACCGCGTACACGACCGTTGACGAAGGTGTGCAATATTAGACGATTCTTAGAAGAATTGCATCAGAAGCGCGGCAACTTTTTATACCTAGACACAGTTGCACAAGGATTGGAGCAATCATGGAGGAAAACCGTGCTTGATGACGGAAGCACGCGAATGATCGCGGATCATTCAGAGATCTAGAACCTTGGGCCGTCAACTTCAACCTACGTCGCGGCGTGCACGACATTTAAATAGGCGAAGCTTTGTCGTACGAAAACCATTTCTTCGGTCTTGATCCGTGTGCATCCGCGGTAAGTTCGCCTTCCCCTGCCGCTCCCGCGTAAAACCGCATACAATAAAGGGTTTATTCCTATTCTCTGAGGAGAACACTTTTGGCGAATCTTGTACGGGCAAAAATATCCGCTCTTGGCACTTACGTTCCACCGCGGCTGCTGACCAATGCTGACCTGGAGAAAATGGTGGAGACTTCAGATGAATGGATCCGGGAGCGGACCGGGATTCGCCAGAGACATATCGTAGACAAGGGTGTAGCCACCTCGGAGCTGGCCGTGCAAGCAGCCTGCCGGGCGCTGAGCCAGCGGGGCATCTCCGGCGCCGACATCGAAGCAATTTTCCTCGGAACCGTGACACCGGACATGTCTTTCCCGGCGACGGCCTGCCTCATTCAGGACCGGATCGGCGCCAAGTCGGCCTGGGGATTTGATATTTCTGCCGCCTGCTCAGGGTTTGTGTATGCGCTGCAGACAGGTGTGAAATTTGTGGAATCCGGCGCGCACAAGCGCGTCATGGTGATTGGTGCGGACGTGATGTCGTCAATCATTGATTACACCGATCGGGCCACCTGCGTAATCTTTGGCGACGGCGCTGGCGCGGTGATCATCGAGCCCGCCACAGATGACAACTACATCATGGACTTTCACCATGAAGTGGATGGGGCCGGCGGCAGCTTCCTGAACATGCCGGCAGGCGGCAGCCTGCATCCGGCAAGCCATGAGACCGTAGACAAAAAGATGCATTTCGTTCATCAGGACGGACAGCAGGTGTTCAAGTACGCCGTGCGCAAGATGGCGGAAGCGTCTGAAAAGGTCCTCTCCCGCAACGGCTTCAAAGGCTCGGACGTGGCGCTTTTTGTCCCGCACCAGGCCAACAAAAGGATTATCGCCTCCGCAGCTGACCGGCTCGGCCTGAAGGACGAGCAGATCATCATCAACATTGATGAGTTCGGCAACACGACTGCAGGAACCATTCCACTGGCCATGGAGTCAGCGCGCCAGCAGGGGCGGCTCAAAAAAGGCGATCTGGTGCTGATTACCGCCGTGGGCGCGGGCTTTACCGTGGGTGCGACGCTGCTGCGGTGGGCATGCTGAAACAAGCAATTGGCAGCTAGCAAAAGCCTCTACTAAGAGCTGGGCGTCGCCAGTGGCTGCCCGATGTCGCTGGTGATTACTGTTTCCCGCGCGGGCCACGTCCCTGACAAACAGGCGAACAGGTAAACGACACCCACCATGCCGAATCCGTAAACCAGCCCCATGCGGTGCGCGGCCGTGCCGACTGCGAATGAAAGCCCAAGTTGCAACGCGGTGGCGGCGAAATAAAACGTGTTCTGAACGCGTCCCATGAAGTGCTTGGGAACCATCTCCATCATGCCGGTCGTGATGGCTACGCCGCCCAGGGCACGGCTGCATCCCATGACAAAGTAAATGGCGACGGCAGCGATCAATCCGGTGCTTACCATGACCGCGATCAGATAGAACTGATGCGGCAGGTGTGCGCCGACAAAGGGCAGAGAGAAAAGACAAGCAGCCAGAGTTGCCATGGCAATTCCGATCGCGCGGCGATGTCCCGTCCCGCGCAGCACGCGCGGCGCCAGCAAGGCGCTCATACACGCCCCGACCGCCCATCCCGCGTTGAGCCATCCATATCCAACGGCACCTGCCTTCAGCAGACGGTCACTAAGCGGGGCTGTAATGATTCCTTGAGAAAGCATGCCGCCCATAAACAATGCCCAGCAGCTTCCCAGCAGCAGCAATCGCGGGCGCAGCCGGATGTATGCGATGCCTTCGCGCAGCTCGTGCACAAAACGCGCGACTTCGCTTTCATGCTGCTGTGTGCTCTGCGGAGTTACCACGTGGCGGCCCTTCCGGACGAACAGATAACAGGTGAACGATAAGACGTAGGTAGTGAAATCAATCATCAGGATCCCGCCCAGGCCGATGTGGTTGTAAACGAATCCCACTATGGCGCCGGCGATCAGCCATCCGCCCTGGAAGCCGGCAAGAATGAAGCTGTTGGCACGGGCAAATTCTGACTCCGGCGTGAGTTCCTGGATCAGAGCGTTCATGGTAGGCCAGAACATCCAGAAGCCCGCCGCCACCAGCACACTCATTGCGTACACCTGCCAGAGCCGCGCTGAGCCGCTCAGGGCCAGCAGCGCCACGGTGAGCACCACCAGGCCACGGGAGGCGTCCAGAATCATCACCAGGCGGCGCCGGTCTTCACGGTCGATGATCACCCCGCTGAAAGGCAGAAGCAGCATGGCGGGAATCGTCTGAAGCATTAGCATCAGGCCCAGCGCGGTCTCTGAGTGGGTGGCCTGGAGAATGTACCAGGTCACGGCTGCAGAGTTTAAGCCGCTGCCCATCATAGAGATAACGTTGGCCGTCAAAATCAGGCGCAGTCCGCGATGCTGCAGGAGGTTACTCATGTGTATTCACTTTAGCATCTGTCCAAGACCCACCTGCGAGCTTGCCTGAAAGTAGATGAGTTGCCATAATCTCTGGCCTGTGTTCATCCGACCCATCAGTGCATGGGCGTGGCCCAAGGTTACGCTGGTTGCCGCCGGATTGGCCTTTGCCGCTCCGTCGCCCACGCCAGTGAAGCCGTTCACCGCCTATCACGACGGCGATGCCATTGTGTTCACGCCGGAGATGACTGGCACGCGGCGTCTGGCCACATTCGGTCCCTGGAATATTGGCGAGCGCCTGACGAATGGCGGGCTCGTGGACAAGCGCCTGAATCTCTACCTTGTGGTTCCTGGCACACAATACCGCTCGCCGCAGCACCCGCAATACGACCACAACCGCATAGTGAACAAGTACACGGCTGATGGAAAGGTGCACGACTGGGACATTTTTTACTGCTTTATTATTGATCCCAAACTGGCGGACGACTTTCGCAGCGAAAGCGACCTGCTGATAGCGGCGCACCAGACCTTCCGTCCGGCGGGGCTGTTCGAGCTGAAAGATATACCTTCAGGCAAAATGATGCAGGAGAAGCTGGGCGTACGCTCCCTGGGCGACGTTTGGAAGTATCATCGAAAGAACCACTCCTTGCCGCGCATGCTGATTGTTCCAGCGCACCTGGCGGTACGGGGTACCGCAGAATTGCCGGACGTAACCATTACCCATCCTGCCGCTCTACCAGAAAGATGAAGTCGTTTCTCCACGATTTATACTGAATCAGAGATTCCGCTCTGAGGACAACCACTGCTTCCTTATATTCCAATTGGCCCATTTCAGCTGCCGACCTTCGGGCTGCTCATGTGTCTGGCGTTCATCGCCTCGTACCTTGTGCTGGCGGCTGAGATAAAGCGCCGCAACGTTTCGGTGGATCCCTATACCGTCGTGGCGTACGTAGCCATCGCCGGTATTCTCGGCGCCAAAATCTGGCACATCATTGATACGCCGGTTGACCGGCTGAATGCTGAAATCCTGACCAGCCCAGCCGCGCTGCTGGCGTGGTTTCGTGGTGGCTTTGCCTGGTTCGGCGGATTTGTGGCCGGTATTGCAACTTTATTGTTAATGGCCCGCAGGTACCGTATGAACCTGCTTAGCATGCTGGATGTTGCCAGCCCTGCCGCG
>Ga0207660_10002923_pt1 | contig 11166 bp, 6 predicted proteins | sample KBSC73BmetaG_FD_184335 | JGI IMG/M metagenome (GOLD analysis project Ga0207660, IMG submission 184335) | Corn rhizosphere microbial communities from Kellogg Biological Station, Michigan, USA - KBS C7-3B metaG (SPAdes) (version 2) | ecosystem: Host-associated > Plants > Roots > Rhizosphere ... | reverse complement strand
GCTCCTCGTCGACCCGCGCCGAATCCTGTCCGACGACGCGCATGTGGCGCTCGGCGCGTTCAACTTCCTGTTCGAGGCTTGTCGTGGTGTGCTCGTGAGCCAGCGCTTCGCGTTCTTCGCGACGGGCGCGGGTCACCGCGCGTTCGTCAACGACTCGCCCGTGACCGTGGGGCTGCTCGAGCGGCTGGGCGACGTCCTGGTGGAGGTGCACGGCCAGCACGAGCATCAGCGGCTGCTCGAGCCGGCCCGCCAGCTCGAGCTGCTCGATCGCTTTGCCGACGCCGAGGACGCGTGCGCCCGGGTGGGCGCGCTCCACGCCAAGCACCGAGCGGCGCGCGAGGAGGCGGAGCGCACGCGCAGCGCCGCGCGCGACCGCGCCCAGCGTGAGGATCTCTTGCGGTTCCAGGTCGGCGAGCTGAACGCCGCGCGCCTGCAGATCGGCGAGGAGGACGCGCTGCGTACCGAGCTCAAGCGACTGCAGCACGCCGAGCGCTTCACGAGCGGACTGGCCGAGGCGGCCGCGCTCCTGGACGACGCCCCGCAGTCGGCCTCCGAGCGCCTGGGCCGGACGGCCCGGATCCTCCAGGAGCTCGGCCGCCTCGACCCGGCGCTGGCGGCCCCGGGCGAGCCGCTCGAGGCCGCCCGCGTGCAGATCGAGGAGGCGCTGGGCGCCATCCGGCGACTGCGCGACGGGATCGTGGCCGAGCCCGGCCGCCTCGACGCGATCCACGAGCGTCTCGACGCCCTCGCCCGGCTCAAGCGCAAGTACGGCGACGGGGAGGAGGCGATGCTTCGCTTCCGCGACGAGGCCGCGCACGAGCTGGAGCGGATCGAGCGTCACGACGAGGTCGTGGCCCAGCAGGAGCGTGTACTGACCGAGCTCGAGGCCGAGCTGTCGGCCGCGGCGACGGCGCTGTCCGAGCGGCGGCGCGCCGCCGCCGCCCGGCTCGCCTCGCAGGTCGAGCGTACGCTGCGCGCGCTCGGGATGGAGCGAGCCGTGTTCGAGGTCGGGCTCGACCGCGCCTCCGAGGTGGGACAGCGCGGAGCCGACCGGGTCGAGCTCCGGCTGTCGACGAACCCCGGGGAGGACGTGAAGGCGCTGGCCCGCGTGGCCTCCGGCGGCGAGCTGTCGCGCACGATGCTGGCGCTCACCTCGGTTCTGGCCCGGGCCGACCGCGTGCCGACGCTGATCTTCGACGAGGTCGACGCCGGGATCGGCGGGCGGGTGGCCTCGGTCGTGGGCCAGACTCTCGCCGCGGCCGCCCAGGGGCGGCAGGTCCTGTGCGTGACGCACCTGGCCCCCATCGCGGCGCTGGCCCAGCACCACCTGCGCGTGAGCAAGAGCGTGCGGGCCGGCCGCACCAAGGCGGCGGTGACGGCGCTGGCGGCGGCCGAACGGGTGGAGGAGATCGCCCGGATGCTGGGCGGGGCCAGCGTCACCGCCGCGGCCCGCGAGCACGCGCGCGACCTGCTGGGCGCAAAGCGCGGACGGACGGGGTGAACGCGAGGGCGGGGCAGACCCGGCCTGTATAATGGACCCGAGATCATGATCTCCGCGATCCTTCGCACGGTGTTCGGCACCAAGCACGAGCGCGACGTCAAGCGGATGCAGCCCGTCGTCGCGCAGGTCAACGCGCTCGAGCCGGAGATGCAGCGGCTCGACGACGCCGGCCTCGCGGCCAAGACCGACGAGCTGCGCAAGCGCGTGGCCGACGGCGCGGAGCTCGACGACCTGCTGCCGGAGGCCTTCGCGGTGTGCCGCGAGGCGGCGCGCCGCCGGCTCGGCATGCGCCATTTCGACGTCCAGCTGATCGGCGGCATGGTGCTGCACCAGGGCACGATCGCCGAGATGGCGACCGGCGAGGGCAAGACGCTGGTGGCCACGCTGCCGGCGTACCTCAACGCGCTCTCCGGCAAGGGCGTGCACATCGTCACCGTGAACGACTACCTGGCCAAGCGCGACGCCCAGTGGATGGGGCCGATCTACCAGGCGCTGGGGCTGACGGTGGGCGTCATCCAGCACGAGGCGTCGTTTCAGTACGATCCCAATTACGTCACGCCAGACGTCCGCATGACCGCGCTGCGGCCGATCGAGCGCCGCGAGGCGTACGCGGCCGACATCACCTACGGGACCAACAACGAGTTCGGCTTCGACTACCTGCGCGACAACATGCGCTTCTCGCTCGACGAGCTGGTCCAGCGCGAGCTGAACTACGCGATCGTGGACGAGGTCGACTCGATCCTGATCGACGAGGCGCGCACGCCGCTGATCATCTCCGGGCCCGCCGAGGAGTCCACCGAGCTCTACTTCAAGATCGACCGCATCATTCCGAAGCTGAAGCGGGCGGCGACGATCGTCGAGGGCAAGCTGTCGGAGATCGAGGAACAAAAGGCCGGCGATTTTATAGTCGACGAGAAGGCCAAGACGGTCTCGCTGACCGAGGCGGGCATCGCCTCCTGCGAGCGGCTGCTCGGCATCGACAACCTCTATGATCCGCAGCACATCGACGCCCTTCACCACATCCAGCAGGGACTGCGGGCGCATTCGCTGTTCCGCCGGGACGTGGACTACATGGTGAAGGACGGCGAGGTGATCATCGTCGACGAGTTCACCGGGCGGCTCATGCCGGGCCGGCGGTGGTCGGACGGGCTGCACCAGGCGGTCGAGGCGAAGGAAGGCGTGCGGATCGAGCGCGAGAACCAGACGCTGGCGACCATCACCTTCCAGAACTACTTCCGCATGTACGGCAAGCTGGCCGGGATGACCGGCACCGCCGAGACGGAGGCGGAGGAGTTCGCCAAGATCTACAAGCTGGACGTCACCGTCGTCCCGACCAACCGCGCGCTCATCCGGCTGAACAGCCCGGACGTCGTCTACAAGACCGAGCGGGAGAAGTTCGACGCGGTCGTGGCCGACATCCGCGAGCGCAACGAGAAGGGCCAGCCGATCCTGGTCGGCACCGTGTCGATCGAGAAGTCGGAGCGGCTGTCGGCGCTGCTCAAGAAGCGCGGCGTCCGCCACGAGGTGCTCAACGCCAAGTACCACGAGCGCGAGGCCGAGATCGTGGCCCAGGCCGGCCGCGAGGGGGCGGTGACCATCGCCACCAACATGGCCGGGCGCGGCACCGACATCCTGCTCGGCGGCAACGCCGACTTCCTCTCCAAGGAGATCCTCCGCAAGAAGGGGCTCGATCCCGCCACCGCCGCCCCCGAGGCGCGGGCGTCGGCGCTGGAGGAGGCGCGGCGGATCACGGACCCCGAGCACAAGCGCGTGGTCGAGCGGGGCGGGCTGCACATCGTCGGTACCGAGCGGCACGAATCCCGCCGCGTCGATAACCAGCTACGCGGCCGCTCGGGCCGGCAGGGCGACCCCGGCTCCTCGCGCTTCTACCTCTCGCTCGAGGACGACCTGCTGCGCATCTTCGGCTCCCAGCGGATCCAGGGAATCATGGACCGCCTCGGCATGGAGGAAGGCGAGCCGATCGAGCACAAGCTGGTGACGCGGGCCATCGGCACCGCCCAGAAGCGGGTGGAGACGCACAACTTCGAGATCCGCAAGCACCTGCTCGAGTACGACGACGTGATGAACAAGCAGCGCGAGATCATCTACGGCATGCGCCGGCAGATCCTCGACGGCGCCAGCCAGGCCGACACGGTGGCCGAGTGGATGGAGGACATCGCCGCCGCCACCCTCGACGGCTACGCGTCCGAGACCGCGCACGTCGAGGACTGGGACCTGGCCGGTCTCGGCGAGGCGCTGCACCGGCAGTTCGACGTGCGGATTCCGGCCGCGCACTACGAAGAGCTCGGCTCCCGGGCCGCGCTCGACGAGCTGGTCGGTGAGGCCGTGAAGGCACGCTACGCCGAGCGCGAGCAGGAGCTCGGCACCGAGCTGCTGCGTGCGCTCGAGCGCCACGAGATGCTGATCGTCATCGACACGCAGTGGAAGGACCACCTGCTGTCGATCGACCATCTCAAAGAGGGTATCGGCCTGCGCGGCTACGGCCAGCGCGATCCGCTCACCGAGTACAAGAAGGAAGCGTTCGATCTCTTCCAGGACATGGTGGAGCGGGTGAAGGGCGCCGTGGTCGAGCGGCTCTTCAAGGTCCAGGTCGTGCGCGATACGCCGATGGAGCTGCCGGCCGTGACGGCGTGGGCCCGTACCCAGGAGATGCGCGGAGAGATCCCCGGGGAGCGTCCCAGCGGTGCTCCGCCGGCGCCCGCGTCCCGGGTGCCGGCGACGCCCCGCACGCCGACCGGCGAGAAGATCGGTCGCAACGACCCGTGCTATTGCGGCTCCGGCAAGAAGTACAAGAAGTGCCACTACCTGCAGCAGCGATGAGCGACCGCAAGTATCGGCAGCAGGGTTACCGGAGCGGCGGCGGTGGCAAGCAGGAGCCGCGCGAGCCCCCGCGTCCGCCGAGCGGAACCTTCGGCATCCTCCGGAGCCGGGCCACTTCGCGCTGCGCGGAATGCGGCGCGGTGCTGCCGATCACCGCGGACTCGCTCACGCAGTGCCCGCACTGTCGGGCCGAGCTGCACGCGTGCCGGCAATGCGCGCACTTCGACACCGCCCATCGGTTCGAGTGCACGCAGGACATCCCGGAACGTATCGCCGACAAGCGGGCGCTCAACGAGTGCGCCCGCTTCGCGCTGATGGTCACGGTGGAGCGCGACACCTCCGCTGGCTCCGAGCGTCCCGAAGACGCCCGACGCTCGTTCGGTAACCTCTTCAAGAAGTGACCGCCGGGGCAGAGGCCACGTCCGGCGCTAGGGCCGGCACGGCGTCGCGTCCCGTTCCGCTCCTCGAGACCGCCCGCCTTCGCCTGCGCCCGCCCACGCTCGACGACGCGCCGCTGCTCTATGCGCGCTACACGCAAGACCCGATCGTCACCCGCAATCTCACGTGGCAGCCGCACGACTCGGTGGAGCGCACCCGGATGTTCCTGCAGCGCTGCCTGGCGGGGATCGCCGATGGCTCGGTGTGGCCCTGGGTGCTGATCGAGCGGGACGACGATCGTCCGATTGGGATGATCGAGCTCAGGCTGTTCGGACATCGCGCGGACCTCGGCTATGTCCTCGCCCGCGACAGATGGGGCCGGGGACTCATGACCGAAGCGGCGCGCACGGTGGTCGACTCCAGCCTCGCCGACCCGGCGATCTTCCGCGTCGGGGCGGTCACCGACATCGACAACCTCGCCTCGGCCCGCGTCCTGGACAAGATCGGGATGCAGCGCGAGGGTCTGCTGCGGCGCTGGCTGGTCCACCCGAACCTGAGCCCGGAGCCCCGCGATTGCTGGTCGTTCGGGAGGGTTCGCTAGGGCTCGTCGGCTCCTCGACATCTGGGGGCGGCCCCCCTGGCTTCCCCCAGGGCTGGTGTTTTTCTTTGGCCAGTGGCCCGGCTCCGTGCAAAAATCTCGCATGCGCTTAGAGGCGATCACGCTCCACGGCTTCAAGTCGTTCGCCGAGAAGACGGTCGTCAAGGTTCTGCCCGGCATCACCGGGATCGTGGGTCCCAACGGCTGCGGCAAGTCCAACATCAGCGAGTCGGTGCGCTGGGCGCTGGGCGAGCAGAGCGCCAAGTCTCTGCGGGGCCAGCGCATGGAGGATCTGATCTTCCACGGCACCGGCGCGCGCAAGCCGATCGGCCTGGCCGAGGTGGAGCTGACCTTCTCCAACGACGGAACCCTGTCGGTGCCCTGGAGCGAGATCGCGGTGGCCCGACGGCTCTACCGAACCGGCGAGAGCGAGTACCTGCTGAACAAGCAGCCGACCCGGCTCCGCGACATCCTCGATCTCTTCGCCGGCACCGGCGCCAATCCCCGTGCGTACTCAGTGATGGACCAGGACAAGCTCAACCACGTCCTCACCGCCAAGCCTCACGAGCGCCGCGTGTTCATCGAGGAGGCGGCCGGGATCGCGCGCTACAAGCAGCAGCGCAACGAGACGCAGGGCAAGCTCGACGCCGCTCGCCAGAACCTGGTCCGCGTCCGCGACGTGATGGACGAAGTGCGCCGGCAGCTCGGCTCGCTCGAGCGCCAGGCGAAGAAGGCCCAGCAGTACAAGGCGCTGCAGAGCGAGCGGCGCGAGCTGGCCCTCGCGATGGTGGCGGCGGACTTCGCCGGGCTCAGCGCCCAAGCCGAGGCCATGGCCCAGGAGCTCACCCACCTCCGGGACGCAGAGCAGGGCGTGCGCGCGCGCCAGGCCGGCCTGGCCGCCCGCGAGGCCCGGCAGCGCGAAATCCTACAGACAAGCGAGCATAGGCTCTCCGACCTCCGACAGTCCGTTCAGAAGATCCAGGGCGAGCTCGAGCGGCTGCTCGAGCGGCGCGAGCAGATGGGCGTCCAGCTGCAGGAGCTCGGCGAAGAGGCAGCCCGGCTGGACGAGGAAGTGCGCGGCGCGACCGAGCGGTTGGACGCCATCGTGGGCGAGCGCGAGGCGGGGCTGGCCGCGCTGGCCGAGGCCGAGCGGCTCGCTATCGAGCGGAGCGCCGCCGTCCAGACGCTGGAGTCGGAAGTCGCCGGCCACCGAGCCGGCCTGGCGTCCGAGCGTGATCGGCTGGAGGCGCTGCGGCTGGAGCAGATGCGGGTGGCGGCCGAGCGGGTCGATCTCATGCGCCAGGCCGGCGAGCTTCGCGAGCGGCAGGCGCAGCTCGGCCGTCGGGGTGAGCGCCTGGCCCACGAGCTGGCCGAGGCGCAGGCCGAGGCGGAGCTGCTGACGGGCCAGCGCGCGACGCTGGAGTCCGCGCGCGACCAGGCGGTGACGGAGCTGACCTCGCTGGTCGCCGAGCGCGAGCGGCTGGCGGCGGCGTTGACGGATCGCGCGGCTCGTCTGGCCGAGGCCGAGGAGCGGCTGGCCCAGGCGCGCCTGGATCTGGCGTCGCGCAGCTCGAGCCGGGACGCCGTACGTGAGCTCGAGCTGGCGCGCGAGGGGTACGGCGCCGGTGTGCGCGCGGTCTTCGCCGACGGCGAGGCGCCCTCGCTCGGCGGCGTCGTCGGCACCGTCGCCGATCTCCTGGAGGTCGAGCCCGGGCTGGAACGCGCGGTCGAGGCGGTGCTGGGCGAGCGGCTGCAGTGGGTGGTCGTCGAGCGTTTCGAGCACGCGCGCGCGGGCGTGTCCTGGCTCCGTGACCGCGGCCACGGCTCAGCGACCTTCCTGCCCCTGGAGAAGCTCGACTACGGCGCCCCGCGCCCGACGCCGCCGGCGAACGATCTGAAGTGGGTCGTGAGCCACGTGACCGCGCGGACGCCGGGTCTGCTGCCATACCTGCTCGGCCAGGTCGCCGTGGTCGAGCATCTCGATCAGGCGGAGGCGCTCTGGCGGCGCAACGGCGTGGTGGCGACCTACGTCACGCCGACGGGCGAGGTGCTCTCGCCGACCGGCCGGCTGCGCGGCGGCTCGGAGGGCTCGGCGTCGCCGCAATCGCTGCTCACGCGCAAGCGGCAGCTGCGCGAGCTCGAGGACGAGGTCCGGCGGTTGACGGCCACGGTCGACAGCGAGCAGTCGGCGGTGGCGGCGCTCGCCGCCGAGGTCGCCACGCTCCGGGCGCGCCTGACCGGTCTCGAGCAGTCGGTCCAGGCTCGTCAGGCCGAGCGCGTGGCCAGCGAGAAGGACCTGGAACAGTCGGTGCGCGAGCACGAGCGCGTCCACCGGCACCTCGAGACGATCGGGGCCGAGTCACGGCAGGTCGCGGGCGAGGCTGCCGACACCGATGCGCTGCTCGCCCAGCTCGGCCAGCACATCGACGCCGCCGTCGCCGCGGAGTCGCGCCACGAGGCGGTGATGGCGGCGGCGCGCGCGGCCATCACGGCCGCCCAGGAGGCCGAGACGACGCTGGTGGCGCGGCTCACCGCGGGCCGGGTCGAGCTGGCCGGTTTCGCCGAGCGCACGGATGCGCTCGGGCGTGAGCTGGCCCGCCTGGACGAGATGGAGGCCGACTTCACGCGGCGGATCGATCAGGGCCGCCTGCGCCAGGGCCAGCTGAGCGAGCGGCGCACGTGGCTGACGGCCGAGCGTGAGCGCACCGACGTGGCCGCCCGCGACGTCGCCGGCGAGCGCGATCGGCGCGAGGACGAGGCGCGGCAGGCCGGCGAGAGCCACCAGGGGCTGGTCGACGAGCTACGCGTGATCGAGGACGAAGCCCGGATCGTGCAGAGCGAGGTGAACCGGCTCATCAGCGCGATCCACGAGATCGAGCTGAAGGCGACCGAGGGGCGGGTGCGCCGGGAGGAGCTGGCCCAGGAGGCGTATCGCACGTACGGCGTGGAGGCGACGGCGCTGCGGGACCTGCACGATCCCACGCGCGATCTGGTCCCGGTGCGCGAGCGCCTGACCGATCTCGACGAGCGGCTGGAGGCGATCGGTCCCGTCAATCTCGTCGCCGACGAGGAGTACCGCGAGCTCGACGAGCGCCTCACGTTCTTGCGCACGCAGCACGACGATCTCACGGCGTCGATCAAGGATCTCGACAAAGCGCTACGCGGTATGACCCGGACCGCCCAGGAGCGCTTCGCCCAGGCCTTCGAGGAGATCAACGGTCACTTCAGCCAGATCTTCGCCAGGTTGTTCGAGGGGGGACGGGCCGAGCTGCGGCTGGTCGAGGCGGAGGAGGGCGGCGACCCGCTCGACACCGGCGTCGACCTCATGGCGCAGCCGCGGGGGAAGCGACTGCAGTCCGTCTCGCTCATGTCGGGCGGGGAGCGCGCCCTGACCGGGCTGGCGCTGCTGTTCGCCATCTTCTACTTCCGACCGAGCCCGTTCTGCGTGCTCGACGAGGTGGACGCGCCGCTCGACGACGCCAACATTCATCGCTTCCTGCGGGTGTTGCGGGAGCTGACCACCCAGACGCAGTTCCTCGTCATCACGCACAATCGTCGGACGATGGAGGCCGCCGATATCCTCTACGGCGTCACCATGGAGGAGCCCGGCCTCTCGAAGCTGGTCTCGGTGAACCTGGCGGCGGCGGTCGCCGCGGCAACGGCCTCAGCGTGATCTGCCCCTGAGGGTGGGCTAAACTTGGCGACGACGGCCATGACGTCCGTCGGTGAATTCCTCCGGGAGCTGCGTACGCGCCGCGGCGTGTCCCTCGATGAGATCGCGCGTAAAACCCGTGTGGCCCAGCGCTACCTTGAAGCGCTGGAGGCCGACGCCTTCGAGGATCTGCCCGCGCCGGTCTTCATTCGCGGGTTCATTCGCGCCTACTGCCAGGCGCTGGGCGAATCTCCCCACGAAGCTCTCTCCTACTACGACGCCCGCGACGGTCGTGTGCCTCAATTGCCGGCGCGCCCGGCACCGCTGCCGCGAGCGGGGAGCACCGAGCCGCGGACGCGCGGGGCGATCGTCGTGAGCTTCGTCCTGCTGGTGGTGCTCGGCATGGCGCTGTTCACCGTGGCCTTCGTGATTCGCCCCGGGGATCGAGGCGAGCGATCGACCACCGAGATGGCCCCGCCACCGCCGCCGACACAGCCTCCAGCCAGCGAGTCCACTCCCGCCGCGCCGCCGACGGCAACGGCGCCGGCTGCCGCGCCGGCACCAACCCCCGCCCCGCCGGCCGCAGCGCCACCGACGGCAGTCCGCCCGCCGGTGCCGGTCACGCCACCGGCGGTCGCCGCTCCGCCCGCTCCGGCCGTGGCTCGTCCACCTGCCGCGCCTGCGCAGCCGGCGGAGACGCCGCGTCCGCCGGCGGCCGGCGCCTCGACGCCGATGGCGGTGCTCGGGCTCGAGACCCTCGCGGGGTCCGTGAGCTCGCCGTATCGGCTGATTGCGCGGATCAGCGAGCCGACCTGGTTGAGGGTGCGCACGGATGACGGCCGCACCAGCGAGGAGACCCTCGCGGCCGGCGAGGTGCGCGAGTGGGTCTCCGATCGGCCATTCGTGCTGACGATCGGCAATGCCGGCGGCGTCGCGCTGGAGCTGAACGGGCGCGCGCTACCGTCGCTCGGCGCCCGGGGGGCCGTCATCCCCCGGCTCGTGCTCCCGCCCGAACCCCGCTGATCCGCCCCGCTCACGCGGGCCACCTCGCCGCGAGCGACGCGGGGTGGCCGCCCCGGGAGGTACACTACCCGGGATGAAGTTCTTTTCCGGCATCGGCGAGAAGCTTCGAGATGGCCTGCGTCGCTCCCAGGAATTTCTCGGTACGGGTCTGCAGGCGGTGCTGGAGCCGGAGCGGCCGATCGACGAGACGCTCTGGGAGGAGCTCGAGGAGGTCCTCATCGCGGCGGATCTCGGCGCCGTCATGGCCGCCGACTTCGTCAACCGCGGCCGCGAGGAGGTGATGTACGGCACCGTCACGCGCGCCGGTCAGCTTCGACCGGTGTTTCGCCGCTTCCTGCTCGACACGCTCGGCCCGGCCAAGCCGCTGGCCCTCGACGCTCGGCCGAGCGTCGTCCTCATGCTCGGCGTCAACGGCTCCGGCAAGACCACGACCTGCGCCAAGCTCGCGGCCGCGCTCAAGGCCGACGGGCGTCACGTGCTGCTGGCCGCGGCCGACACCTTCCGGGCGGCCGCCATCGAGCAGCTCGAGACGTGGGGGCGGCGGATCGACGTGGAGGTCGTCCGTCAGGCGGCCGGGTCCGATCCGGCGGCCGTCGTCTTCGACGCGGTCAAGGCGGCCACCGCTCGCAGCGCCGACGTCCTCATCATCGACACCGCCGGCCGCCTGCACACCAAGAGCAACCTGATGGACGAGCTGGCCAAGCTCAAGCGCGTGGTCCAGCGCCAGCTGCCCGGCGCGCCCCACGAGTCGCTGATGGTGCTCGACGCGCCGACCGGCCAGAACGGCTTCGCCCAGGCCAAGATGTTCCACGAGGTGATCGGACTCACCGGCGTGGCGCTCACGAAGCTCGACGGCACCGCCAAGGGCGGGATCGTCGTGCGGATCGTGCGGGAGCTGAAGCTGCCGGTGCCGCTGATCGGGGTCGGTGAGCGTATCGACGACCTCCAGCCGTTCGATCCCGTCCGCTTCGTGGACGCGCTGGTGCCCGAGCAATGAGCGACGCCACCTTCATGCAGCGCGCGCTGGAGCTGGCCGAGCGCGGGCGTGGTCTGACGTCGCCCAACCCGCTGGTCGGCGCCGTCGTCGTCCGCGAGGGCCGGGTGGTGGGCGAGGGCGCCCATCTGCGCGCCGGGGGTCCGCACGCCGAGATCGTCGCGCTGGGCGCGGCCGGC
>Ga0207660_10002921_pt1 | contig 11168 bp, 9 predicted proteins | sample KBSC73BmetaG_FD_184335 | JGI IMG/M metagenome (GOLD analysis project Ga0207660, IMG submission 184335) | Corn rhizosphere microbial communities from Kellogg Biological Station, Michigan, USA - KBS C7-3B metaG (SPAdes) (version 2) | ecosystem: Host-associated > Plants > Roots > Rhizosphere ... | reverse complement strand
TCACCCCAGCCGGGGTCTCTTGTCGGCGGAGTGTCGAATGCTGAACGCTCGCGAAGGGGCCGTCATCTTGTCTTAAAGGCTGGCGCTGATCGTCAGCGGTGTGATTCGACCGCCGACCGCAGCGAGGACTTCAGAGACACGGCTCCCGGCGAGGGCGCTGTGGCCGTGGGACCTCTGGCTGGCAGGCCTGCTGCCAGTGAGCGCGGTCGAGCTTGCATTCGGTCAGCCTCGGGGCCTCACAGCCTACTTCTTCCTTGTGCAGGATTGCGGCGCCGCGGCTGTCTGTGTGGCGCTGCTGGCCGTGCTCTTCTCGGTCCAGCCGCCGGCGCTGGCGCTCCCCACCGCGAGTTCGGGCTGGAAGACCGCGGCGATCCTGGCGGGGGGTGTCCTGGCCTTCGCCGCCGCCGGGACACGGCTGGTCTACGACGGATACGCGCTGTCGATGGACGAGTTCATGGCCGTGTTCGACGCCTCGATCTTCCGGGCGGGACACTGGACGGCGCAACTGCCGGCGGCCTGGCGGGAATACGCGCCGGCGTTGCAGCCGATCTTCGTGCTCTCTCCGCCGGATCACGCCCAGTGGATCTCCGGCTACGAGCCGATGAACGCCGCGCTGCAGGCCATCGGCGCGTTCGTCGGAGCGGAAGCCCTGGTGAGCCCGGTCCTGGCCGCGGTGGCGGTGCTGGCGACCTACGGGGTCGGCCGGCGCCTGTGGCCCGAGCGGAAGGAGATCGCCCTGGCCGCGGCCCTGCTGCTCGCCACCTCGTCGCAGGTCCTGGTCACCGCCATGACGCCCTACGCCATGACCGCCCACCTGGCGCTGAACATGGTCTGGCTGTGGCTCCTGCTTCGGGGCGGGCGGCTCGGTCACGGCCTGGCGCCCGCGGTGGCCTTCGTCGCCACCGGCCTGCACCAGATCGTCTTCCATCCGCTGTTCGCCGCGCCCTTCGTGCTGGAGCTCTGGCTGGCCCGCCGCTGGAAAGCCGCAGCGTGGCACAGCTGCGCCTACGCCGCGATCGGCGCCTTCTGGATGGCCTATCCGGGCCTCCTGGCCCACCACATGGCTTCGAGCCAGCAGGCCGCCGCGTTCGCCGCCCAGACCGGCGTCGTGACCCGCGCGCTCAGCTTGTTCGCGGCGCTGGACGCCGACGGGCTCGGCCTGATGGCGCAGAACCTGGTCCGGCTGTTCACCTGGCAAAGCCTGCTGACCGTGCCCCTGGCGCTCGCGACCCTCGGCGCCGCGGTGCGCGCCAAGGGGATGCTGAGGGCGATGGTGGTGGGCTTGGCCCTGACGACGGCGGCCATGTGCCTGCTGCTGCCCTATCAGGGCCACGGCTGGGGCTACCGCTATCTGCACGGGCTCTTGGGCACGCTCTGCCTGCTGGCGGCCTGGGGCTGGACCCGCCTGACGAAGGACGTCGACGCCGCGCTCCGACGCTCGGCCCAGGTGGTGTTCGTCGCCGCCGCGGTGGTGTCGGCGGCGATCCTGCTCCCGCTGCGGCTGTGGCAGGTCCACAGCTTCGTCCAACCCTACGCCACCGCCGAACGCGCCATCCAGGCCAACCCGGCCGACGTCGTGCTGGTGGACAGCGAGGCCCTGTGGTTCGGCTCGGACCTCGTCCGCAACGACCCCTTCCTGGTCCGGCGACCATGGGTCATGAAGGTCGGCAAGCTGTCACAGGCCCAGATCGACGATCTCTGCGCGCGTTTCCGCGTGAGCGTCTTTGGTCCCGCCCAGGCCCGCGCCGTAGGCATCGCCGTCAAGCCGATGGACAACCATTCGCGGCCTCGCCCAGCCTGTGAACATCAATAGGCGGCCACGTCGCCTGGGCCTCTCATGGCGCTCCTGGCGCGGTTCATGCTTAAGGTTGAGCGTGAAACTTGCACACGAGCCAGCGCTGGACGGCCTCAGGGCGCTCGCCGTGCTTGCGGTCATAGCGTTCCACGCTCGAGCGCCCTTCGCTCTCGGCGGCGCCCGTGGCGTGGACGTCTTCTTCGTCCTGTCAGGGTATCTGATCACCACGATCCTGAGCGATAGGAAGCTGGCGGTCGTCATGTTTTGGCGGCGACGTCTTGTGCGACTAATGCCGGCCCTGGTCACCATGGTGGTGATCGCGACCGCGCTGATGCCGCTGCTCAGTCCGCAATATGCTGCCAAGCGGTGGCAAGACGCCTTGCTCGCCGTCACCTACACCATGGATCTGCCGATGGCGGTTCGCCCGTGGGACGGGCCGTTCATGCACACTTGGTCCTTGGCCCTGGAGATGCAGTTCTATCTCATTTGGCCCTTTGTGCTGCCGTGGCTCGCTCGCAGGCGTCCGTTCCTGGCACTGCTGGCCCTATGGCTGGCGCTTCTCGTCCTGCAGTGGGCGATCGGCGCCTTTACGCCGCTCACCGGCTACTATCTCTTCCACGTCTCGGGTTTGGCGCTCGGCGCGGCCTTGGCCTTCATGCCCCTGGCCGCACCACCGGTTCTGGGCTGGGGCGCGCTGGCGCTTATTCTGGCCGGTTTCGCCGTTCCGTCGATCCCAACCGCCGTCGTCGAGGTGGCGACGGCCACGCTCATCGCCGCCCTCCGCGGGCCGTCCCTCCTGCGCGTCGGCTTGTCATGGAAGCCCTTTGTGCAGTTGGGCGTGATCTCCTATGGCGTATATCTTTGGCATTTCCCGATCCATTGCGCCGTCGAGCACACAGTCTGGTGGTTCAGAGGGTCGGTCGCGCTCGTGGGTGGCGTCGCCCTGGCCGCGGCCTCGTACGTCCTGATTGAACGGCCTGTGACGAGGTGGTTGCGGCCGCGGCGCTCAACCGCCGAATCAACGTTAGCGCTTCAGTAACGGGCGCGGGCTCGCTAGCGACTAGCGCGCCAGGGCGGCGCGGTTCTGGAAGATCCAGGTCAACGCGTCCAAGAGCTGCCCCGCGCCGCCAAGCGTGAAGGTCGCGCGTAGGAACTGGCGATGGGCTGCTGTCACCGGGATTCCGAGTCTCGCACAGACCGCCGCGGCCCTGACGGCGTAGGCGAAGAAGTCAGCGCGCCGGCAAGGCAAGTCATCGAAGCGCCTTGCGTACATCTCCAGCATGCGCGCCCGCATCCCGGCCTGAGCCAGCGTCGACGTAAGCGACGTCGAGTTGATCCTGTAGGAGCCCAGGATCTCCGGAACATAGCCCGCGTCGCCCCGCATCAGGAGGTCAGTCAGAATATACCAGTCGAACAACTCGAAGTCGGCGCTGAGCAGCGTCCGCGCCTGCTTACGGTACATGATCGAAGACGCGAACGTCGGCATCCCGCAGCGGATCGCCTTTCCGATGTCGAAGCGGGCGGCGAGGTGAGCCGGAAAAGACCGCCCCGTCGGCTGGCCGGCTTCATCGACAATCTGCATTCGATGGCCGCAGGCGACGAGATCCGGATGATCGTCGAGCAGTTTCACCTGCATCGCAAGCTTTCCGGGATGCGCGAAGTCATCACCGTCCAGGCTGGCGACGTACTCGCCACGCGCCAGGTTATGAGTGGCTAAGAAGGTCTGGGTCGGACCGCGATTCACCGAATGGCGGGAAACCCGGAGCCGGTCAGGATGAACTCTCGCGAGGCGGTCGAGGATGGCGCCCGTTCCATCGCTGGAGCAATCGTCGCTCACGATGATCTCGAAATCGAAGTCGGTCACCTGTATCAGCAGGCTTCGCAAACACGTCTCGATGAAGCGCTCGTGGTTGTAGGTCACCACACAGACGGAAACCTTCGGCGCTTTCGCAGATACCGATTGGCTCACGGCAAAGCCCCCGCAAGGCTTCTCGTCACGATCTTCATCTGCAGGCGCGCGGCGGACGATGCCGCCATGCCTGCACACAGAATGACGGCTCCAACGCCCAGTAGTTGAAGGACCGTCATCAGGCGGTCAGACGGCCAGGGGAAAAGCGACGCCAGCGCCGCGGCGGCGGCCGTCGCGCCCGCGATCGGCGCGATGTCCAGCAGGAGCCACCGCCAATGTAAGCCGGGAGCGAAGGCCCGATGGACGACCGGAGTCCACAGCAGAAAATAGGCCGCATTCAGTGCTGTCCACACGAGCCCGGTGCCCACCGCCCCATACCGGACCCCGGCCACCACCAAGGCCGGCGCGAGCATCAACAGGAGCAACGCCTGTCCAATAACGTGGAGCCTCAGGGCTCCATGGGAATACTGGAGGTAGTAGGGAAAGGCAGACACCGTCACCAGGCCGCTGCCGATGGCATAGGCGCGCAGGATCGGCGCCGCCTCGGACACGAAAGCTGCATCCCCTGTCCACGCCCAGATCACACGACCGGCGAAGCAGACGAGCAACAGCGCGGCGGGGAACGCAATCAAGCATACGAACTGGGTCGATCTTCGATAGAGGTCGCCCGCGGCCTTCGCGGAGCCCTCTGCATGAAGCTTGGTCAGCCGCGGCAGGATTGCCTGTTCGATCGGCAAACCCAGTGTCGCGACGGCGCCCGCTGCGACGGCGGCGAGCGTGAAAATCCCATAGTCCGGGAGACTGAGAACCCTGGAAAGAACGAGCTTATCGCCCTGGGTCAAACCTAGCCACGCAATGGCCGAAAAGGCGACCGCAGACGAGAAGCCCAAGACTCTTCTTAGTTCCTGCGACGGAAGGCGGGTCGGTGCGCCAACGGTCTTCGAAGGCATCAGGGTGCGGCTGAGCACAATCAGGATTCCCAGCTCCAATGCTGAAACGCATGCCTGAAAAGCGAAGAAGCAAATCGGCGTTGCGCGCCACGCCGTCAACGCCACGGTGACCCCGAAATATCTGGCCGTGTTGACGGCGATATTGAATACCGCAAGCAAGATTTGGCGTTCGAAACCAATCAGCGCGCCCCGATAGAGCCCAGATACCCATTGGCAAGGCACCGCAACCGCCATGAGGACGATGGCGATCGTCACGTCATGAACCGGCAAGCGCTCGGCGTGCAGCCAATCGGCCGCCAAGTACCGCGCGCTGAGAGCGATCACCAGCGCACCTGCGATCGACACGCCCCAAAAGAATCGCTCGAATGCGCTGAGCAGCCGCCGCAGGTCCTGGCCGTCAAGCGCTCCGGCCCGAAAGCGCGCGCATTCGCGCGCAAAGGTCTGCGACAGGCCGACGTTGAAAAGTTGGAACCCTGCGCTCAGCAGGGTGAAGAATCCAACGAGGCCGTAGCCTTCCGCGCCGAGCAGCCGAAGATAGATCGGCACAGCGATGACGCTCGCGAGCATCACATAGGCGAGGCTGGCAAAGTTCGCGGCGACAGCGCCGTGGACTGGCCGGTCGATGTTCGGAACTTCGGATCTGCCGGCGTCGCGGTTCGTGGAGGGCGAGCGGGATTGCGGCGCCGCGGCCTTCCCCGTCCGCACGATCTCAGCCCTTGATGAGGTTGATAACCCGCCTGACATCAGCGTCAGGCAGATCGGGATAGATCGGTAGACACAGAACCTGGTCTGCGGCGCGGCGCGCATTTGGAAGATTGGAGGGGCTCGCAGACGGCAATCCGCGATACATCGGCATGTCGCTGATCAGCGGATAGAAATACCGCCGCACGAAGATGTCCTGGGTCCTCATTCGATCGTACAAGGCGTCGCGGCCTAGCGGGAATTCCGGCCCGACGAAGATCGGAAAATAGGAATAGTTCGCGGTCGCTCCTTTCGGTCGGGGCAACAGACCGATGCCGGGAACATCGGCTAACTCCTGCCGATAGAGTTCATCAACTCGCCTACGCTGGGCGATCAGCGTGTCCATATGGCCGAGTTGTGCGAGACCCATCGCGGCTTGAATTTCATTCATCTTGCCGTTGATGCCGGCTGCGACGATTGTCACCTCGTCCGCGAACCCGAAGTTCTTCAGATAGTCGATCCGCTGTTTTGTCTTGGCGTCAGGACAGATGATCGCGCCACCTTCAAAGGTGTGGAAAACTTTTGTCGCGTGGAAGCTTAAGACCGAGAGGTCGCCATATCGGAGGACCGACGTTCCCTCCGAGCTCACCCCAAACGCATGGGCAGCGTCGTAGATGATCTTCAGCCCATATACGTCCGCGAGCTTCTGAAGCGCCGTCACATCACAAGGCGTGCCGTAACAGTGCACCGGAAGGATGGCGGTCGTCTGCGGCGTGATCGCAGCCTCGATACGCGCGGGATCGAGATTGAACGTCCCCGGATCGATATCGACAAAGACCGGCTTGATGTCGTTCCAGAGCAGGGAGTGCGCCGTGGCCACGAAGGAATAGGGTGTCGTGATCACCTCGCCGGTGATGCGCAGAGCTTGAAGGGCCGTAACGAGTGCTATCGTCCCGTTGGTAAAGAGCGCCAGGTGCTTGACGCCGAGGTATTCCGCAAGCGCGGTCTCAAGCTGTTCGTGGAACGGCCCCGCGTTAGTCAGCCAGCGACTTTCCCAGATCTTTTCCAGGTACGGCAGGAATTCCTCCAGAGGGGGAAGGAAAGGCCGGGTGACGTAGGTTGGGTTCCGATCCATCATCGTCCTACCGTCAGGCTGAAGCGCCCCATATGACGCCTGTCTCGTTCACGAGCGTCAGCAAACAGCGCGCACTCTCCTCAAGTGGCACGCCGACGACGGCTTGCAGCCGTTCGTATTGCAAGAATGTGAAGGGACTCAACTCCATCGCGGAGAATTGAGCGCTATCGATCGCAGACTTGTTCACGATCGCTCTGATTTTGCGGTCGGCGCGGTTCGTGCTTAGTCTTGAGACGAATGAACCCTTTCGATCCCGGCTACTACCGAGAAGGCGAACTGCGGGCCTTTGGCATCACATGCGGCCGAGACGTTATGGTCGCGAAGAACTGCACGATTATCGGGCTCCGAAGCCAATCATTTGAAAATATAGTTTTAGGCGACAATGTCCGGATCGACGGTTTCACAACAATCGCCGCCGCTAGCGGCCATTTGACCGTGGGATCCTATGTTCATATCGGCGGTTACTGTTTCCTCGCGTGCGCGGGCGGTGTGACGATTGATGATTTCTCGGGATTATCACAGAGAGTATCTGTATATTCGTCTTCAGACGACTACAGTGGTGCGGCATTGACCAATCCAACTGTGCCTAGTGAATATCTGAATGTGAAGACGGCCCCTGTTCACTTGGAGCGCCATGTCATCGTCGGTGCTGGTTCTGTAATTCTTCCGGGTGTGTCGATCGGGGAGGGTTCTTCCGTCGGGGCTCTATCGCTGGTACATCGCACGCTGGCGGAGTGGGGTATGCATGGCGGGATACCGGCCAAATTCTTGAAGTCGCGCTCCAAGGCATTGCTTGAGAGTGAGTCGGCGCTGAGGACGGGCTTGAACACTAGGATACCCTTGGCAACCCGCCTCGACCCTTAGGCCTCGCTCTGATTGAGTAGGATCAAGGCCTCGCGTAGCGAGGACATCGGCCCTAGTCCCGCCCCATAGATCGTAAACCGCATGGGTAAAGCTTAGTTTGCGCCGGCTCACGTGACCGGCGCCCGCCGGTCGCAGGCCCTGTTGTCATGCTTTGCTGAACACGAAGAATGGCTCGCGCCCGTTCACTCCGGCGTCGGCGGGTGTCACGTCGGCCAGCACCTCTTCATGCCACTGGACTTTTGACACGAAGCCGCAAGCCGCCAATCGTTCGAAGATGTCGCGCCCGTAGAGGCGCACGTGATCGGCTTGGCCGTAGGCTTGAAGGCGCGCCTCGGGACTAGCGATTCCGCCATCCTCCCAGGTGTGCTGAAGAACAGCGCTGAACGGCGTCTGCAGGATCGCAAGGCCGCCCGGCTTCAGGATACGCCTGATCTCCGCCATCGCCTTTAGGTCGTCGTCGACATGTTCGAGGACATGGTTGGCGATGAAGACGTCCACCGTCTCCGAGGCGAAGGACATGGAAAGCATGTCCTCGCGGCTGACCTCAGCGGAGCTTGGGTAGAGGTCGCACCGGATGTACCTCTCTGGGTGCTGCTCTGCGATCTTCCGTGAAAGATGCCGTTCCGGCGCGAAGTGGACGACGAACTTGTCGTTCAGGCCTGACAGCACGCCTGAACGACGCATGTAGAGAAACAGGTGTCGCTCGCGGTCGTGGGACGAACACCAGGGACATTGGAAGTGGTCGAGATCGCTACCGATCGCATCGAGCGCGCGCAACAGCGGCGGCGCGTTCTTCCATCCGCCTTCAAATGGAAGGAATCGGCCAACCCGATGTTCGCAGATCGCGCATCGGCGGCCGCGCGTGAGTGGAAGGGCGGCTAGCGGCGACCAGAGCACCCTCAACGCCAGCCTCGCGACCTCTCGCGGCGGTCGTCTGAGGAGCATTTCGACGCGTTGGCGTAGTGTTGACATTGGTTCTCAATACCCAGCCCGATAGGCCCACGCGATCACTTCGGCCAAGCGTCTCGGCCAGGCCTTCCGGAACATCCGCAAGTCCTCGCGCCGGCGCGTGCCGTCGGCGATCAGGGCTGACGTCGCGGTCAGCGCGTTGTGGCGGCGGCCGACCAGGCGTTCGGGGACGTGCAGGAAGGTCTCGCCCGCCTTCGCCAAGCGCCACCAGGCCTCCCAGTCGAGGTTGCTGCTCCAGTCCGGCGAGAACCGGAAATCCGGCAGCCTCTCCCGGTCGAAGGTCACCGATGAGCAGGGCAGGGGATTGCCGAATGACAGAAAGGCCAGCAGGCGACGGCCGTCGACCTGTTCGCGGCGTCCGATGGTGACGCGCTCGAGCAGATGCTTGACCTTGCTGATCTTGGAGCTCTTCGGCGCGCCGGCGTCGTCTATCTCCTGATAGCCGGTGAAGCAGAGGGCGCCCGCCGGCCGGCGGGCGAAGAGCGCCAGCGACTTTGCGGCAAAGCCTGGCGCGTAGGTGTCATCCTGGTGCGCCAAGGTGACGAAGCGCGTCTTGGCCTGCGCCAGGCCGAAATTCCAGTCCGCCGCTATGCCGTCGGCGCGAGGGTTGATGCACAATTCCGCGCAAACCGCCTGCGCCGCGCGCGCGATGTAGGGGCTCGGAGTCGATGTGCTGACGGCGATCCGGCTCCGCGCGTTCTGGTCCGCCAGCCCCTTGAGGCAACCTGGCAGGAACGGCGAGTCTCGGTGGGCCAGGACGATAAAACTGTGATCCATGGGATCGCTTCAGCGGGCGACCGCCGCCGGCCGTGGAGCGGCCGCCTTTGCCGCGCCGGCCGCCGGCGCACTGCCGTACTCCAGGAAGCGGGCCTCGTTGCCGCCCAGCACGGCCAGCAGGAAGCCGCCCAGCACGTTCTGCGCGCCCAAGGCCACAAACATTGTGCCCAGGACGACGGGCAGGACGGCGTCGTTGGGGCCGCCGCCTCGCCCGGTCCAGGCGACGACCGCCCAGGTCAGGACCGCGAGCCCCAGGGCGATCGAGGCGGCGCCGCTGACCACCATGGTTTCCAGCGTCAGCCACCGCGACATGCCGATCACCCAGGGCTTCGGAAGGCGAAACCCAGCGCGGACGCCGTAGAGGTGAGTGGCTGCGGCCAGGATGGCGGCCACCTGCGACACGCTCATCGTCGCGCCGGCCAGCACGATCCAATAGTTGCCGAAGAAGAAGGGCGCGCCTGGATGGCGGATCGCCGCCACGGTGGCCGAGGTCAGTATGAACGCCGCCGCGATGCTGCCCGCCGCTGCCGGGATCGCGAACAGCCCCAGCGGGCTCAGCATGAACAGGTAGCGCAGGTGGCGCCAGCCGTCGCGCCACGGGCGCAGGTGGGGCGGGCGGTCGCGCGTGTCAGGCGAGAGCGTGGCCGGGACCTCGGCGATCACCTGCCGCTTCAACGCGGCCTTGATGACCATCTCACTGGCGAACTCCATGCCCGAGCCGGTCAGCGCCAGGCGCTCGAAGCAGGCCTTGGTTAGGGCGCGCAGCCCGCAGTGGGCGTCGCTGGCCCCGGTGTTGAACAGCAGGTTGAGCGTGCCGGTGAGCAGCGGATTGCCGATGTAGCGGTTCTTCCACGGCATGGCGCCCGGCGCGATGCCGCCCTTGAAGCGCGAGCCCATGCAGAGGTCCGCGCCGGCCATCAGGGCTTCGACCATCGGGACCGCCTCCCGGAAGTCGTAGGAGCCGTCGGCGTCGCCCATCACCAGGAACCGGCCGCGCGCCGCGCTGAACCCGCCGCGCAGCGCCGCGCCATAGCCGCGCTCCGCAATCGGGACCACGCGGGCGCCCAGCCGCATGGCCAGCGCCTGGCTGCCGTCGGTGCTGCCGTTGTCGGCGATGAGGATCTCGCCCTTCAGGCCATGACGTGCGGCCAGGGCGTCTATGGCCTCCCGCACGGCGGCGATGCAGGCGCCGAGCGACTGGACCTCGTTCAGGCACGGCAGCACGAAGCTGACGTCCGCCGCCCCCGGCCGCCTGGTTTCCCCCGACATCGCGCCGTCCTCGCCCCTTACCGTTGGGACTAAAGCATAGGGTGGGAGCGTTCCGGAATAGTAATCGAACCACGCTCTCTCAAGGCATAAACAGGATGAGCCCCGGCGCCCACCCATGCGCCGGGGCTCGCCGACGGAGCGTCCTGTCGGCTGTTGGGCGGCCCCTGGAGGTTGGGCTCGTGTGGCCGCCGGCCTGTGTCATGCGGAGCAATTCGGCACAGGCAGGCTGCTCCGCTGCAAGGGCGGCGCCGAACGCCTCGCGCCTCAGCCGGGCGCGGGCTGCGCCGGCCGCGGGGCTCCGGCCGGCCGCACATAGACATAGGCGATGCGCCCGTCGGTCTCGCGCAGGCAGCGGGTGATCTCGAAGATCGCGGTGTTGACCGCCTCGGCCGTCGAGCGCGGGCGCAGCGCCAGGGTGAGCGCCACCAGGATCGCGCCGGGCCCTAGGTGCAGGGTGGCGATCTCCTCCAGCTCGGTGATGCAGTCGATGTGGGCGAGCGTGTCCTTCAGCCGCTCCATGACGACGGGGGCCACCGCTTCGCCGGCGATCAGGCTGCGGGTCTCGTTGGCGAGCACGAAGGCGACGCCTGCGAGCAGCAGGCCGATCGCCACCGAGGCCGCCCCGTCCGCCCAGGCGAGGCGGAAGAAGCTGGACGCGACCACGCCCGCGGCGGCGAGCGCGATGCCGACCAGGGCCGCGGAATCCTCCAGCAGCACCGAGACCAGGCTGACGTCCTTCGAGCCCTTGATGAACGCCCACAGGCGGATCGGCCCGCCGCGGACCACGCGGCGGTACTCGCGGTAGCCGACCCGGAACGA
>Ga0207660_10002918_pt1 | contig 11172 bp, 7 predicted proteins | sample KBSC73BmetaG_FD_184335 | JGI IMG/M metagenome (GOLD analysis project Ga0207660, IMG submission 184335) | Corn rhizosphere microbial communities from Kellogg Biological Station, Michigan, USA - KBS C7-3B metaG (SPAdes) (version 2) | ecosystem: Host-associated > Plants > Roots > Rhizosphere ... | reverse complement strand
GAGGTGGCCACCTTCATGTATCAGTGCACCGCGTTGTACGACCCCGCTGCCGATGCCGGCGTGCGCTGGAACGACGCGGCGATCGCCATCGACTGGCCGGTGGCCGAACCGTTGCTGTCGGCCAAGGACGAAAACGCGCCGTTCCTCGCGGATGTCGCGGCGGACAAGTTGCCGGTGTACGCCGCTGGTTGAGCGTCGGTACGCCGGGATGATCTACTTTTTATCATCGTCATTCCGGAGCCGGCCGTAGGCCGGAATCCGGAATCGGTCATGGTCGGTATCAAAACCGATTCCGGGTTCGCCCCTTCGGGGTGCCCCGGAATGACGAGTATTTGTATCGCAGGCGGTCATGAACATGCACGATTCGAGCAGGATCCTGGTAACCGGCGCGAACGGGCAGGTCGGGCACGAGTTGTTGCGTGTGCTGCGAGGCGGTGCGCAAGGCCCGAACCCTCACCCGGCGCTGACGCGCCACCCTCTCCCGGAGGGAGAGGGCAACAGCTTGAACCCCTCTCCCTCCGGGAGAGGGGTAGGGGTGAGGGTACGAGATCGCGAAATCATTCCCGCCACGCGCAGCGGCACGCTTGATGACGGCACGCCATGCGAAGCGATCGATCTCGCAGATTTCGACGGCTTGACCACCGCCCTGAACCGCGTCTCGCCGGACATCGTCATCAATGCCGCCGCGTACACCGCGGTCGATCGCGCGGAGGATGAAGTCGAACTCGCGCAGCGCATCAATGGCGAGGCATTGCGCGTGCTCGGCGCGTGGGCCGCGCAGCACGCCGCGCGAGTCATCCATTACTCCACTGACTATGTGTTCGACGGCGGTGCAGATCGTGCGTATCGCGAGGAAGATGCGACGCATCCCGTCAGCACCTACGGTCGATCCAAACTCGCCGGCGAAACCGCACTGCGCGAAAGCGGCGCACGGCATCTTATTTTCCGCACCGCTTGGGTCTACGCGGCGCGTGGTCAAAACTTCCTGCGCACGATGCTGCGGCTCGGCGCGGAGCGCGACACATTGCGCGTGGTTGACGATCAGATCGGCGCGCCGACGCCCGCGCGGTTGATCGCCGATGTCACCGCGCACGTCGTGACGCAATGGCGCCGTGATGAAACACCGGCGCGCGATGGCGTCTACCACCTCGTCGCCTCGGGGCAGACCAGTTGGTGCGGCTTCGCGCGGGCGATTTTCGAACGCGCACAAGCGGCCGGCCTGATCGGGCAGGCGCCGACCGTGCAGGCGATCCGCACCGATGAATATCCCACCAAGGCCGCGCGTCCCGCGTGGTCGGTGCTGGACACCGCGAAGCTGCGTGACGCCTTCGACATCGCGCTGCCAGATTGGCAGGCAGCGCTCGGCGGCGTGATCCTGGAATCGACGCAGCATCAGGTGTAGGGCGGGTGCCAACCCGCCTATTTTGCGTCGTATGGCGGGATTCGCTGCGCTGCTCCCGCCCTGCACGGACTTCGTTCTGGATACCACGAAGCTGCGCGAAATGTTCCACACTACCGTGTCGGGCTGGCAAGTCGCGCTCACGGCGGGATGGAGGAACTCGCGAACGCGCGTTCCTGACGCCCATTCCCTGCACTCGAACATCTCAGACCACTGACATATTGGCGGTCACTTGCGCAGGCGCTTCGTCATTCCGGGGCTGACCGCGGCTTCATGCGGGCAGAACCCGGAATCGGTTTGGAAGGTGCCGAAACCGATTGACTCGCGCCATCCATGGCGCTCGCGCGACGCGCCGCCGGAGCCTGCCCCGGACTTGATCCGGGGGCGTTCGCGTTTGCGTTTGCAATCCTGCAAACGCAGTCGGGTTCGACCCTTCGGGCCGCCCCGGAATGACGAAACACGGAGTTCTCCGCGATCGGCGGTAACCGGGATGCCTTCCGCTGCTTGCGCCGCTCATCGGCCCAAACCTGCCGTCCATCGCCGGGTGCTTGGCAATCGCGCAGGCAATGGCGATGATCCACCCCGCATCGTCGGCTTTCGACAGGGGCAAACCGTGGTGCCGGGGAAAATCCAGACCATGCCTATTGTTTTGATGACGCACCTGCGTGCGCGCTGTCGCGCCTGCGGCTTCACGCTGGTCGAACTGATGGTCACCCTCGCGGTGGCGGCCATCCTGGCCATGATCGCGGTGCCGAGTTTCAAGCGGGTGCTGGTTTCCACGAACCTTTCCGACATCAACAACGCGGTTGCCGGCGACCTTCAGTACGCCCGTACCGAGGCGGTGTCGCGGCAAGTGAACGTCGCGGTGGCGCAGTCCGGTGGAAGCTGGCAAAACGGTTGGACCGTCAACATCCCGCCCGCGACCAGCACCGGCACCGCAACCGTTTTGCGCAGGCATCCGGCCATTTCCGGCCAGTACGCGGTAAGCGGTCCCGCCGCCGTCAGTTACAGCGCGCAGGGTTCACCTTCAGCGTCCACCTGCTTCACCTTTTCCGAAGTCGACGGACACAGCAGCACGCCGCGTTACCTGCAAATGTCGGCATCCGGCAGCTTGCAGCAAATCACCAGCGCCACCACCCCCGCAGGCTGCCCGGCACCTTCGCCATGACTCTTCGCCGCCCCCACCCACGCCAAAGTGGCTTCTCGATGCTGGAAGTGCTGATCGCCGTGCTGGTATTCAGCCTCGGCATCATCGGCCTTGCCGGGCTGTTGATCTTCGCCATCCAGTCCAACCATGTTGCGTACCTGCGCACGCAGGCCACGTTCCTCGCGCACAACATGGCTGATCGGATGAGCGCCAATCCGGCGGGACTTTGGAACAATGCTTACAACGACAACAATTATCCCGTCAGTGCCAGCACCGCCAGCTGTGCCGCGGGCTGCAATCCCCAAGAGCTTGCCGATTACGACAAGGCGCAGTGGAGCACCCAGCTCACCACGTTCCTGCCGAACGCGCACGGCAGCATCAATTGCATCACGAACGGCATTGCCTACACGCCCACCGCTGCGCAGATCGACATGCGTCCGCCGTATGCAGGAACCTGCACCATGACGCTCACCTGGAACGAAGCCGGTTCCGCCGGCGGCGCCAATCAGGCGTCGATCGACACCACCAAGCTCGGCCAGAAAGCGCACTCGTTCGAATGGGTATTCCAGCCATGATCCGCGTCCGCCCCTTTGTTGCGCGCCGCCATATGGCGGGCCTGTCGCTGATCGAGATGATGATCGCGCTGATCATGGCGCTGATCGTCGCTGCCGGCATCATCACGGTGTTCGCATCCACCTCCAGCAGCAACAAGGTGCAACAGCAAATGGCCGCGCTGCAGGAAGAAGGCCGCTTCGCCATTCACAGCCTGCGCGCCGATCTTGCCAATGCCAATGGGACGTATTGCAGCAATACCGGCGGCAACGCCCTGGATACTGCCGCAACGGGGGGCTCCGGGCTATATCTGGACGCGTTGCGTTCGCCTACGGTGTATGCGAAGACGGCGATTGCATTCGCGGACAACACGGTTGCGTTGCCGGCGCCTGGCGGCGCCTACTCGCTGCCGTCGTCCGTGTTCATGCGCGGCTACCAGTGCGATACCAGCAGCTGCACTCCTTCGGGCCTCGTGGATTTGGTTGCAAGCGGCATACCGGCGATGGGTACGGCGGTAGGCAGCCGCGTCAAGGGCGCCGACGTGCTGACCGTCCGTTATCTGAAACCCGGCGCCGGTTGGGCGATCGTGCCCAGTGGCGGCAGCGTTCCCGGTACCACCCTCGACGGCCCCGCCAGCGCAACCAGCAGCGCAACCGTCACCGATATAAATCTGGTTCACATGACAGGCGAACCGCCTGTCAACACGTTCACCGGCACGCTGGCCATGCTGGCCGATTGTTCGAATGCGCAGGTATTCACCGTCAGTGGCGCGGGCAGCGCCACGCTCCAGCCCAACAACAACTATGCAGCGCCGCTCGACATCAGCACCGGTGCGGCGCCGCGCCTGTTCGACTTCACCAAGGATTTCCAGACCGTCACGTATTACCTGAAGGTGGTTTGCGCCGACGGCAGCAGTCCCTGCGCGCACACGACTGGCGCGCTGGTCCGCCGTGTCAACGGCCAGGAGAACGTAGCGGGTGCCGGCGAATTGGTTCGCGGCATCGAACGACTCGATTTCCGCTACGGCATCATCGACGCCGCTGGCGAAACCGAGTTCCTGACGGCCGACCAGGTCGATTCGGCCACGGATGCAAGCGGCGCCAGCATTCCGTGCCCGCCCGATGTCGCCACGCCCGGCGGCATGCCCACCACGGGCTGCCTGTGGCGTGCGGTACAGACGATCGAGGTGCACATCCTGATGGATGGCCAGACGCCGCTGTACACGTTGACGCCCAATGAAATGAATTACATCTACACGCCGGATAGCACCAGCGCGACGCCCATCCCGCCGACCGCGCACGCGATCCAGCCGAACGCGGACCAGGGCTTTCCGAACCCGCTGCTCCGCCGCGAATTCACCACGCTCGTCGCGCTGCGCAACTTCAATCCGTGATGACCGAGCCAGCCGCCATGTTCGTCCACCGACCACAACCCCGATTCCCGCAGCGCGCCCGCGAACGCGGCGCGGTGCTGCTCGTGGCGTTGATCTTCCTGATCCTGCTGACGCTGCTCGCGATCGGTGCATCGTCCGGCTCGCTGTTGCAGCAACGCATGGTTGCAGCCACCCGCAGTGCGCAGCTCGCATCCTTGAGTGCCGACACCGCGCTGCGTGGCGCGGAATGGCGAATCTGGAACACATCGAGCGTGGTCGGGGGCATCCTGCAGTGCGATACGACTGCCATCAACGCTACCACCGGTTGCGTCAAGTACGACCCCGAATCGCCGCTGTACGCCGCGGGTGGAGCGGTTACGCAGTTCCGCACCGGCAACAACGCATGGCTGTCCACCGGCATCGCCTACACCGGCTTGCCCGGCGCCAGCAACGACTTCACGGATGTGCCGATTCCGAGCAACGGCTACACCGCCAGCGCAAGCGTCGCGGAAAACCCGCGCTACATCATCGAAGACATGGGTCTGGTAAAGCCGCCGGGCGCCGGTCCCCAGCACGAGTCCGGCGTCACCGGGCTCAATAACGGTGGTGCGGGCAACATGAACATTCACATTTATCGCATCACCGCGCGTGCCACCGGTGGAAACCAGAACACCGTGCGCGTCGCGCAAAGCACCTTCGACGCGCAAGCCAGCAACTGAAATCAACGGATAAGGGAATCCGCAGGGGAACGCCGCCATGTTCAGCACTCGCCAAACCATCCTCGCTTCTAGGCCCGCTGCCATGGTGCTGGCGTTGACCTTGGTCGCCGGCCTGTCCGCGCCGTTCCTGACGTTGCCACGCGCGAAAGCAGCCACCACGCCTCTCGCATGCAGTGAGAACAACAACAACGGTTGCACCGAGCTCAGCCCCACGCCACCGCAGGATACGGTGGCGGTGCCGCCCAACATCGTGCTGATGTTGGACGATTCGGGTTCAATGAAGGCCGACTTCATGCCGGACTTTTCCTACCTGAAGAACAACGGCAACAATGCCGCGTTAATCAACGCGGCCAACAATGGCGTGTACTACGATCCCACGGTCACTTATCTGCCGCCGCCCAAGGCCGACAGCACCGCGGCTGCGCCGAACACCTATCCGTCGCAGACCGACATGGCCAGTGTTCCGCAGGATGGGTTCGGTGCCCAGAATCCCGGAGTCACTGTCAATCTGTACACCTACGATGGAGAGTATGAGTGTGGCGACGGCAGCAATTGTGGCGGAGGGGCCGGAGCGATTGACTTCAACACCAGCGTAGAAAATTCAGCGGCGCCGGCGCGGGCTTACGACGAGGTAGTGAACAGTCAAGGAAGTGGAAAAAACGCGACGTATGCCGATCAGGTTTGCCAGAGTCTTTACAACTCCCATAGCACCGCAAGTAATTACCAATTCATTGGCCAGAACAAGGACAAGAACGGAAACTGGACCAGTGGCGAATGCAAGTTCACCTATCACGCTTATTTCTATTTCCAGTATTCGACGGGCGCCGCGTCAGGCCCCTATACAGTACATTACATCGCGGCCAGCGCGGCGGAATGTAGCAATGCGCCGACGCCCGCCAACTGTGTCGCCGCCAGCGATACGTCAGGGGTGTCTGCTCCCGCAAACGTGGCAGTCGGTACCAATGTCGCGAACTGGTTCGCCTACTACCACACCCGCATTCTGATGGCCAAGAGCGGGTTGATGTCCGCCTTCCTCAATTTGGCGCCAACGTACCGGTTCGGGTTCGCTTCCATCAATGGCAGGAACAATTCCAACCTGCCTACGCCCATTGGTACCTATGGTGAGAACAACAACAAGATCGCACAGGTGCAGCCGTTCGGCGACGGTTCGTCTGGTTCCCAAAAAGCTGCATTCTGGAATTGGGTGGCCACTATCGTTCCAAATAATTCGACGCCACTGCGCCGAGCACTGCAGGCGGTCGGTGCATATTATTCGTCAAATGCCACGACCAGCCCGACGGGCAACGCTTGGGACACGATGTCCAGCGATCCCGGTTACACGACCGGCAGCACCACGAAATTCGCGTGTCGCGCCTCCTACACCATCCTGACCACCGATGGCTTTTGGAACGGCAGCGATCCGACGACCCCAACTGCCCTCGCTGGCGCCGCCAACACCAATGGTCCGACCTATACGCCCCCGGCGGGCGCTACCTACACCTCCACCGGTTATGTGGCACAGGCGCCTTTTTCCGGAGGATTGGTGTCAAGTGGCAGCGTCCCATCCTTGGCCGATGTGGCCACGTATTACTGGGAGAACGATCTCAACACCGGCCTGACCAACGAAGTTGCGCCCAGTACCTCAGATCCCGCGTTCTGGCAACACATGACCACCTTCACCATGGGGTTGGGCTTCGATCCAACCGGGATCAGCCCTTCCACCGCCACGATCCCACAGATCTTTGCATGGGCTCAAGGCGGCACTGCGATCAGCAACTTCAGTTGGCCCTCGCCGTCGTCGAATAGCATCAGAAACATCGCCGACCTTGCTCATGCGGCAGTCAACGGCCACGGAGACTTCTTTAGTGCCAAGAGCCCGCAGGCACTCGCGGCGGGATTCTCCAGCGCCATCGCCCAAATCAGCGAGCGTAATGTGCCGCCGACAACTGCCGCCGTGAATGCGAGTGTAATTACCGTCGGAGCCCTGAGTTTCAGCACCGGTTATGACACCGGCAAGTGGTACGGTTCGCTCGAAGGAGTCACGTTGAAGAGCGATGGCACGACAGATCAAGTGGTGTGGCTGAATGGAAAGGACCCCAATCATCCCAGCCTCGTCAGTATTCTGGATTCGGATTACCACACGGCGACCGGCACGGCCAATTACAGCACCCGCAAGGTGTATACCGATGCCTACACGCTGACCACCGACGCCTCTGGCAACGCGACCGCGACTTTCAATGCCGGGTTGCAGTTCACCGCAGCAAATGCCACTTCTCTGGACAGCGTTCAAACCGCCGGATTGCAAAGCCCGGCGCTGGCCGGCGGTAATGACACGTTGGCCAACCGCATCAATTTCCTGCTGGGGGATCCGACGTATGAGGGGACTCTGTATCGCTCTCGTGTCAGCCTGCTTGGCGCGATCATCCGTTCGCAGCCGGTTTACGTGTCCTATGCGAGTAGCGGCTACTACGAAAATTGGCCGTCCGGCTCTCCGGAAATTGCCGCTGGCGCGCAAACCTACGACGCCTTCGTGACCCAGGCATCCACGCGCCCCGGGACCGCGTACGTGGGCGCCAATGACGGCATGTTGCACGCGTTCGCTGCGCCCGCGCCAACAGGTTGCGCCGCAGATGGTACGGGTTGCAACTACGGCAATGGCGGGACGGAACTTTGGGCCTTCATTCCACGCGCGGTGTACGCCAATCTCGGCAACCTCACCAGCACAAGTTTTTCGTATCGTCCGACAGTGGACGAGACGCCAGTGACGCGCGACGTGTTTTTCAGCGACAAGAAGTGGCACACGATCCTGACGGGCGGCGTGGGTTTGGGTGGCCGCGGCGTGTACGCGCTGGACATCACCGACCCGACCACGTTCTCGGAGTCGGACGTGCTGTGGGAGTTCGACTCCGACATGACAATTCCAACCGGCGGCGCCGGCGACTGCGTGTCGATCGTGGGCACGTCGCAGAGCGGTACCTGCAGTGCCAGCGATCTCGGTTACACCGTTTCCCACCCCAACGTCGGCCGTCTTGCGCTGAGCCCATCTTCCGGGGTAAATGGCACGTGGGTTGTTTTGGTTCCGAACGGCTATTTTCCGGACTGCGGGACACCGGATACGCCGACCAATGACACGACCAAGTGCCAGGCGATCGCCGCGCAGGCGCCCAAGAACGGGTCCGGCAATCCGTACAGCGCGTTGTTCGTGCTGAATGCCGAGACCGGCAATGTGATCGCGGAGCTGAAAACGCCCGATATTGCGGGTGTCACCAGTTTCGGACTCAGCACCCCGGTGATGGGCGATTACGACAACAATCAGGTGGACGACGTGGCCTTTGCGGGTGACGTCCAAGGCAACCTGTGGCGTTTCGACTTGCAGGGTTCCGGTGCGACCAACTGGAAGGTGACCCTGGTCTACAAGGCGCCGGTGCAAGGAGCGCAGCCCATCACCACGATGCCGCGGCTGTTTCCCGACCCGGCGACCAACCGCTTCATGGTGGTATTCGGCACCGGCAAGTTCCTCGGTGTCGGCGACAACAGCGACAACACGGTGCAGTCGATCTATGGGGTCCGGGACGACGGCAACACTTATACCCAGACCGACTTGACGCCACAGTACCTGCACGAATTCACTCAGACGCAAAGTGACGGCACTACTGCAAGCCTGCGTTGTGTGACGGGTGGTGCAAGCGACACCTGTGATACGTCATCAACGAGTCACCCGCCGTCGCCTGTGAACGACTCGAGTGGTAGCGGGGGATGGTTCATTAACCTGCAGACTACGGCCAGCGACGGAACCGTAAACGATGCCGGCGAGCGTGTAGTCGTGAGTCCGGGCGCGATATTCGCCAGCAACACCGTTGTATTTGAGACGCTGATCACCGGTCCGGGCTCGGCCAGCAGCGACCCGTGCAGTCCTAAGACCCCGGGCGCGGTCATGGCCCTCAACGCGATCACCGGTGCGCCGGCGGGCGTGTCCTCGCTGGGCGGTTGGCCGATGGTTGGCGGGCGCATCAGCAACGCGCGTACCAGCGGCAGCTTGCCTCTCGTTTCGGCGTTGGGCGGTGGGCAGGCCTATCTGCCGGGTACGACGCTTGCGCCATCCGGCACGAAGCCACTCTCGATCGATGCGCCGATCTGGCGCCGTCGTTCGTGGCAGGGCATTCAACAGAACTGATGTGGTGACAGGGGCGACGACGATGCAACGCACACGCGGTTTCACATTGATCGAGCTGATGATCGTGGTGGCGATCATCGCGATTCTCGCGGCCATCGCGGTGCCGTGGTGGGGCCGCTACACCTACCGCGCGCGCCGCGCGGATGCGCAAAAGTTGCTGGTGCACGTCGCGCAGGCGGAAGAGCGTTTCTACACCGACTACAACCACTATCCGCTGACGGCGACCTCGCTGGGCTACGCCGTCAATGCGCCGTTTTCCGAAAACGGCTACTACCAATTGTCGCTGGCACCATCTTCGTCCGCGTCCGCGGGGCAGGGCTATGTCGCGACAGCGACACCGCAGGGCCCTCAGGCGGACGACAAGTGCGGCAACCTCAGCATCGACAGCACCGGCCAGAAGCTGCCGGATCCCACCAACACTTCGGCCAACTCGAACGGTCGTTGCTGGTAGGCCGCGTCGGCAGACAGAACGCGGACTTGGTTGAGTGCGCGGCAACCCAACCGCGATGATCGATTCCAGATCGCGCTGCGCGCGTCCGGAATGACGGCGAAAGGGAGCGCACGAATTTTTGCAGGGCGTCCGGAGTGACGACAAAGGGGAGCGCTTGGATTTTTGCAAACGTCCGGAATGACGATTAAGTAGGCGCCAGGCGCCACGACCGTCTACGTCTGTTTCGTTGAAGGAGCAGGCGGTGGCGGCGGCGGCGCCGGTGGTGCAGCGACCTTGGGCGCTTTCGGTGGTACAGGAGGTGGCGGCGGTGCCGGTGGCGGCGGCGGAAGCAGGTTCCAGCGTGGCGGCACTTTCATGTTCAGCGCGAGGGTCTTGCCGTGGCGACGCACGGCCATGCGCACCTGCTGTTCACCGGTCGCGCCGCGCAGCGCGCGTTGCACGTCTTCGGGTTGCGCCACGGGTTTGCCGCCGATGCCGGTGATCACATCGCCGGGTTGCAGTTCCGGAAACTGTTCGTCGCTGCGGGACAGCACCAGCACACCCTTGTCGGTGCCGAAGTAGCGTCCGAGATCGGGGTTCAGTGGCGTCAGGTTCAAGCCCCACCACGGGGACGTGAAAAGGACCCACTGCCGGGCGTGCGCACGCGCCTCGGCGGCGGCTTCGCGCGCAGCGGTTGCACCTTCGCGTGCCGCGGCAGCGCTATCGCGTGCGATGGCGGCGCGATCAAGCGCGGCGGACGCGCTTTTCATCGCATCGTCGATGCTTTGCTGGACGTTCTGCTGGATGCTCCTCTGGAATTCCGGCGACTGCACCGAGGCGGTGGCTTGCTCGGCGGCCCGTTCGGCCGCGCGGACCGTGGCCTGCCAGTCGCCGGGTTGCATCCGCTCTGGCGTGACATCGACGTGCAAGGTCTTGCCGTCGCGGGTTACGTCGAGCCTGACGGGTTTGCCGGCCTCGGTCCTTCGCAACGCGCGTTCGGACGATGCGTCGAACGTTCCCACCGGTTTGCCGTCGACGGCGGTGATCGTGTCGCCCACCTGCAGGCCGGCGCGCTCGGCGGGTCCGCCCGGCGTCACCGCGTTCACGTGCAACCCGTGATTTTCGGCACTGGCGGCGATGCCGAGCATGCCGCGCTTGCTGTCTGCGAAATAATGCAGCGTGCTGGCGTTGGCTTCGTCACCGAGTTTCGCGGACAGCGCGGCCATGCGACCAGCCAGCGCGTTCATGCGCACCTGCAGCGCGGCCATCTGTTGCTGGACGGCTTGCTGTTGGACGGCATGGTCCGATTCGGCCGCGGAAGAAGTCGAAGCCGGAGTTGCGGCAGGCAGTGCGCCGGAGCACAACGACAGACCGGGCAA
>Ga0207660_10002912_pt1 | contig 11184 bp, 8 predicted proteins | sample KBSC73BmetaG_FD_184335 | JGI IMG/M metagenome (GOLD analysis project Ga0207660, IMG submission 184335) | Corn rhizosphere microbial communities from Kellogg Biological Station, Michigan, USA - KBS C7-3B metaG (SPAdes) (version 2) | ecosystem: Host-associated > Plants > Roots > Rhizosphere ... | reverse complement strand
ACATCCCCGGGTCGCTCCAGGTGAAGCTCATTGCGCCCCGCGTGCTCGAGCAGGGCCTCAAATATCTCACCGACCGCAAGGATGAGGTCTTCGCCAACGAAAGCGAAAACTCCCCGCTGCTGGATCTGGCGACGATCGACTGGCAGGCGGTCAAGGACGGCAAGCTGGTGTTGCGCATGCGTCAGGGGCCCGGCGGCGGCAACTCGATGGGCAAGATCAAGTTCATGATGCCCAACAAGTTCGGCATCTACCTCCATGACACGCCGGACAAGAGCGTGTTCGACGTCGATCAAAGGTGGATCAGCAACGGCTGCATCCGGCTGCAGGACGCGCCTGGGCTGGCCGCATGGCTGTTCGGCGCGATGCCCAAGGGTCGCGACCCCGACGTCGAGGAGCGCGTCGAATTGCCCGAGCCGGTGCCGGTCTTCGTGACCTATCTGACGGTCGAGGCCACGCCCGACGGAATCATGTTCCGCCCCGACCCCTACGGCCGTGATCCTGCCGTCCTCGCCCGTTTCTTCGCCGAAGAACGACAACTCGCGGCGGCGACGAAGCACTGATCGGTCGCGCATTGAGCGAGCGCAGTAGCGTCAGCTTTCGACCCTCCTGCCATTAGGCCGCGGAACGGCTAATCCTATCTCGGCTGACGTCTTCGCGATGATCGTTATTGTCAGGTCATTGTGCACGCTACCGATCAGCATCAGCGCAGTGCTTCCTAAGCTCTCTAATGGCCGTTTCGCTTGTGCAGGTCCTTGTCTATGCTGTCGGTGATAGCCGAACGCCGAGCGCCGGTGCGAAGAACAGGGTTGGCGTCATAATAGCCGCGAAGGAACGCTAAGTCCCAATTTGTCATGGTCACCGGAGCTTCGCCGCCGACCGGCACGTCCAGCACCCGTAGGATCGTGGGAACAGTCGAGTTGCCGAGGTTCGCCGGATCTGCGCCCGTCAGCGCTCTGATTGCCGCATAGTCGGCGAGTTGTGTGGTCGTCATGCCGACGAGCGCCTTTTTCTCCACAACAACTACGGCGGCGTCGAACTGCGGCCGCACAGGCTCTGTGATCCGCGAACTGCCTTCGGTTGTGCGGTTCATGAAGAATCCGACCTGTGGATCAATGTAGAGATCGACCCCTCTCGCGCTCATCGGCGGGCCGCCGACACCCCAGGCAGCCGCCGGTCCCGCTTGGCTCTCGACCTCACGCTCCTGATGGCCGGAATCGAAATAATCGGATCGATGCTCCGCAAATTCCCGAAGCACCTCCTTCTTGTCCGAAGTGGCCACGACGATGATGTTCGGTGCGCACTTGCCATCGGCGACAGCGATCCCGACGCTGTGAGCGACGAGCCGGATACGAGCAGCAACCGCGTTCGCCTGCGCTTCCGGAAGCCCAATGACCGTCGGGCAGACTGAGTGTTCGAAACGGCTCATCTGGGTCCCGTACTGCACAGGCGTCAGCTGGCGAACGAAATCGCGAATTTCCTGTTTGCCGCTTCGCTGGCCGGTGACGGTGATCGTGTCGCCGTCGGACTCAGGTGCGTGCTGCGCCGCGGAGGCAGTTGCGACGACGAACGCGACACAAAAAACCAGTACGTAGCTGCGACGAAGCACGATGATGCTCCCAGATCTTCGAAAGGATGGGGGTGCCGAGTCACCCCTTATCTTTGCGCGGCTTCTACTTAGGCGGCGTCCCAAATTCATCAGGGCAGGGGTGCGTTTCAACGACAAAACATCCGAAGTCACCGCAGGAGATGGTCCCACAGTTTCCGTTGCCGTCATTGAAAGGAATCAATTCATCTGCCCAAGCGGCAGTCGGCACAACTGTTGCGGTGAGAAACACGACTGCTAAAAGTGCGCGAATCGGTGCTTTTTTCATTCCGGTTCTTCGAAGAGATCGTAGCGATTCGGCATTCTGACGCTACCCCCTCCTCTTGGGCAGCGTCAACCACTAGGATAAAGGTCCGCTTTTGTAGCGTGCACGCCTCGAACAAGGAAAGCGGCTGTGGTTTCTTTTTGCAGGAGCGGGCGGCCTGGGCCTTTTCGTCCTTAGGGGGCCGTGGTCGCCGACGAATGGCTGGTTCGCGCTGATCTCCGGTCTGGTTGCGTGTCCGCTGTTGGCGCCGCCGCTCCGAAACTCCGGGCGTCTGCAGGTTTCGGGCTGGCAGCAATTCGGTCCAGCCATGATCCTCGTGTCGCTGGGACGCATTCCGCTCACGGTTTGGCCTCAGCCACATCCGCTTTAGAGTCCCTTTTCCACCCAAACTTGCCAGTCTCGACCGCGCTCGCACCGCCTCCCAGGGCGGACGTAGGACAATTTTCACTTCTGGCTGCCAAAGAAAGGCCGGAAGGCAGGGAGTGACCCAAAGGTGAAGCGGGGCAGGAACAAGGCGGTTCGCGTCGCGAGCAGCCATCTCATCACCACTTGCGCGACGATCGCGGCGACCTTGCTGTTCGTCGCCATCGGCAGCCGCATCGTGCCGGAAGCGATTGCCGGCCTTCCGCCGATCGATTCCTCGGGCACGCTGCAGGTCGCCTTCCTGCTCAACATCGCCATCATCCTGTTCGGCTGGCGCCGGTCGAAGGACCTCAAGGAAGCGCTCGAAGCCTATGAGGCCGCCGACCGGCTGGCGCGGGACAATGCCAACACCGATCCCGGCACCGGCCTAGCGAACCGCCGCGAACTGATGCGCGCGCTCAAGGAGATGCTGGCGGCGAAAACGCCCGGCGTCCTGCTCCTCCTCGACCTCGACCATTTCAAGCACATCAACGACCTTCACGGCCACGCCGCGGGCGACCGCGTGCTCCGCGCCGTCGCCACCGCGCTCGAGAAGAGCGCTCCCGCCGGCGCCTGCTCGGCGCGCACCGGCGGCGACGAATTCGCCATGCTGTTCCCGTGCACCGAGGATGGCGACGCCGAGGCGGTCGCGCGGAGCATCCAGCAGAATCTCGCCGAGCCGGTGCTTGTCGACGGCGCGCAGGTCCAGGCCTCCGCCTCGATCGGCCTTGCCCGGATCGAGCGCCGCGACGACGAGGAGACCGCGCTGCGCCGCAGCGATGTCGCGCTCTATGCCGCCAAGCGCGGCGGGCGGAACGCCTTCGCCTGGTTCGACGCCGAGCTCGAGCTCGAGCTGTCCGACCGCCTGAAGCTCGAGGAGGATATCCGCCACGGCATCCGCAAGGGCGAGTTCGTGCCTTATTTCCAGCCGCTGATCGACCTCGCCAGCCAGGCGATCGTCGGCTTCGAGGCGCTCGCCCGCTGGTGCTCGCCCGACGGGTCGATGCTCGAGGCGGAAAGCTTCATCGAGGCGGCCGAGCGCACCGGGCTGGTCGGCCCGCTGACGCTCAGCATCATGGAGCAGGCGATGAAGCAGGCGCGCGACTGGCCCGCGCACCTCAAGCTCGCGGTCAACGTCTCGCCGATCCAGTTCCGCGATCCGACGCTCGCCGAGCAGATCCTCAAGCTGCTCGCCGCCACCGGCTTTCCCGCCAACCGCCTTGAGATCGAGATCACCGAAGGCTCGCTGCTCGAGGACCGCCAGCAAGTGCTGACCATCATCGAGAGCCTGAAGAACGTCGGCGTCCGCATCTCGCTGGACGATTTCGGCACCGGCTATGCGAGCCTTGCCCAGGTCAACCGCCTGCCGCTCGACCGGATCAAGATCGACAAGAGCTTCATCACCACGATCGTCAAAAGCCAGCGCACGGCCGAGATCGTCAACACCATCGCCGGCCTCGGCCACACGCTCGACGTCCCGATCAGCGCCGAGGGCGTCGAATCCGAGCAGATCCGCGCCGCGCTCGAGCGCTATGGCTGCAGCGAGGCGCAGGGCTGGCTCTACGGCCGCGCCATCTCCGGCGACGCGGTGCGAAGCTTCCTCAACATGAGCGAAGCCGGCGTCGGCCCCGAGGAAGGCCAGAGCGGCGCCATCCCGTCGAAGCTCCGCGGTAGCCGCTGAGCGGCGCGGTCAAGGCTTCCGCCGGACCGACCAGACGAAGGCGGAAAGGCTGCTGATCAGCGCCGCGAGCGCGATCATGAACGCAGGATCGAGGACGAGCATAGGAACGACTCCACGGGGTACTGTTCCCTATCCGTTCGCCTATTGCAATAGGAAAATTCCTATCCCGCGGCGCTCGGCGGCCCGCCGCCGTAGGTCGCGCGCATGTGCGCCACGAACGCGCTCGGCAGGTGCACATTCTCGTCCATCCGCCCGCGCGTCATCACCGTCCCCGGAAGCGCGATCACGCGATGGAGCAGCGGCACCGGCCGCGGCGTAGTCGTCACCACGCACTTCGGCTTGTCGCCGAGCCTCAGGCCCATCATCAGATTGTCCCACGCCGCCTCGGCCCGCGCCGAGCCCGGACCCGGCCGCCCGGTCATCGACGGCCGCCCCCATTTCGCGAGCTCGTCGGCCCAGGCGAAATGATGCTCGGGCCCGCGCAGCCCCTCCGGCGCCTCGGCCGAATAGACGAAGGCCTCGGCGCCATTGCCGAAGCGGAACAGGCCCCGGCTCGGCCGCCACGCCGGCGCCTCGCCGGCCCGCGCCACGCGCAGCAGCCCGCTCTGTCCCTCGATCATCACCTTGACGACGTCGTCGCGGCTCCCGCCGACCAGCGCGATCCGCGCTTCCCGGTTCTCCCTCGCCCGCGCCCACACCCATTCGGCGCCCGCGCGCGTCTTGCCGAACCCGCGCCCGGCCATCAGCAGCCAGATCGTCCACTCGCCCTCCGGCTCCCTTTGCCCGCCGTGCGCCTGCCACCACCAGTCCGCCTTCAACCGCTCGGCAACGCGCTGCGGCAGCGATTCCACCCACGCCGCGAGCCCGTCGTCGTCGCCCTCGAAATGCCGAACCGCGGCCCGCAACAGCGGCGCATAGCCGAGCGTCATCCATTCTCCCCCTTGAAGTCTTCCTTCCTCACCCGAACCCCGAAGGCGCGCAGGCTCTTCACCAGCGCCCGCCGCATCTCCGCGTCTGAAGCGGTCCGCCCGCGCTCGTACGTCGGCGCCCGCTTGCCCCGCCGCGAGCGCGGATCGGCCGCGCGCTCCGCCCGGATGCGCATGACCTCGGCCTTGTGCTGCTTCAACAGCTGCATCGCCATCGCCAGGTCGACGACCGGCGGGTCGGGCGGCTCGAACGCGCCGTCGAATTCAAGTCGCTCGCCGTCCGCCTCGTCGAACTGCATCTGGACGACCTTCGCCTCGAGCCGGGCGTAGCTCTGCTCGAGCGCCCGGTCCCACGCCTCGGAGAAGCGCGCGTCGGCCATGCGGTGGTCGAAGACGGTCGAATAACCGACCCCCGCCCGCCGCGCCGAGCCCTTCGCGTTCGCCGTCGCCGCGAACCATTTGAGGAAGATCTTCTTCTTCGCCGCGTCGAACCGGTTCCACCCCCGCTTCGTCACCTGCACCCGCCGGTTGCAGCCGCGTTGATAGTCATTCGGCTCCGCCCCCAGCTGGGGAAGGGGATGAGCAGCAGCCGAAGTGCCGGGGGCACTTTGGACCTGCTCATCCGGAGCCGAAGGCGGAGGTGGAACACGCGCACCATCACCAGGAGCGCCGGGCGCCCCTTCATCATCATCCATCGATTTCTCCAGAAATGAAAAGGCCGCAGCTTTCGCCACGGCCACCTAATCGTCACCCCGGGCTTGAACCGGGGCCCATCCGCACTGTTATTTAAGCGTAAGCGCGCTTCCGCTGCGGCGCGGGCACATCTCGGCCCATGTCCCCAGCCATCGCAGCCCACGTCTGCATCGCGTCTTCGACCCGCTGCAGCGCTTCCTCGCGCGTTTCGCCGTCGGCCATGCAGCCCGGCAACTCGGTCACGGTCGCAAGATAGCCGCCACCGTCCTCGTCCGAGAGGTGATCGATGACAATTTGGTAATCGCGAACGTCCACGAAACTACATGCCTTCCTTGGCGCCTTTGCGCGCAGCCTCCACTCGATCCACGAAGGCTACAAGCTTCTTGATATATACTTGCTTAATTGGCCGGTCGAAAGGGACCGTCAGGATTTCCTCCTGTGTCTCGTCGGCCACACCGTAATGCGACCCGCCTCCGCGCGGTTTGTTACAGTTGATATGGAATCCTCTGCACAACGTCTCCACGTCGGCGATGCTCCAGTCGCGCGGGTTCTGCCGCATCCTTTCGAGGAGTTTGTGTCGCTTAGCCATGACTCGGATTTAGCTAGCCGTGAGCGAACAGCAATTAGGCAGTTTCCAAGTGACGGAGTCTTTCGGGCGCAGCGCGCCAGCCTATCTGTGATGTACCAGAAGAGCGTTACGATGTCAAGATGATAAGAACCAAAATGGTTAGCAGGGGCGGCGCCTAGAACAACAAGTAAAGTGAGGTGGCACGCGTGGTACGCTCGGCCGCGCTGGTATTGGAAACTGTTCAATCGCGTGATTCAACGGCGAGTGGCACTGGTGCACAATGGGAGCGCTGGGATCTGGTGAATCTAAGAGACCTACAGCGATCTAACCCGCCCTGCGAATGACTGAGTAATGACGTACTGTGCCGACGTAACGGAGCGAAAAACATGAACGTCTCTGTCTCTTCTGCGGAGCAGGTGGATCAGCTTTCCACAGGGATTTGGGGGATAAATAGAAACTACCACTTGCATCGGCCAAAAAATTCTGAAGGAGTAATCGGTAGCCGGAGCCGGACCCCTACGCCGCGCTCGCAGACATCCTCGCTCGATTGGCTGCACTTTTTGAAGGGCCACGTGTGCCCACGGAGAGCAGAATGAGCGGGTTGACTGATCTCTTTTCTGGAGTTGGCTGGTGCCTGTTCGGCATTGCTGCCGTCCTCGTTGCCATTTGGCTTCTTCGCATTCTCCCCCGGGTTGATCGCATCATTTCGCTGGCCGAGATGGGAGCAGTTGATCAGATTCCGACAATCGTTCGGAGACTGCTGGGGAAATGAGCAAATTTCCCACTCTGTCTGCAGATGAAATCGCTGACTTCCACAAGAGGGGGGACGAAGCGGCTCAACGTTTCGACGAGACGCTCAGACAGCTCTCGCGTTTAGCTCGGCGACATAATCCTGTGGAGGTCCTCGGCCGATTGGCGATGACCACTATCAGCAGTCAGGCGCGCTTTGGCTTCCGAGATTATGACCCTGCTCTTCACGTTTATCACCTGGAGTTCTTCCAAGCCGTTGCGCTTAGCGAGCAGCTGCAGCCCGAGTATGACAATGGCGAACTTTCAAATGTCACCAGCGAGATCGTTCGTCTGGTCAATGAGAATTCAGAAGCCTTTAGAAATCGAGAGCTTCGGTCCGCATCGGTGGATGGCCGTACCAATGCATTCAACAATCTCATCGATCAGGTCCAAGTTACGACGCAGACGGTTCGAGGCGCGCGTCACGCCTTCCAGACTCGGCAATATCTCAGAGCACTTGCTGAGGACATTGATCTAGATTTTCAGCAAGCGCTCGGCTGCACGTTGTCCGCTTTCCTCGATTACATTGAGTCGCTGGCGACGCTCTTAAATGAGCGCCTCGAAGGGTTTCGTGCTCGGCAGCGAGTTTGGATGATCGCTTCCACGTTTGAAAAAGCTCGCAAACTCTTTGAAAGGGCGAACCTCGATCTATCCGGCTCATTAGAAGTACGCGACATCTTCGCGACGGCTCAGGACCTTGACGAAGCCCGGTATCGCCTTCTGACGCTCGTCGAGACTCAATACGCTCCAATGTTTCGCATGCGAAAGCCAGTTGAGCCTGCGTTGCGGGAACTCGTGGACACAATGAGCTTGAAGTTTGGCGATGTGGATCGAACTGAAATCGCTCGTCTACACCTCAATAATCCGGTCTGGAGGAAGCCGTTCATTGATTTGAATGAGAATGAATTCTTGTGGCCTAATCCGCAGAGTCTGTTCGCGTTCCTGGTCGAAATCATTGATGAGCTGAGCGACGGGACACAGCGCCTGAAGGGACGGATCGAGAAGGTAAAGGCCCGCTGGCTGGAGAGGAAGCTCGGACGAATTCTGAAGGACGCGTTTCCTTCGGGAACGGTGCTCACGAACGTTCATTGGACCGGGTCGGACGAAGTTAGTCGTGAGACCGACGCAATCGTCATCGTCGACAAAGTCATCGCTATTTTCGAAGCGAAATCTGGTCGCGTATCGCCGCCCGCCCGAAGGGGAGCGCAGGAACGTCTGCGGCGCGAGATCAAGAGGCTGATTGTGGAGCCGTCACAACAGTCGGAAGCGTTGCGGGCGACACTTGCGGGAGGATCACTGGCAGTAGACTGCGATCAAGGAAGTACGAAGATCAAAGCTACAGATATTAGGGAATGTCTGCGTGTCAATGTTCTCTTCGATACCATTGGTACTCTCTCGGCGCATTGGCCGCAGCTGGTAGAGCATCAGCTGGTTGATGCTTCGGTTTCTCTCGCTCCCACGATGAGCGTCTTTGAGCTCGAAACAATTTTGGATGCCCTGCCTACTGAGATACGCCGGCTGCATTACCTGAAGCGTCGTGAAGAGATCGAGCGACACGCAATGTATATTGCAGATGAGTTGGACCTGCTTGCATTGTATTTCGAAACCGCGTTTTCAATTGGAAATCTCGAGTTTTCTGATCGTGGCTTTGGAATCTACGGATTTTCTGAAAGCGTGGCCAAATCATATGATCACGAAGGTCGGAGCGCGAACTTCGACTTATCGGTTAAGGAGTCGCCCCTGTGGAGGACTCTACTAGCTACTTTGGCAGAACGAAAACCAATCGGTTGGACGCGCTTCGGCTTTCGACTTTGCTCGATATCATACAGGTCGCAGATGAAAGCAGGCCGTGAACTGGAGCGCGCGTTTAAGAAGGCCCGGAAGATACGGTCGGCGGGCGCTGTGCACTTTGGGTTCTGTGAAGGACCTAAAGGCCATCGAAATGTGCTAGCACTCTCCGTAGGGAAATCGCTGACTGAACCAGCAATCATCAGCCACTGCAACGACGCCGGGGCTCAGGCGATGATTGAAGCGGATGCGAGCTCCTGCCTCGTGATCCATCATGACCACGACGCGAAGCCGGGCCGATTTCGATACATCGCTACTATGAAAAGGTTCCGGGGTGCGGCGCCTGATGGTAGCTTGCCCGTTCCTTTCCGCTAAGCTAATGCGCCCGCCGTCCGGCGGACGCTAAGTCGTTCGCGGCAGCCCGCTTTATTCGCGAGCCAGTGTAAGGAGCAGGACGCGAAGGGCCTGCTCGGCAGTCCCCCGGACTGCCTGCGCTGGCCCTTTTTCGCGGGCGCCGCAGACGAACAGCGTTCGAAGGACGCCTCCAGCGCGCGGTGCTCTGGCGGCAGTGCATGCAACCAGGTCCGCAGGTGAAGCCCCGCCACGGTGGCGCGGCACGCGGCAGGCCAGTTTGAATACGCAGGAACAAACACTCTCATGGCGACCACCACATTCCCGACCCGCGACGATTTCGCGGAGCTCCTCAACAAAAGCCTCGGCGGCGAGAACGAGACGTTCGAAGGCAAGGTGGTGAAGGGGACCGTCACCGGGATCGAGAATGACATGGCCGTCATCGACGTCGGCCTGAAGAGCGAGGGCCGCGTGCCGCTGCGCGAGTTCGCGGCGCCGGGCCAGAAGGCCGACTTGAAGGTCGGGGACGAGGTCGAGGTCTATGTCGACCGGGTCGAGAATTCGGCCGGCGAAGCGATGCTGTCGCGCGACCGCGCGCGCCGCGAGGCCGCCTGGGACAAGCTCGAGAAGGAATTCGAGGCCGGCAACCGCGTCGAAGGCGTGATCTTCGGCCGCGTGAAGGGCGGCTTCACGGTCGACCTCGGCGGCGCCGTCGCCTTCCTGCCCGGCTCGCAGGTCGACATCCGCCCGGTCCGCGACGTCCAGCCTTTGATGGACGTTCCGCAGCCCTTCCAGATTTTGAAGATGGACCGCCGCCGCGGCAATATCGTCGTCTCGCGCCGCGCGATCCTCGAGGAAACCCGCGCCGAGCAGCGCTCGGGCCTGATCCAGTCGCTCGCGGAAGGGCAGGTGATCGAGGGCGTGGTCAAGAACATCACCGACTATGGCGCCTTCGTCGATCTGGGCGGGATCGACGGCCTGCTCCACGTCACCGACGTTTCCTACAAGCGGGTCAACCACCCGTCGGAGGTGCTCGGCATCGGCGACACGGTGAAAGTGCAGATCATCCGCATCAACCGCGACACGCAGCGCATCTCGCTGGGCATGAAGCAGCTCGAGAGCGATCCGTGGGAGGGCGCTTCGGCCAAATATCCGGTCGGCGGCACCTTCCGCGGGCGCGTCACCAACATCACCGAATATGGCGCGTTCGTCGAGCTTGAGCCGGGCATCGAGGGCCTCGTCCACGTCTCGGAGATGAGCTGGACCAAGAAGAACGTGCACCCGGGCAAGATCGTCTCCACCTCGCAGGAAGTGGACGTGAAGGTGCTGGAGGTCGACGAGGAGAAGCGCCGGATTTCGCTGGGCTTGAAGCAGGCGCAGGCCAATCCGTGGCAGGCGTTCGCCGAGGCTCATCCGGTCGGCTCGGTGGTCGAGGGCGAGGTCAAGAATGCGACCGAGTTCGGCCTGTTCGTCGGCCTCGACGGAGACGTGGACGGCATGGTCCACATGTCCGACATCGCCTGGGGCGTGTCGGGCGAGGAGGCGCTGGCGCTTCATCGCAAGGGTGAGAGCGTGAAGGCGCAGGTGCTCGACGTCGATGTCGAGAAGGAGCGGATTTCCTTGGGCATGAAGCAGCTCGAGGGCGGCGGCTCCGGCGCGGGCGCGGGTGCCGGAAAGGGCCGCGGCGCTTCGGCGGCTGGCGGGGTCAAGAAAGGCGAGACCCTGACTGTCACCGTCCGCCAGGTCCAGGACGCCGGGCTCGACGTCCAGGTCGGCGACGACGGGGCGGTCGGTTTCCTGAAGCGCGGCGATCTCGGCCGCGACCGCGACGAGCAGCGGCCGGAGCGCTTCCAGGTCGGGCAGAAGCTCGATGCGATGGTCATCGGCTTCGACCGCTCGAAGAAGCCCAATTTCTCCGTGAAGGCGCTCCAGATCGCCGAGGAGAAGCAGGCCGTCGCGCAATACGGCTCGTCCGATTCCGGAGCGACCTTGGGGGACATCCTTGGGGCGGCGCTGAAGGAGGCTCAGCCCGCCAAGGCAGAGAAGGCAGAGAAGGCTGAAAAGGCGGAGAAGCCGGAGAAGGGCGACAAGGCCGAGAAGCCCGCGAAGGCCGAGAAA
>Ga0207660_10002901_pt1 | contig 11206 bp, 10 predicted proteins | sample KBSC73BmetaG_FD_184335 | JGI IMG/M metagenome (GOLD analysis project Ga0207660, IMG submission 184335) | Corn rhizosphere microbial communities from Kellogg Biological Station, Michigan, USA - KBS C7-3B metaG (SPAdes) (version 2) | ecosystem: Host-associated > Plants > Roots > Rhizosphere ... | reverse complement strand
CTACCTGGTCGCAGGGAGCGGACCGGCCCTCGTTCTGCTGCACACGCTGCGGACGCAGTTCGACATGTTCCAGAAGGTCATCCCGGAGCTGGCCACGCGCTTCCGGGTCTACGCCCTCGACTACCCTGGGCACGGGCACTCGGACGCGCCGGGCGCGGATTACGCGGCGCAGTTCTTCGTCGCGTTCGTGGCGGGATTCCTGGACCGGCTGAACATCCAGGACGCCATGCTGGCCGGCGAGTCGATCGGCGGCACGATCGCCCTGCTGCTCGCCGCGCGGCACAACCCCCGCGTGCGTGGCGTGGTGGCGGTCAATCCCTACGACTACGATCGCGGCCGCGGCCTGCGCCGAAGCTCCGCGCTGGCGAATCTCTTCATAGGGATGAGCGGCGTCCCGCTGATTGGCGGCGTGATGGGGCACATGCAGCCCTATCCGGCGGTGAAGCGGATTCTCGAGGGTGGAGTGTATCGGAAGGACGCATTCCCGTCCGCGCTGCTGCGCGAACTCCACGCCGCCGGAACGGCGCCGGGCCACCCGCGTGCATTCGTGCAGCTCGTGCGTCACTGGCCCAGTTGGGAGCAGGCACGTGCCGAGTACGGAAACATCGGCCTGCCGGTGCTCCTGCTCTACGGCGACCACGACTGGTCCCGCGACGCCGAGCGTGAGGCCGATCATCGGGCCATCCCGGGCTCGCGCATGCGCATCGTGAAGGATGCCGGACACTTCCTCGCCCTCGATGCCCCGGACGCGTTCGTGCAAGCGGTCGTTGAGCTCGATGCGCACCTGTCGGCTTGAGAGGATAGCGTCGGTGTCTGCCGGATCCGAGCCGCGATACCTCAGCGCTCTATCGTAATTGGTCGCAGCCGACGGTTGTGCATATCGTTGGCGCGCCACTCCATCAGGGCTGTGGAGTGCTTGGATACTCGAAGCCGGCATACACGAATGCACCTCGCACCGCGTGACAATCCGCAACGGTGCCACCCTGCCGACGGATCTCGGCCGCCCATTCGCTTGTGATGATCGCTCGCATGCGGTCGATGAGCCCGTGCGCGTCGTCTACTGTCAGAGAGAAGCGCGGAGCGAGCGAGACAAGATTGTCGCGCCGTGCGACTCGGCCGAACTGGCCCGCTTCCAGCGCGAGATGCCGCTCGTCGATTGCCGTCGTTGGCTGCGGTGTCACATCGTACACCGGCGCGAGATGAAACTCCGATCCGGGAGCGACGAAGGCATGGTTGCGCGGGTGGTCGTCCGTGTTTGAGACGAGGGCGTTCAGCACCATACGCAGGAAGAGTTCCTGCCGGTCCGCGGCCGGGCGCGATGACCAGCGCTGCATCTCGTCGGCCAGCCGCAGGTATGACCAGTTCTTGCGCTCACTCACATGGTCTTCGGCGTCCAACACCGTCAGCGCGCTGACCATGCGATGGCGCAGATGGCGAGCGCCCGCTCCCGACCCAGTCGAGGGTTGCGCAACCCGATCGCGGTCGAAGCGCTTCACGAGGAGCGCCGACTGCGAGCCGATCCGCTCGATTCGCGTGGATGGCGCCTGGATACCACAGCGGCGTGCGAGCTCGAGCATGGCGGCTTCGACGGGAGCATTATTCCACCGGTCCCCCTTGGCGGGGAACTTGGCCACCCAGAGTCCATCCTCGTCCTCCACCTCGTTTTTCGGTCGTGCGCCACCGAGTGCGGAACTCCCCTGCACGAGCAGGTCGTGCATCTGGGGATCCAGCGGTCGGTCAGACACGGACTCTTCCTCGATTTGGCGCGCGACCTCAAGGAGCGCGGGGAGTTGAATGACTCGGTTGAACGGCCGCACGATCGCCGGCGGCGTCGGCCCGTTCCCGAACGACAGGGCCCCGATGCGATCCTCCGGGGAGTGGAGGAGCAAGTCCAGGATCGAGATCTCCGTGCGACCGAGCGCGCGCTCGATCACCCGTTGGCCCCAACTGTCAGGGACCGCGTCGCGAATGGCGCCGAAGACCCCGCCTAACCGAGCGGTTTCCACGGTGCCCCGGCGCAGGCGCAGATGCGTGGGGTCGATGGGGACCGCATCACGGCGCGCCAAGTAGGACTGGCCGTACGCGAATCGACCGACTCCACTGCCGTTCGGGAGCACCTGGTGCTCATACCGCCCACAGGTGACGACCGTGGTCGTACCTGGCAGTTGGATGTAGACGTAGCAGCCTGCAGACTGCGCGGAACGCGCAGCCGATCGTGCGAGACGTGGAGTCATGGCCGATGGGCGATCAGAAGTTGTCGTCGATCGTTGCGGCAGGGCGCACGCGTTGCCCGAGTCGCGCTTCTTCCAGCGCCAGGCCTTCGGGGTCACTCTCCAACGCGGCGATGGTCGTGAGCGGTTGATCGAGTCTCATGGCCCAGAGCACGGCCCCGAGGACAGCCAGACTCGTTCCGGGAGCGCCAGCCTCCAGCTTCTGAAGCGTCAGGCGAGCGATGCCGGCCTTACGCGCAAGATCAGCCTGCGTCCAACGGCGCCGACGGCGCGCCGCAGCGATCTGGTGACCGACCTGTGTAATCGTGTCGGTGACGGCAGCGGGTGGCGGTGTTCGGACGGGACGATGCGGCATAGGACTCTCGGTATGGAATGTGTATTATAGTATATCTTATCGTCTGTAAAGGCAAGAATAATATACATCTCACCATCAGCCAGCAGAGATTATCGTTGCCCCTCTTGAACGAGGAAAGCTCGTGAGGGCGATGCTATCACGCGACCACGCCCGGCTGCTAACGGGTGCGGATTGGTCGAACGCGCACCGCCCCGTATTCTCACGTCGTCGTCCACAACCAACAGCAGCCCATGGATATGAAGCAGCCTCCCCCACACTCCGCCTCTGGTTCTCGGCCGATCTTCCGTGAACGGCTCGAGGCGCGATACGGCTCACCACCGGACCGCGCCGCAGCCGCACGCGAGATGACTCCCGCCCCCGGCTGGGCCCCGCTCGTCGAGATCGCCCTCCGCGCCGTGTGGACGACCGCATCACCGGTCGATCTGTCGTTCGGCGTTAAGGACAAGTACGGGAAGCTCGTGTTCGAGCAGCTCCGGGTCACGGACGAGCTGTACACTCTCTTGGACCAGCTCGAACACCTCTCTGCGTCGCTCTGCGAGGTATGTGGTGCGCCGGCAGCAGCCACCGAGACCCATGGCTGGATTCGTACCCTGTGTCCGTCACACCGGGTGACGATCGAGCAGGCCGGAGAGGCGTTCCGTGCCATTTACGACGAGGGGTACGCGGCTCTGACGCCATAGGCCACCGATGCGGCGGATCGGGAGCGCGGGGCCTTCCAGGAGGCAAGGCGAAGCGGCCTCGCATCGATCCATGACGTCGTGCGCGCCCGGTTAGATCGAGGACCGGACTGAGCGGATACACACGGTGGCCCGAGCGCGAGCCCAGGCCACTGGTCGATGTTACGATAGAAAGTGAACAGAATTGCGATAGAGTGTGAGCAACTCTTACGATAGAGTGTCGGTTCACGAGCTCTATCGTAATTCTGTTCACGCTCTATCGTAAGTTACTGGCGTGTTTGCGCGGAGCTCTATCGTAATTGGGGAAAAGTCATTGCAGCAACGCGGGATACTGGCGGGAATCCGTGCGGCAGCTCGGGGCCTTGCTTGCCCCAGTAGCCGCCCCAGTTGCCGCCGCCGAATGAGCCGAAGCTGTCGAGGCGGGAAAAGACGTCGAAGGTGTAGGTAGCGGTCATGATGCTCTCCTCGAGCACGGTTGATCGGGTGTCTGGATCCGGCGATACGTCAACTCCAAATCGCCCTCCCACGTCGCCCCGTCCCTCGAGAACTCACCGCGGCTGACGATGGCATGGCCGTCGGGGCTCATCGTGAGATCCATGCGCTGCGAAAACCCGGGCGCGTTCCGCCGCCACGTGAGGCCATCGGGCCGGACGCTGACGTCATACTTCCGCGATACCTCCCGCTCGTCGAAATAGAGCATGAAGTATTCGCCCGTCGCATCGTCGCTTCCGAAGATCGCGATGCCGCTCGGAATCTCCGGCTCGTCGATCTCGGTGCGCATGATGAGGAATGCGCCGCCTTCGATCCACGCAAACGACGTTCGCCCATGAAGGGAGACGCCGGGGAGGAGCGGGTGGCGACCGCTCGTGCGCCACGTGTCGACGAGCCGCGCCAACGCCGCCAACTTCGGATTGGGGATTGCCGCTTCGCGTCCAGGTTCTTCCGGCATCGTCACCGTCTCCTCGGCCGCAGGTGGAGACAGAGCGCGCTCGCCGCGAAGGTCTTCGCGTCGATGATGTCGAGATCTCGTGCCTCGCCCTGAGTGCCGAGTAGCGGCGTCCCCGAGCCCAGGATCGTGGGGTGGATCCAGAGCCGATACTCGTCGATCAGCCCCAGCTCCCCGAACGCCCGGGCGATGCGGGGGCCGCCCACGATCGCCAGGTCGCCCCCCTCAGTGCGCTTCATCTCCGCGACATCGTCGGCGATCGATCCGTTCACCAGCCGGGAGTTCTGCCACGTGACGGACTTCAGCGTGTTGGAGTAGACGACCTTCTTCACCCCGTCCGTGAGCCGCGAGAACTCCTTCGTGAAGGAAGAGCTGCCAGGCTGCTTGGCCATTGGCGGCCAGACCTTCTCCCAGAGCTCGAAACTCACCCGTCCGAACAGGAACGTGTCGATCGATGCGAGCTGCCGTCGCAACTCGTTATTGATTTCCTCGACATTCAGCCCCCTGTTGACCGGGGGCGTCCAACCGCCGGCGCCGAAGCCGTCCAAACCCATGCCCATCAGGAGGACCACCTTCCTGCCGTCGTGCGTGTCGTTCCTCCTCTCAGTCGTCATTGCCCTTTCTCTCGGGTGCGATTTGGTTGGTTCCTTCGCCAGTCCTCACCAAGACGACGAACGAGCGCCCAAGAATTCGACACGGTGCTCGACGGCGGGTTAGGGGCGGCGTTGCTCTGACCCCTGATTCGTGAGACCGTTGGGCTGACCCGTTAGGTACCTGCTGGGACATCTTCGAGCACTTCCGCGGGATACTGCTGCGGCGCCCGGAAGCCGAGCGCCGAGTGCGGCGCGACCGCGTTGTAATCGGCAATCCCGGGGCGGTTCACGGAGACACGAGAGGGGGCCCGCCGGACGGCGAGGCCCCCTCTTTCTTCGCGCGTAATTTCGTGTCAGACAACAAGTTCCACGGAATTACGATAGAGTGTGATCAACTATTACGATAGAGTTCGTAAACCGACATGCGTTCCCTAGCCCCCTAGCCCCCTAGCCCCCTACATCACTGCACCGCATTCACCATGTCGAAGATCGGCAGATACATCGCCACCACCATGCCGCCCACGATGGCGCCGAGGAAGACGATCATGATGGGTTCCATGAGTGAGAGCAGCGTGCTCACGGCGGTGTCCACTTCCGTGTCGTAGAAGTCGGCGATCTTGGAGAGCATTTCGTCCAGGCCGCCGGTCTGTTCGCCCACCGCGATCATCGAGATCACCATGGGCGGAAAGACGGCGCTCTTCTGCAGCGGCGCGGCAATGGTGTCACCGCCGGCGATGCTGGAGCGGGCTTCCATGATCGCGTCGTGGATCACGCGGTTGCCCGCGGTCTTGGCAGTGATCTCCAGACCATCAAGGATGCTCACGCCGGAGCTGATGAGCGTGCCGAGCGTGCGCGTGAAGCGCGACACCGCGGCCTTGCGCAGCAGGTCGCCCAGCACCGGCATCTTGAGCATTGCCCGATCGATGTTCAGCTTGCCGTTCGACGTACGATAGTAGTTGCGCAGCATGTACACGCTGCCGACGATCGCGACGCCGAGCGCCCACCAGTAGTGACGCAGGAAAGCCGACAGACCGATCACGACGCGCGTGGGCAACGGCAGCGCCATGTTCACACTGTCGAACATCGTCTTGAACACCGGGATCACGAAGATGAGCAGGATCGTTACGGCGATCGCGGCCACGCTCATGATCACGGCCGGATACACCATGGCGCTCTTCACCTTCCCCACCAGCGCGTCGTTCTTTTCCAGGAACGAGGCGAGGCGCATGAGAATGGTGTCGAGAATACCGCCCGCTTCACCGGCGGCCACCATGTTCACGTACAGGTCGGTGAACACGCGGGGGTGACGGCGCAGCGCGTCGGCCACGGTGTGCCCGGATTCCACGTCGTACACGAGCTGCCGCGTGACGTCCTTGAGCGCCTTGCTCTCGCTCTGCTTGGAGAGGATGTCCAGCGCCTGCACCAGCGGCAGTCCGGCGTTGATCATGGTGGAGAACTGGCGCGTGAAGACGACGATGTCCTTCGTCTTGATCTTGCCGCGCTGCTTCTTCCCCTTCTCCTCGTCCACCTTGACGACAATGAGCCGCTGGCGCTTGAGCTGCGCGACGACCTCGTCGCGATTCGGCGCGTCCATCGACGCGGTCTTCAGTTCGCCGGCCAGGGTCCTGGCCGTGTACGCGAATGTGGGCATGTGGTTCCTCTAGACCTGGCGGACTACCGTCGGCCCCCGGCGAGGGCCGAGACTTTCTGCTTCCGGTCGGTGGTGCGCAACAGTTCGGCGGCGTCCTCCGTGATTGGCTGCTCGCCGATCATGCGCAGAAACTCGTTCTGCGACGGCGACACGCGCAGGCATTCCTCCTTCTCCACCTCGCGCGCCACATAGAGCTGGTAGAGCGCGTCGTTCAGGGTCTGCATGCCGTACTTCTTTCCGGCCTGCATGAGCGAAGGGATCTGGTGCACCTTGTCGTCGCGAATGACGGCCCGAATGGCCGGCGTCACCACGAGGATCTCGGCCGCCATGACGCGGCCGCGTCCCTTGGCCCGCGGCAGGAGGCACTGCGTGACGATGCCTTCGAGCGAGAACGCGAGCTGCGCGCGCACCTGCTCCTGCTGGTGCGCCGGGAAGACGTCAATGATGCGGTTGATGGCCTCGGCCGCCGAGTTGGTGTGCAGCGTCGCGAAGCAGAGGTGACCGGTTTCGGCAATGTTGAGCGCGGACTGCATGGTTTCCAGGTCGCGCATTTCGCCCACGAGGATCGTATCGGGATCCTCGCGCAGCGCATACTTGAGCGCCGCCGCAAAGGTGCGGGTGTCCGTCCCCACCTCGCGCTGATTGACGATGCAGTTCTGGTGGCGGTGGATGAATTCGATGGGGTCTTCCACCGTGATGATATGCCCGTGCCGCTCCTTGTTGATCTTGTCGATCATGGCGGCCAGCGTGGTGGACTTGCCCGAGCCCGTGGGTCCGGTGACGAGCACCAGGCCACGCGGGCGCTCCGCCATGCGCGCAACGGCCGCGGGCAGCCCGAGCTCCTGGAAGGTCTTGACGGTGAACGGGATCTGCCGGATGACCATGGACACGCAGCCGCGCTGCTTGAAGCAGTTGCCGCGGAATCGCGCCAGGTTCTGGATGCCAAACGAAAAGTCCAGCTCATCCTCGGTCTCGAACCGTTTCTTCTGGTTCTCGGCCAGGATGGAATAGGCCAGTTGCAGGGTGTCCTTGGGACTCAGCACGATCTCGCAGTTGGAGTTCGTGATATCGCCGTCGATGCGAAGCTTGGGGCGATCCCCAGCCGTGATGTGCAGGTCCGACGCGTCGCGCTCGATCATTTCCTCGAGCAGGACGCGCAGATTGAGGGACTGGGTTGGGGGAGCCGTCATTGTGGAATCCTCATACCGTATAGGACGCACTGGGGGCGCGCCGCGTAAAACCTAGGCCGCCGTTTCCCGGATCACCTGTTCGATGGTCGTGATGCCCTTCATGACCTTGAGCAGCCCGTCCATTCTGAGCGTGAGCATGCCTTCCGCGATGGCGCCATCGCGGATTTCGGGAGCGCCCACATTCTGGAGCACGAGTTTGCGGATCTTCGCCGTCATGGTCATGACCTCATAGAGCCCCTGGCGCCCCTTGAGCCCTGTGCCCATGCAGGTATCACAGCCGCGGCCGCGGAAGAGCGGCACCTCGCTGACGCACGTGTCGAGCGAGAAGCCCTGGACAATGGGAAGCGCTTCCTTGGTGGCGCCGCGCTTCATGTTTTCCACGGCTTCCTCGGTGAAGTGCAGGTCGCGGAGCGTCATCTCCGGCCGGAGCTTGAGCGCGCGATAGTCATCGTCCGACCAGGCGTAGCGTTCGCGGCACGTATTGCAGATGCGGCGCACGAGGCGCTGGGCCACGATCAGATTGAGCGCCGACGCCACGTTGAAGGGCTCGAGTCCCATGTCCAGCAGACGCGTGACGGTTTCCGGCGCGGAGTTGGTGTGCAGCGTGGAGAGGACGAGGTGTCCCGTGAGGGCAGCCTTGATGGCAATGCCACCCGTCTCCAGGTCGCGGATCTCACCGATCATGATGATGTTCGGGTCCTGCCGCAGGAACGCGCGCAGCGCGGCCGCGAAGTCCAGCCCGATATCGGAGCGCACGAGCACCTGATTGATCCCGAAGATGTTGTACTCCACGGGATCTTCGGCCGTCATGATGTTGACGTCGATGAGGTTGACCTTGGAGAGCGCGGAATAGAGCGTGGTGGTCTTGCCGGAGCCCGTGGGACCGGTGACGACCACCATGCCGTACGGGTTCTGCACCGCCTCCATGAGGTCCTGCTCCGCGCGCAGCTCGATGCCGAACTTCTCGAGGTCGAGCGTGAGGTTGCCCTTGTCGAGAATGCGGAGCACGACCTTTTCGCCAAAGAGCGTGGGCAGCGTGGAGACGCGGTAGTCGATCACCTTGCGCCCGATCTTCAGCTTGATGCGTCCGTCCTGCGGCAGGCGGCGCTCGGCGATGTTCAGGTTCGCCATGATCTTGAAGCGCGAGATGAGCGCGGCCTTGAGCTTGAGCGGCGGCTTCATGACTTCGAGGAGCGCGCCATCGATGCGGTACCGGACCCGCATTTCATGCTCGAAGCATTCGAAGTGAATGTCGGAGGCGCCACGCTTCACGGCGTCGGTGAGGATACCGTTGATGAGCTTCACGACCGGCGCATCGTCAATGGCGGCGGCCAGCGCGACCGCACTCATCTCTTCGTCGGTGTCCTCGACGAGTTCGATGTCGCCGTCGCCATCGTCGATGTCGGCGAGGAGGTTCTTCAGCGCATCGTCGGGCGACTCTCCGTAGAACTTCTCGACGACGGTGCGCAACGTGTACTCGCCCGCGATGACCGGATAGATGTCGTAGCGGGTGATGAACTTGAGGTCGTCAATGACGCCCAGGTCGGAGGGGTCCGCCATGGCGACGGTGAGTGTGCGGCCTTCGCGCTTGAGCGGGAGCACGAGGTGGCGCTGGGCGAGCTCGGGGGGCACGAGCCGCGCGATCCTGGGATCCACTTCGAAATGCGAGAGATCCACCGCCGGCATGCGGAACTGCCGCGCCAGGGCGCGGGTGATCTCGACCTCGTCCACGAAGCCCAGCTTGACGAGGTTGTAGCCAATGCGCATGCCAGTGGACTTCTGCTCCTGCAGCGCGCGATCGAGCGCCTCGCGGGAGATGAGTCCCTCGCGCATGAGCAACTCGCCAATGCGGTCGCCGGGAGCGGCAAGTGGTGCGGCCATGAAGGTGCGGTGTCAGTCGAGCTGAGGGCCGATCGACGCCGGCGCCGACAGCGCCGACTGTCGTGGATCAGAAATGGTGGCGCGCAAGGGTATTCCGGTCTCCCAGAGGAGCGAGCTGCTCGTGATGGGTCTGCTCAGGGAGCACGGGTTCCATGCGCTCGCTGCGTCCGCGCGCCCTTCCTTCCCCGGCCGGTGCCCCTATCCACAGGGGAAGGACGCGGTTGCAGTGAGAAGGTCACGTAGGGTTGGACGGTCCGGGCGAGCGCGGGTCCCACCCCGCGCACACGGCGGAACTCCTCCAGCGAACCGAAAGGGCCGAGCGAGTCGCGGTTCGCCACGATGCGCCGGGCGAGCACGGGCCCGATGCGTGGCAGCCGCTCGATATCGGACGCGGCTGCGACGTCGAGGTCGATCTGGAGCCCCTTGGCGGCCGGGGCGCGCTCCGGCTCCGAGTCCGATTCCTCGTAGTAGTAGATGGAGGGCACCCCAGACTGCGCTTCTGACGACATGCCGCTGCCGGCGCGCAAGCCGCCCCGCGACGCTGCGGCGTTTGTCCCCTTGGGCGTGCGTGGTTTCGGCGTTCGCGGAGTGGCCTTCCGTTTCCGTGATGAGCTGGCGGCGTGGCGCGCCGAGTCCACAGCCTGGAGCTGGTGCGCGAGTGCGGTGCTGTCGGCCCCGTCAGGGGGTAGCGAAGCGCCTCTCAGGGTCGCCGTGGTGCGCACGCCGGCACCAAGGACGATCAGCCCGGAAAGAAAGAGAAGCGCTCGACGCTCGGATGGAGTAGGCATGGTCCGGACAATGTCTCCGCCGGACCGGAAGCAGCGTCATCGATGTGTTGCCGCCCGCACCAAAACGCTGCGGCAGGGGCAGCCCATGGGGCAGCCCATAGGGCTGCCCCATGGGCTGCCCCTTGGCCTGCCATCGGCTGGTCATCATGGATTACGAGTGACGCCGGCTTCTGCTGCAGAGCAGACTTTACAGAATGGACAGGACTTACAGGATTGACAGGATTGTTGGGGAGCCAAGTCCCTCGTTCCAGACCATCCGCTCTATCACGGCAACTGCTGTGGAAATGGCACCGTGAGAATCCTGTCAATCCTGTTCATCCTGTCCCGGCGTGAGCAGGGGCGTCGCAAGCTGCTCGGAGCCGCGAATCGCATTGCCTGAAATCCTGTCCAGTCGTGGCCGGCGTCAGCGGATCTCAGTGAGGATCAGTTGTCCGTGCCGGTGACGAGCGCGGTCGCCACGTCACCCACGATCTGCAGGCTCTGGGCCGACACCTTGTCGAACGAATCCTCGGGCGTGTGGTGGTAGGGGTAGTCAATGTCGATCACGTCAATCACGTGCAGGCCGACGTCGATGAGCGGGAGGTGATCGTCGATGATCGCTTCGTGCGGCGTCGGAATGAAGTACTTCGAATAGCCCAGGTCCGCCGCCTTGCGCCACACCAGGGAGACAACTTCCGGCGCGTGCTGCAGCGAATTCCCCTCCTCGTAGATCTGCAGGTCGCGGTCGCCGATCATGTCGAACAGCACACCGTAGAGCGGCTGGTAATCCGGCGACGGCAGATGCTGCGCGAAATACTTGCTGCCGAGGAGCACGTCCACTTGGTCGGGCACGAACGTGCCGTAATCCTCGCCATCCACGAACAGCAGGTCCACGCCCACGTTGGGTGGTGTCTT
>Ga0207660_10002894_pt1 | contig 11220 bp, 8 predicted proteins | sample KBSC73BmetaG_FD_184335 | JGI IMG/M metagenome (GOLD analysis project Ga0207660, IMG submission 184335) | Corn rhizosphere microbial communities from Kellogg Biological Station, Michigan, USA - KBS C7-3B metaG (SPAdes) (version 2) | ecosystem: Host-associated > Plants > Roots > Rhizosphere ... | reverse complement strand
AGCCCCTGTCCCGCCGGACTGGAAGAGCGTGAGCGAGAACGGCCGCGCGTTTGCGTCGGTCCCGCGCCAGATCGTCAGCCACGTCGCGTCCGCGCCCGTCGCCATCAGCCGATCGGGGAGGGCCGGGACGAGCGCGCCGAAGATCACGCCGGGGAGCAGGTGGCCGATCAGGTGGCGTGTCCCGACCGGAGCCGGCTCGAGGCAGTTCAGGATCGATCCGGGCGGCGCCACGACGCGTACCGGCCGGAACGAGCCCTCGTTGTGCGGAACGTCGGGCGCCAGCGCCGCCTTGGCTGCGAAGCTCGCGTACGCGTGCGTGTAGTTGAGGACGAGGTTGATGCCGTACCGGCTCTGCGGCGACGAGCCGGCGAAGTCGATCTCCAGCTCGTCTCCGGCGACCGTCACGGCGACCTCGAGGCGGATCGGCTCGTCGAAGCCGTCGCTCCAGCTCTCGTGCCGGTAGACGCCGTCCGGCAGCTGGCGGATCGCGTCCCGCATCGCCTGCTCCGAGCGCCGGATGATCTCGTCCGCCAGCGGGTCGATCGAGTCGAGGCCGAACTCCTCGACGAGCGTCTCGAGGCTTCGCGCGCCGACGTCGTTGCACGCCGACTGCGCGTAGAAGTCGCCGACGGTCTCGTCCGGGGTGCGCACGTTCGCCCTCACGATCGTGATCAGGTCGGCGTTCACGACGCCGCCGTCGAAGAGCTTCATGATCGGGATGCGCAGGCCCTCCTCGTAGACCTCCCGCGACTCGGCGGAGAGGATCTTGCCGCCGATGTCCGCCGCGTGGCACGTGTTCGCGAAGAACGCGAGCGGGCGGCCGTCCTTGAACACCGGCGTCACGATCGTGATGTCGTTGATCTGGCCGCTCGTCTGCCACGGGTCGTTCGTCAGCAGCACGTCGCCGGCGCGGAGCGTCTCCGGCGGGTACGTCGTGAGGAAGTGGCGGACACCTGTGGCCATGGCGTTGATGTGGCCCGGGGTCCCGGTGAGCGACTGCGCGACCATGTTCCCGCGAGAGTCGAACACCCCGCACGCGAGATCCTCGGACTCCCGCACCACGGTCGAGAACGCCGTTCGGATCAGCGCGGCCTGCTGCTCGTTCACGATCGACACGAGCCGGTTGGAGAGCACCTCGACCAGGATCGGGTCCATCAGGTCGCCTCTCTCGGCGTGACGGTGAGCGCGAGCTCAGGCGTGACCTCGACCTGCTGTCCGGCTCCGACGACGAGCGTCGACTCCCGCTCCTCGACGATCGCCGGCCCGTCGAAGCGCACGCCGGGGCGCAGCGCGTAGCGGTCGTAGACAGGCGTCTCGACGTATCCGCCCAGTGACGGGAAGTACGCAAGCCGAGCACCTCTGGGCGGCCTGGACGTCTCCTCGAGCGCGACGGCCGTCAGCTCCAGCTCGGGGCGCGGCCCCGAGGACACGACGCGCCAGTTGATCGCCTCCACCGGCACGTCCGGGCCCCGACGGCCGTAGAGCCGCTCGTACTCGCGCTCGAACCGCTCGACGAGCGCGGTGGTGTCCCGCAGCTCCTCGCCCGGGAGGAGGACGCGCACCTCGTGGCCCTGACCCACGTAGCGCACGTCGGCGTAGCGCTCGTGCGTGACGTCGTCGGCGCCCAGCCCCGACTGCGCGAGCAGCGCCGCGCCGTCCTGCTCCATCTCGGCGAGCAGCCCGTTGACCCGGTCGAGGTCGACCTCCTCGAGCGTGCAGCGCCAGGTGCGGACGAAGTCGAAGGCCAGAGGCGCTGTGAGGAAGCCGAGGGCGCTCATCACGCCCGCGCCGACCGGTGCGACGAGCGAGGGCGAGCCGAGCGCCGCGGCGACGCCCGCCGCGTGGACGGGACCTGCGCCGCCGAACGCGAAGAGCGGCAGGGCCGTGGGGTCCTTGCCGCGCTCGACCGCGTGCACCCGTGCGGCGTTGGCCATGTTCTCGTTGACGATCGTGTGGATGCCCCACGCCCCCTCCTCCACGGAGAGACCGAGGGGGGTCGCGACCTCGCGCCCGATCGCGGCGCGCGACGCTTCGACGTCGAGGGCCATCCGCCCCCCGAGGAAGTACCCCGGGTCGAGGTAGCCGAGCACGAGATCCGCGTCCGTCACGGTCGGTTGTGTCCCGCCGAGCCCGTAGCAGGCCGGCCCGGGTGCCGCGCCGGCCGAGCGAGGTCCCACCTTGAGGAGCCCGAGCGCGTCGACGGACGCGATCGAGCCACCGCCGACCCCGATCTCGATCATGTCGATCACGGGCACGCGGACCGGCGTGCCCGAGCCGCGCTTGAGCCGATACACCCGGTCGACCTCGAACTCGTCCGCGACCAGCGGGCGTCCGTCCTCGACGACGCAGAGCTTCGCGGTGGTGCCGCCCATGTCGAACGACACGAGGTCCGGATGGCCGCTGACCCGGCCATAGGTCGCGGCGGCGAGCGCACCGGCCGCCGGGCCGGACTCGAGCAGGCGGATCGGGAAGCGCGAGGCGGTCTCGACCGTCGCGATCCCGCCGCTCGACAGCATCACGTAGAGCCGACCGTCGAAGCCGCGCCGCGCGAGCCGTGCGCGTAGCTCGGTCAGGTACCGATCCATCAGGTCCTGGACGTAGACGTTTGCGATCGTCGTGGTGGTGCGCTCGAACTCGCGGATCTCCGGGGCGACCTCGGACGAGAGCGAGACCCGCAGCGCAGGCGCCGTGCGCTCGAGGGCGTCGCGGGCCCGGTGCTCGTGCTGGGGGTTGGTGAAGCTGTGGAGGAAGGACACGGCGACGGCCTCGACGCCCGCCTCGTCGAGCTCGCGACCGAGCCGCTCGACGTAGGGCTCGTCGAGGGCGACGGCGACCGTGCCGTCGGCGAGCGTCCGCTCCGGCACGTCGAAGCGGAGATGCCGCGGGACCAGCGGTCGCGGCAGCTCGACCATGAGGTCGTAGAGCTCGTAGCGGCGCTCGCGCCCGATCTCGACGGCGTCTCGGAAGCCCTGAGTCGTGAGCAGCGCCGTCTCCGACCCCTTTCGCTCGATGATCGCGTTCGTTACGAGCGTCGTGCCGTGGACGACGAGGCGCACGTCCGAGAACTCGAGGCCCGCAGGCTCGAGCGTCTCCGCGAGCACGGTCTCGACGCCCACGGAGGGATCCTCCGGGGTCGTCAGCGTCTTGCCGACGGCGACGACGCGCTCGCCGTCGACGAGACAGAGGTCCGTGAACGTCCCGCCGATGTCGACGCCGGCGCGCAACGTCGAGCTCGGCCTCCCGCGGCGGCCCGCCGTGGAACGTCCCTGCCCGGCCGCCACCCTGTCAGGCAGGCGACTCGACGGCAGCCCCCACCGGGGCGAACAGGTCGAGCAGCCGCTCGGTCTGATGCGCCGCGGCCGGCCGGAGAATGGGAAGCTGGACGCCGACGTCGCGGAACTTCTGGACGCGGGCGCGCACCTCCTCCGGCGTGCCGCTTGCCGTCATGCCCTCGACGTACGAGTCGGGCACGGCCTCGATCAGGGCCTCCTTGCCGCCCCGGTTCCAGGCCTCCTCGAAGACGGGAATGTCCTCGCGCCGGATGTACGGCTCGCCCACCTTCATCTTCGGCTCCGCGATGAACGGCAACTGGATCGGGTCGAGCTTGCTCGCGACCTCCCACTTGATCGCCTGGATCGCGGCGTCGTGATCGTCCTCGACGGAGCAGTTGATCAGCTGGGCCACCTTGAACTCAGACCAGTCTCGACCCGCCTCCTCCGCCGACTCGCGGACGATGGCGAGCGCGTTCGCGCTGTACTCCGGCGAGCAGATGGCGTTCAGGAGAACCCCGTCCGCGATCTTCCCGGCGAGCCGCAACCCGGCCCGGCTCGTGGCAGGCAGGTACATCGGGATGTAGGAGCGATACGGCTTGAACCCGAGGTGCACGTCGTCGAAGTTGACCGCCTCGCCGTGGTAGGAGACGCGCTCGCCGCTCAAGATGAGGCGGATCGACTCGACGTACTCACGGAGCGCGACCGACGCGTTGATGTGCTCGAGGCCGTGCCGCAACGAGTGCGTGCGCGTGCACGCGCCGGGGGCCAGCATGATCCGCCCCTCCGCCATCTCGTCGAGCGCGGCCAGCGTCTGCGCCATCACGAGCGGGCTGCGCAGCCGCACGATCTGCGTCGTGCCGAGCGTCATCCGGGAGGTCGAGAGCGCGAACGTCGCGAGCGCGGTCGGAGAGTCGCGGTTCAGCTCGATCGTCTCGGAGAAGAACCCGATCTCGTAGCCACGGCGCTCCGCCTCGGCCATCCAGTTCGCCATGTCCCTGTTCGTGAGGCTGGCGTCGTACCCGGTTGCGAAGCCGATTCGTTCCATCGTCTACCCCTGTTCTGATCGCGCGGGATGGGGATCGGCCAGGACTGTTCCCGGTCCGAGCAAATTTATCTTATAGTCAAGATACCTTGCCGCCCCGCGAACTCGCTGTCAAGCTGAGTCCCGCATGAGCACGCGGACCGTCAGCACGCGGATCGACGGCATTCCGCGCTCGGGCATCCGCGGTGTGATGGAGCTCGCGCTCCAGCTTCCCGACGTCGTGCGCCTGGAGATCGGCGACCCCGACTTCCCCACTCCCGCGCACATCGTCGACGCCGCGGCGCAGGCGGGCCGCGAGGGTTTCACCCACTATTCGCCCGGGGCGGGGCTCACAAGCCTGCGCGAGCTCATCGCCGAGAAGGCGCGGACGCGCAACGGGCTCGTCTGCACGCCCGAGCACGTCGTCGTCACGACGGGTGCCTGCGGTGGCCTCTTCTCGACGTTCCTGGCACTGCTCGATCCGGGGGACGAGGTGCTCGTCCCGGACCCCGGTTGGACGACGCTCGTCCCGATGGCTCTCGCCGCGGGGGCCGTGCCCGTTCCCTATCCGCTCGACCGCGCCCGCTCCTTTGCGCTCGACCCGCAGGCGATCGCGCAGAGAATCGGCCGCCGCACCCGTGCGGTGGTGGTGAACTCGCCGGGCAACCCGACCGGGGCCGTCGCGAGCCGCACCGCGCTCGAGGACCTGGTCAGGCTGGTCGAGCGACACGATCTCTGGCTCGTCTCGGACGAATGCTACGAGGACATCGTGTTCGAGGACGAGCACGTGAGCCCCGCGACGCTCGGCGGCCAGGAGCGCGTGGTCAGCGTCTTCAGCTTCTCGAAGTCCTACGCGATGACCGGCTGGCGCGTCGGGTACGTCGTCGCCCGCCCGGACGTCGCGCGGGCGCTCGTCAAGGCGCAGGAGCCGGTCGTCTCGAGCGCGTCGACGATCTCGCAGAAGGCCGCCGAGGCGGCGCTGCTCGGCCCGGGCGATCAGGTCGTCGAGATGCGTGACGCATACCGCCGCCGCCGCGACGCGGCTCTTGCCCGCCTCGACGCGGACGGAATCGGCTACGCGAGACCGGGTGGGGCGTTCTACGTGATGGTCGACGTCTCCGGCGTCGACGAGACCTCGGAAGACTTCGCGCTGCGACTCCTCCGCGAGCGCCGCGTCGCGGTCGTCCCGGGCAGCGCGTTCGGCGCGAACGGCGCGGGGACGGTACGCGTCTCCCTCGCGGCGGCCCGGGCGACGATCGAGCTCGGTCTCGAGCGCCTGGCCGAGGCGCTGCGACCCGCGTCCACCGCCGCACAGGCAGCGGCCCGACGCTAGGGACGCCGATGGAGACGCGGGAGTCGGGCCGGCTCGACGGCCGAAGCGAGAACGGAGGGGGCTACGCCGAGGCGCTCCTCGAGGCAGTTCGGCGGCGGGATCCGGCCCAGCCCGAGTTCCACCAAGCGGTCTCCGAAGTCGCGAGGTCGCTCAAGCTGGTCTACGAACGCCACCCGCACTACCTCGCGGAGCGCGTCCTCGAGCGGTTGATCGAGCCGGAGCGCACCGTCTCCTTTCGGGTCGCCTGGGTCGACGATCGCGGCGTGGTCAACGTCAACCGCGGCTACCGCGTCGAGATGTCGAGCGCGATCGGGCCGTACAAGGGCGGCCTCCGGTTCCACCCGAGCGTCACGATCGGGCTGCTCAAGTTCCTCGCCTTCGAGCAGGTGTTCAAGAACGCCTTGACGACGCTCCCGATGGGCGGGGGCAAGGGCGGCTCCGACTTCGACCCGCACGGCCGCAGCGCGGGCGAGGTGATGCGGTTCTGCCAGTCGTTCATGACCGAGCTGCAGCGTCACATCGGCCCCTTCACCGACGTTCCCGCCGGTGACATCGGCGTCGGTAACCGCAAGATCGGGTTCCTGTTCGGGCAGTACAAGCGCATCCGCAACGAGTTCAGCGGCGCTCTGACGGGGCGCGGCGTCGCGTGGGGAGGCTCGCTGATCCGGCCGGAGGCGACCGGCTACGGCGCCGTCTACTTCGCGCAGGAGATGCTCGCGACCCGCTCCGAGACGCTGGAGGGGAAGACGTGCCTCGTCTCCGGCAGCGGCAACGTCGCGCAGTTCACGGTCGAGAAGCTCCTCGACGTCGGCGCTCGTCCGGTCACGCTCTCCGACTCCGACGGGTTCGTCCACGACCCCGACGGCATCGACCGCGAGAAGCTCGCGTTCGCGATGGAGCTGAAGAACGAGCGTCGTGGGCGGATCCGCGAGTACACAGAGCGGTATCCGGGGTCGAGGTTCACCCCCTGCGACGGCGGAGACGCGAACCCGCTCTGGGCGGTGCCGGCGGACTGCGCCTTTCCCTGCGCGACCCAGAACGAGCTCACGGGACGCGACGCCGAGGCGCTGCTCGCGAACGGGGTCATCCTCGTCTGCGAGGGGGCGAACATGCCGACGACCCCCGAGGGCGTGGAGCGGTTCCTCGAGGCCGGCATCCTCTACGGGCCCGGGAAGGCGGCCAACGCGGGCGGGGTCGCCGTCTCGGGGCTCGAGCTGTCGCAGGGCGCGCTGCGGCTCAAGTGGTCCCGCGACGAGGTCGACGCCCGGTTGCGCGAGATCATGCGTTCGATCCACGACCAGTGCCGCCAGACGGCGATCGAGTACGGGCGGGAAGGCGACTACGTCAGCGGCGCGAACATCGCGGGCTTCGTCAAGGTCGCGGACGCGATGCTGGATCAAGGGGTCGTGTGACCCGTGCCGCACGCCGGCGCCACAGCTCCGCTTACCGACATCGCCTCGCGGAAGCGCACGCATGTCGAGGTCTGCCTCGAACGACCAGTCGAGTTCCAGACCCGGACGACCGGCTTCGAGCGCTACGAGCTGCCGTACTGCGCACTGCCGGACAGCGATCTTCGCCGCGTCGACCTGAGCGTCCGACTCCTCGGACGCACCCTGCGCGCCCCGATCCTGATCGGCGCGATGACCGGCGGAACGCGCCACGCAAACGCGATCAACGGCAACCTCGCCGTCGCTGCGCAAGAGCTGGGCCTCGGGCTGATGCTCGGCTCCCAGCGCGTCATGCTCGAGGACCCGAGGGCGACCGCCGGCTTCCTCGTCCGCGACAAGGCGCCGGACGTCCTCCTGCTCGGGAACCTCGGCGTCGCGCAGCTCAATCGCGGCTACGGGGTCGAACACGTCGAGCGCGCCATCGCCGACGTCGACGCCGACGCCCTCGCCTTCCACACGAACCCGCTCCAGGAAGCGCTCCAGCGGAACGGCGACGGGGACTTTCGGGGGCTCGTCCACCGACTTGCCGAGGTCGCGAGCCGTGTCGAGCATCCCCTCGTCCTCAAGGAGGTCGGACACGGGCTGAGCGCCGACGTCGTGCGAGCGGTCCGCGAGATCGGGCTCGCCGCCGTGGACGTCGCCGGCGCCGGCGGCACGTCGTGGGCGCGCGTCGAGCAGTACGCCCGGCACGGCGAGATCGTGAGCCCCGAGCTGGCGGAGTGGGGTATCCCGACCTGTGAGGCGCTGCGGGCCGCGAGGCGCAGCGCGCCCGAGTTGACGGTCATCGCCTCGGGCGGCATCCGCGGTGGCGTCGACGTCGCGAAGGCCATCGCCCTGGGCGCGGACGCCGTCGCGCTCGCGCTGCCGCTGCTGCGGCCGGCCCTCGTCTCGGCCGAGGCGGTCGTCGAGGTCCTCAGCAGACTGATCGAGGAGCTCCGCATCGCCGTGCACTGCAGCGGCGCCCGCTCCGTTCGCGACCTGCACGCACGTCCCCTTGCATTCGTGCCCACGTCGAGTGCCCGCGAACGTCCCGATGGCCAGGAGGTGCCCCTATGACCGCCACGGTTGCCGACGTCGTCGGCAAGAAAGGGCAAGCGGTACTCACGATCGACGAGACGGACTCAGTCCTCTCCGCGGTCGAGAAGATGCTCGAGAATGACATCGGTGCGCTCGTCGTCACCCGCGACGATGCCGTGGCCGGGATCTTCACGGAGCGCGACTACTTCCGCCGCATCACGGTCCAGCCCCATCCCAACCGCCTCGTCCCGGTCAAGGATGTGATGTCGTCCCCGGTGATCTACGTGACGCCGGAGACCCCGGTGCAGGAGTGCATGACGCTGATGACCCAGTGCCGGATCCGCTACCTGCCGGTGATCGACGGTCCGTCACTCGCCGGGATCGTGTCGATCGGCGACCTGGTCAAGGTCCATGCAGAGGAGCGGGAGGTGGAGATCCGCTTCCTCCACGAGTTCATCAGCGCGCGTTAGAGGCCGGAGTCGGCCCGGATGGACGCGGAGCTGGGATTCCTCGCCCCTCAGTACGCGGCGGGCGTCGGCTCGGTGGGGCCGCCGGCCGATGCCCTCGTCGTCTTCGGCCTCACCGGCGACCTGGCCCGCCAGATGACCCTCCCGGCCCTCTACCGGTTGACCGAGCGCGGGCTCTTGACCTGTCCCGTGATCGGCGTCGGTCGACGAGCGTTCAGCCAGGACGAGCTGACGGCCCACGCTCGGGACGCGGTGACGCGCGCAGTCGACCAGGTCGACGAACGCGTGCTGCGCGGGTTCCTCTCGAACCTCCGGTACGTGGGCGGCCCCTCCGGCGATCCCTCCGTCTACGACCGGCTCGGGGACGAGCTCTCGGATGCGTCGCTGCCGGTGTTCTACCTCGCCACGCCGCCCACGATGTTCCTCGAGATCGCCCAGCAGCTCGCCAGGGCAGGGCTCGTCGACACCGCCCGGCTCGTGGTCGAGAAGCCCTTCGGACGAGATCTCTCCTCCGCCCGCGAGCTGAACACGCGGCTCACCGAGATGATCCCCGAGCACCGGCTCTACCGCATCGACCACTTTCTCGGCAAGGAGCCCGTCCAGGACATCCTCTACCTTCGCTTCGCGAATGCGCTGTTCGAGCCGCTCTGGCAGCGGGGGCACGTGGAATCGATCCAGATCACGATGGCGGAGAGCTTCGGCGTAGACGGACGGGGTGCGTTCTACGACGGAGTTGGAGCGCTCCGCGACGTCGTGCAGAACCATCTCCTGCAGGTGCTCGCGCTGGCGGCGATGGAGGCGCCGTCCGGAGGGCGCGAAGCCATTCCCCGGCGACGCCTCGACGTCTTCAGGGCGATGCCCGCGGTAGATCCCGCGAGGGCCGTGCGCGGCCAGTACGAGGGCTACCGCGACGTCGAGGGGGTCGACGCGGGATCGGAGACGGAGACGTTCATCGCCCTTTGCCTCGAGATCGAGAACTGGCGGTGGGCCGGTGTGCCGATCTACGTCCGCGCCGGGAAGTCCATGCCCGTCACGGCGACCGAGGTCGTCGTGCGCTTGCAGCGTGTCCCCCGGCTGCGGTTCGAAGCGCATCGTCTGGACGGTCCCGGCAGCGACGACGTCGTGCTCCGCATCGGCCGGAACGCAGGCGTGACGATCACGATTCGCGCGAAGACGCCGGGCGAGAACGTTGCGCAGCCGGTCTCGCTCGACCTCGACTTCGTCGAAGAGCTCGGCGAGTCGCCGAGCCCGTACGAGCGCCTGCTCGCGGACGTGCTGTCGGGGGACCGGGCCCTCTTCCCGAGCTGGTGGGCGATCGAGGAGACGTGGCGGATCGTGCAGCCGCTGCTCGACGCGCCGCCTCCGCTCGAGACGTATCGGCCAGGAACGTGGGGGCCGGATGGCGCGGAGGCGATGACCCGGAGCCACGGAGGCTGGCGCTCTCCCACGGCCGAGCAGCATCCCGGGCGCGTGCCGTAGGCAGGGGGTACGGAGAGCCGAACCTCGGGCTGCGAAGCCCGTGGCTACGTTTGCCGACGTGGCTGCGATCGAAACCGAGGGGCTCGTCAAGGTCTACCGCTCCGGCGGCGACGAGGTGCGCGCCCTCGACGGCGTCGACCTCGAGGTGCAGGAAGGCACGGTGCTCGGGCTGCTCGGGCCGAACGGCGCGGGCAAGACGACGACCGTGCGGATCCTGGCAACGCTTCTCCGTGCCGACGCCGGACGGGCAACCGTCGCCGGTCTCGACGTCGTCCACGACGCGCAGGCCGTCCGCAAGGTGATCGGCCTCTCCGGCCAGTACGCCGCGGTCGACGAGAACCTCACCGGCCGCGAGAACCTCTGGATGTTCGGCCGCCTCTACCGGCTCTCGAGCGCCGACGCGCGCCGTCGTGCCGACGAGCTCCTCGGGCAGTTCGCGCTCGAGGACGCGGCCGACCGAGTCGCGAAGACGTACTCGGGCGGGATGCGCCGCCGGCTCGACCTCGCGGGCGCGCTCGTCGGGCGGCCTCGGCTGCTCGTCCTCGACGAGCCGACGACCGGCCTCGATCCGCGCGGCAGGCTCGGCATGTGGGACGTGATCCGCGACCAGGTTCGGGAGGGGACGACGCTGCTCCTCACGACGCAGTACCTCGAGGAGGCCGACGCGCTCGCGGACGACATCGCGGTCGTCGATCACGGCCGGATCATCGCGCGAGGGACGTCCGACCAGCTCAAGGCCCAGGTCGGAGGCGAGCGGATCGAGGTCGTCGTGCGGGACCCCGGAGATCTCCGGCAGGCCGTCGCGACTCTCGCGCCGAACGGCGACGGGACCTGCGACCGCCACACGCGGCGCGTCACGGTCGCCGCCCGCGGCGGCGCGCAGGAGCTGGTCGAGGTCGTCCGGCGCCTGGGCGAGGCCCGTATCGAGGTCGACGACGTCGGCCTGCGCCGCCCCACCCTCGACGACGTCTTCCTCACGCTGACCGGCCACGTGGCCGAGGACGGCTCGACCGGCGAGGACGACGAGGATGAGCCGGACGAGGAGCTCGCTGCATGAGCGCCTTCGCGGAAGCTGTCTCCGACGGGCGCGTCGTCGCCTGGCGGAACCTCAAGCGGATCCCGCGGATTCCGGAGCTCGCGATCTTCGCGATCCTCCAGTCGATCATGTTCGTGGTGCTGTTCG
>Ga0207660_10002888_pt1 | contig 11227 bp, 10 predicted proteins | sample KBSC73BmetaG_FD_184335 | JGI IMG/M metagenome (GOLD analysis project Ga0207660, IMG submission 184335) | Corn rhizosphere microbial communities from Kellogg Biological Station, Michigan, USA - KBS C7-3B metaG (SPAdes) (version 2) | ecosystem: Host-associated > Plants > Roots > Rhizosphere ... | reverse complement strand
CTCGACGCCAAGGGCTATGACGCCTTCCTGGCGTTGCTCAATGCGCCCACGAAACCGAATGCGCGGTTGGTCGAGCTGATGAGCCGCAAGGCGCCCTGGGAAACCTGACGCCTTGGCGTCGCCAAAAGTTCTCCCGCCCGAACCGCAGCATCAACTTGAGACGTTCCGCAACGGTCGTCATGCATCGCTCGACGAATGGCTCCGAGCGCGCGCCTACGCGAGCGAAGGGCTTTCCGCGCGCACATATGTGATCTGGCTCCGAACCGCTCGGCAAATCAGAGACTTTGCGAAGGTCGGCTTTCGAGTTCCTTCGCCGCCAAGGTGCGCTTTAAGCCAACATCGACTGCTGGGCGAAGACGCCCGCCATCGCGCCTTGCCATGACGCCGTGGTGACCGACGGCAGGAGGGGGTTGGTGAGGTCGCCGGCGGCGTAGATGCCGGGCGCGCTGGTTTCGCGGCGCTCGTCGACCTTCAGGACGATGCCGAGGGGCGTATCGACCGTAGCGAGGCCCAGCGGTTCGTGCAGGCTCGCGGACGGCTTGTTGCGCGGATACGCGAACAGGATGTGGACCGCGACATCGGGCCCGGCCTCAAGCCGGACGGTGGCGTTGTGGCCCCCCTGATGGGCGATCTCGCTGATCCGGCCATCGACGACAGGTACGTTGCGTCGCGCCAGATCGGTCCGGATATCGGACGAAATGTCGTGACCATCGGCGAAGACCGTCAACCTGTCGGTCCAGTCGTGGAACAGCCTGACCTGATTGTGCGATTGCGGGCCGGACCAGACGAGGCCCCAATGCTGGCCGGCGACTTCAAAGCCGTCGCAATAGGGGCAGGGCACGATGGACGTCCCCCAACCTTCGGCAAAACCCGGGACATCGGGCATCTGGTCGACGACGCCATAGCTCAGGATCAGGCGGCGCGCCCCGAGGCTTTCGCCCTCGGCCGTGAGGACGGAGAAATCGTCGATGGCGCCGGAGATGATGTCGGCCCGGGTATTGACCAGCCTGATCGCGGGATAGCGCGCCAGCTGCCGCCGCGCCTCGGCCAGGATGTCCAGCGGCGGCTTGTGATCGTGGCCGAGCAGGCCATGCGAGTGGCTGGCGAAGCGGTTGCGCGGCAGGCCGGTGTCGAGAACGGTGACCTTGCGGCGGGCGCGGCCGAGCTGCAGCGCGGCGGCGAGACCGGCAAAGCTGCCGCCGATGACGATGACGTCATTCATGGCGATAGGCTCCGTGTTGTGGCTGGAGGGGAGCGGGTCGGGGCTGGCGCGCAATATCGTCCAGCGGTCTCGCTAGGGCCATCTGCGGGTCTCGCCCATCCGCACGCCACCCGCCGCCCAGCGCCCGGAAAGAACGGATAGCTGCCCGGGCGGCTTCCGTCCTGGCCTGGGCGCGGGCGTCGCGCAACGCCAGCAGGCGGGCGTCGGCATCGAGCACCTCAACAAGGCTGACGGCGCCCCCACGGTACGCGGCTTCGGCTGCGGTGCGGGCCTTGGTCAGGGACGCGTCTCCCTCCGCCAGCGTCCGTTCCTGGGCTTCGCGCTTCACCAGCGATGAGAAGGCGTCTTCCACCTCCTCGGTCGCCCGCAGGACGGACTGCCGGTAGGCCGCCAGGGCCTCGGCATGCTGTCCCTTGGCCGCCTTCACCTCCGCGCCGACCCGTCCAAAGTCGAACAGTCGCCAGCGCAGGCCGAGCACGCCCTGGGCCTGGGTGGCTGGATCCTGGAACGCGGTGCTCAAAGTGGTTGTCGCTGTGCCCACGAGGCCGCTCAGCGAGACCTTCGGATAGTATTCCGACAAGGCCGAACCGATGCGGGCATTGCTGGCGCGTAGGCGCTGTTCGGCGACGACGAGGTCGGGACGGCGGCGAATGAGTTCGGCCGGTCCGCCCGCGTCGGCGATGGGCGGGGCGGAAGGGATGGCCGCGGCCGTCGAAAGCTCGGCGCGATAGGTTCCGGGCCGGGCCCCCAGCAACACGTCCATCGCATTCAGCGCCGCCTCCAGCCCGTCCTCCAGGACGGGGATCGTGGCCTTCGTCTGCGCGAGGGCCCCTTGCGCCTGATCGAGCTGCAGGTCCGCGGCCACGCCCTGTTGCTGTTGAAGGCGCACCAGATCGACCAGCCGGGCCTCGGTTTCCGCCTGCTCGCGGGCGATCGCCAGGCGCGTTTGCAGTCCGCGAACCAGCATGTAGGTGTCGGCCGCCTGCGCGGCGACGGCCAAGCGGCTGGCGGCCACCGCCGTCTGGGCGGCCCGATATTCCGCCCGCGCAGCCTCCTGCTCCCGGCGCGATCCCCCGAATACATCCAACTCCCAGCTCGCGACCGCGTTCGCCTCGTAGAGTGCGCCGTCGCGGTCGGAACCGGGGATTGCGCTGAGCAGCCGTCCCGTGGGCGTCTGGGTCGAGCTGCGCGCCTGGGCGCCCCGCGCCTCAAGGGCGCCAGACGGCAGAAGCGCGGCCGTCGCCAACCTCAGGCCCGCCTGCGCCTGTGTGACGCGGGCCGCCGCCTGGGCGAGGTCGAGGTTCTGGCCAAGTGCGCGATCGATCATGCGGTCGAGAACCGGATCGTTGAAGCCTCGCCACCAAGCCTCGCTCTCCAGCGGCGCCGAGGCAGGCCCACGTGCGGCGACGGCGGCCTGGCCCATGAAGCGGGCAGGCGCGGCGATTGTGGGCGCCACATAGTCGGGGCCGACGGCGCACCCCGCCACGGCGGCCGCCACAAGCGGCGGGATCGTCCATGACAGCACAGGTCGCATGGAGCCTCGCAGGGATGTGCAAACGGGAGTGACTATATGCGTACATGGTCACTCGTTTGTCAAATGGAGACCGTGGTGGTAGGTGAGGGGTGATGAGCACCGATCACAGCACCCCCCCAGCGGAAGGCCAGCGTGGACCGGCCGACCACGACGTTCGCGATCGGATCGTCGTCGCCGCACGAGCGCACTTCAGCCGGTTTGGATACTCGAAGACCACGGTGGCCGACCTGGCGAAGGCGATCGGCTTCTCCAAGGCCTACGTGTACAAATTCTTCGACTCCAAGCAGGCCATCGGCGAGGCGATTTGTAGCCAGACCCTGGAGAAGATCCTGTCGGCGGGCGAGGCGGGAAAGGCTGAAGGGAAGACGGCATCGGAAAAACTGAGATTATTTTTCAATGGTTTAGTGAAGACCACTGTGGCGCTCGTCTTCGAGGAAGAGCTGCTCTATGAGATTGCCATGCACGCTGTGGCCGAAGGGTGGTCGTCAACCACCGCTTACGCGGGAGCGGTCGAGGCGACGGTGCGGGACATCGTGCTGATCGGCCGCGGAACCGGCGAGTTCGAGCGCAAGACGCCGATCGACGAAACCAGCGCCGCGATCATGCTGGTCATCCAGGGCTTCATCAATCCGCTGATGCTGAAATCTAACCTCCGCGAGTTGCCGGAGGGGCCGACCAAGGTGATCAACCTGGTGCTGCGCAGCCTTGCTGCCTAGACGAGTGACCAGTTGACATACTAGTCACTAGCATTCATGGTGCAGGCTTCCTCGCTTGGGAAGCTCTGGTCCATGTCTCTCCGATCCCTCGTCGCCTTGCTGATCAGCGGCCTGGTCCTGCCGCTGAGTGCTTGCAGCGGCAGAGACGCGCCCGATCCCCGGACGCTGCCGCCCATCGTCAGGGTCGCGTTCGCCGGTCCAGCGGAGTCTCAGGAGCGTCGTTTCACCGGCGTGATCGCCGCCAGGGTGCAGAGCGATCTGGGCTTCCGGGTCGCCGGCAAGGTCGTCAGCCGGTTGGTCGAGGCGGGACAGGAAGTCCGTCGTGGTCAGCCGCTCATGCGCATCGACCCGCTCGACTATGCCTTGGCGGCCACGGCCCAGGCGGGAGTGGTCGAGGCCGCCCGGGCGCGCGCGGATCAGACGGCTTCGGAAGAACGTCGCTATCGCGGCCTTGTGTCGGCCGGCGCAATCTCCGCCCTGGTCTACGATCAGGCCAAGGCCGCCGCGGACCAGGCCAAGGCCCAGCTCGACGCCGCGGAAGCCCAGGCTCGGGTCTCGCGCAATGCCGCCGCCTACACCCTCCTGGTGGCCGATGCCGATGGCGTCGTCGCGGAGACCTTGGCCGAACCCGGTCAGGTGGTGGCCGCGGGGCAGCCCGTCTTGCGCCTGGCCCATGCCGGGCCGCGCGAGGCGGCGATCACGCTGCCGGAGACGATCCGCCCGGCCCTCGGTTCAGCGGGGAAGGCCTATGTCTTCGACGGCAGGCCAGAGAGCCAGGCGCGGCTTCGCCTGCTCTCCGATGCGGCCGACCCGCGAACCCGAACCTATGAGGCGCGATACGTCCTTTCCGGCCCCGCCGCCTCGGCCCCGCTCGGCTCGACGGTCACGGTGGCGATCGCCGCCGCTGGCGCGCAGGGCGGCCTGCAGGTTCCGCTGGGCGCGATCTATGACGGTGGCAAGGGGCCAGGTGTCTGGGTGATCGATCCGCAGAGGTCCAGCGTCCGCTGGCGTCCGGTCAAGATTGCGCAGCTCGGCGAGGAGACCGCGACGCTTTCCCAAGGCCTGGCCGGCGGCGAACGCTTCGTGGCGTTGGGCGCGAACCTGCTCCACGACGGCGAGCGCGTCCGCATCGAGCGCGGCGCGATCCAATGACTTTCAACCTCTCCGCACTGGCGGTGCGCGAGCGCTCCGTCACCCTGTTCCTGATCATCGCGATCACGCTCGCCGGCGGCTTCGCCTTCTTCAAACTGGGGCGAGCGGAAGACCCGACCTTCTCGGTCAAACAGATGACGATCGTTGCGGCCTGGCCGGGCGCAACGGCGCAGGAGATGCAGGACCAGGTCGCCGAACCGCTCGAGAAGCGCCTGCAGGAACTGAAGTGGTACGATCGGACGGAGACGTTCACCCGACCCGGCCTGGCCTTCATCACCCTGAACCTCAGGGACCCCATTCGGGGAAAGGAGGTGCCCGAACAGTTCTACCAGGCCCGCAAGAAGATGAGCGACGAAGCGCCCAATCTTCCGCAGGGCGTTCTCGGTCCCTTCGTCAACGACGAGTACGGGGACGTCGCCTTCGCGCTCTATGCGCTGAAGGCCAAGGGCGAGCCTCAGCGCCTCCTGGTGCGCGAAGCGGAGACCCTGCGTCAGCGGTTGCTGCACGTCGCCGGGGTCAAGAAGGTGACGATCGTCGGCGAGCGCCCGGAACGCATCTTCGTGGAGTTCTCCCAAGCGCGCCTGGCGACCCTTGGGGTGAGCCCACGGGACGTCCTGGCGGCTCTGAGCCAGCGCAATGTGGTGACCCCGGCAGGCTCCATCGAGACCCAGGGCCCGCAGGTGCAGATCCGACTGGATGGCGCCATCGACGATCTGGAGAAGATCCGCGAGACGCCGGTCGCGGTGGGTGGGCGAACCCTGAAGATCGCCGACATCGCCGATGTGAAGCGCGGCTATGAGGACCCGCCCAGCTTCCTGATCCGCAGCAACGGCGAGCCGGCCATCGTGCTCAGCGTCGTCATGAAGGACCGCTACAACGGCCTTCAGCTCGGCAAGAGCCTTGAGGCAGAAGCCAAGGCGATCGCCGCCGAGATGCCGCTCGGGATGACCTTCACCAAGATCACCGACCAGTCGGTCAACATCCGCGAAGCCTACAACGAGTTCATGCTGAAGTTCTTCGTGGCCTTGGCGGTCGTGATCGTCGTCAGCCTCGTCAGCCTGGGCTTCCGGGTGGGCCTTGTCGTCGCCCTGGCCGTGCCCCTGACCCTGGCGGGCGTGTTCATCATCATGCTGGTCACCGGTCGCGATTTCGACCGCATCACCCTAGGCGCCCTGATCCTCTCCTTGGGCCTCCTAGTCGACGACGCGATCATCATCATCGAGACCATCCTCGTGAAGATGGAAGAGGGCCGCGATCGCATCACCGCGGCCACCTACGCCTGGGGTCATACCGCGGCCCCCATGTTGGCCGGCACCCTCGTGACGATCATAGGCTTGATGCCCGTCGGCTTCGCCCAGTCCACGGCGGGGGAATATGCCGGCAACATCTTCTGGGTCGTGGCTTTCGCCCTGATCACCTCGTGGTTCGTGGCCGTGATCTTCACGCCCTACCTGGGCGTCCTGCTGATCCCGAAGATCAAGCCGGTGGAAGGCGGGCACGGCGCGATCTACGACACGCCGCGCTATCGACGCCTGCGCGCTCTGGTGTCCTGGGCTGTAAGCAACAAGTTCAGAGTGGCGCTCGGCGTCGCAGTCGCGATGATCGTCGCTGTACTCATGATGGGCGGGACCAAGAAGCAGTTCTTCCCCAACTCCGACCGGCCCGAGGCGCTGTTCGAGGTGCAGATGCCCGAGGGCTCGAGCATCGGCGCCACCAGCGCGGCTGTCGCCAAGGTGGAGGCCTGGCTGCGCGGTCAGCCGGAGGCCAAGGTGGTGACCAGCTACATCGGCCAAGGGGCCCCCCGATTCTTCTTGGCGATCGCGCCCGAACTTCCCGATCCGGCGTTCGCCAAGATCGTCGTCCTGACGCCGGACCAGAACGCGCGTGATCGTCTGAAGCATCGCTTCCGGGCGTTCGCAGCGGGAGGGGCGGTCCCGGAGGCGAGGCTCCGTGCGACCCAAATTGTTTTCGGGCCCCCGTCGCCGTTCCCGGTGGCGTTCCGCGTCTCGGGACCCGAGGCCGCTCGGGTGAGGGAAATCGCCGAACAGGTTCGGGCTGTCATGTTGCGCGACCGCTCGCTGCGTCAGGTCAACACCGATTGGGGGGAACGGGCGCCCACGCTCCATTTCGTACTCGACCAGGATCGGTTGAAGGCCTTCGGCCTCAGTTCTCAGGACGCAGCCGAACAACTGCGGTTCCTGCTGTCTGGCGTGCCCGTCACGCAGGTGCGGGAGGACATCCGATCGGTCGAGGTCATCGCCCGCACAGGCGGCGCCGATCGCATGGATCCAAGCCGGATTGGCGCCTTCACCCTCGTCGGCTCTGCGGGCCAGCGTATCCCGCTCGACCAGATCGGCCGCACCGAGGTGCGCATGGAAGACCCGATCCTTCGCCGCCGCGATCGCCTGACCACGATTACGGTACGCGGCGACGTCGCCGAAGGGCTTCAGCCGCCGGACGTTTCAGTCCAGGTCCAAAAGCAGCTGAAGCCCGTGATGACAGCCCTTCCCGCCGGCTACAGGATCGAAATGGCTGGGCCGATCGAGGAATCGGCCAAAGCCAACACGGCCCTCGCGGCGGTGTTCCCGATCATGTTCGTGCTCATGATGACGGTGCTGATCCTGCAGCTCCGCTCGCTCTCGGCCATGTTCATGGTGTTGCTGACGGCGCCTTTGGCCCTGGTCGGCGTCGCCCCGACGCTGTTGATCTTCAATCAGCCGTTCGGCTTCAACGCGATCCTGGGACTGATCGGCCTGGCGGGCATCATCATGCGCAACAGCCTGATCCTGATCGGACAAATCCACAGCAACCAGGCCGACGGGCTTGCGCCATTCGACTCCGTTGTCGAGGCTACCGTGCAGCGCGCGAGGCCGGTGATCCTGACAGCCCTGGCCGCCGTCCTGGCCTTCATCCCGCTGACGTTTTCGGTGTTCTGGTCGCAGCTCGCCTATGTGCTCATCGGCGGCACCATCGGCGGCACGGTGCTGACCCTCCTGTTCCTGCCGGCGCTCTACGCGATCTGGTTCAAGATCGCACCGCGAGACGCCCGCGCTCAATCCTCGCCGTCCGAACCCTTGGCGCGCGGCGAACCTGGATTTGTTCGGAGACTCTTGCGGCGAAGAGCCCAACGTCCGCGCCCGGCGGGAGCTACGGAATGAAACCTCGACGCCAGCCTCGGACGGCTCTGGGCTCTACGCGGGCAAGACGAGGTGATGATGGCGTGGATCCTTCGTCCGAGGGGATCCCCCTCCTCGGGCGGGGAGCGGCTGGCACGCGGTCTGCGCGCCAGCCGCAGCTTTCGCCCCCAGGCTTGCTGACCTCCGAGTAGAGTAGAGGAAAGGCGCGTTGCTCGCATCAGAGCGCGTCAACGATCGCTTCTCCTCCACCCTAACTTCTGCTGTCGGCGCGTTTGAGGCATTGGCGTCTCGACCGCCACTGGCACTTTTTGACGCACAATTGGTGGCGGCGACCAGCGGCGCTTTTGAAATCACAAATTGTGATCTCAAACACACAGCCGATAGAGAGACTCTTGAGCTGTTCTTGAGAATTGACCGTCGTCGCCGCGCAAGGGCCAGCCTTTGCGTGCACTGAGATGCGACTTTCGGCGCCCCAGGGCTCTCGCGGCCGGAAAATTTTCTTGATAAATCAAAGCTCCGACGCACTGAAATCTCAGTCCGTCCAGTCCGGCATTGGAACGACTCCGTCGAAATTTAATGAATAAAAACAATATCCTAACGGCCAAATTATCTACTGCGCCCATGATGGATTGGACCGACCGGCATTGCAGGATGCTGCACCGGACGCTGACGGCGCGCGCGGTGCTGTACACGGAGATGCTGACCACCGGCGCGATCCTGCATGGGGACCGCGCGCGGCTGCTGGCGTTCGATCCGGCCGAGCATCCGGTTGCGCTGCAGCTCGGCGGGTCGGAGCCGGCGGACCTGGCGGCCGCCGCGCGGATCGGCGAGGCGCAGGGCTACGGCGAGATCAACCTCAACGTCGGCTGCCCGTCGGACCGCGTGCAGTCGGGCCGGTTCGGCGCCTGCCTGATGCGCGAGCCGGAGCTGGTGGCCGAGTGCATGGCGGCGATGGGCGCGGCGGTGAAGGTCCCGGTGACCGTGAAGTGCCGGATCGGCGTCGACGACCAGGACCCTGAAGCAAGCCTTTTTGGCCTCGTCGATCTCTGCGCGGCGGCCGGGGTGACGCACTTTGTGGTGCATGCGCGCAAGGCGTTGCTGAAAGGGCTGTCGCCGAAGGAGAACCGCGACGTGCCCCCGCTCGACTATCCACTGGTCTATCGGCTGAAGCGCGAGCGGCCGGACCTGACCATCGTCATCAACGGCGGGATCGCTTCGCTGGAGGCGGCGCAGGCGCATCTGGCCCATGTCGACGGGGTGATGCTGGGCCGGGCCGCCTATCACACGCCCGGCCTTCTGGGCGAGGCCGACGCGCGGCTGTTCGGCGAGGGCGAGGCGGTGAGCGCCGCCGAAGCCGTCGCCCGCTACCGGCCCTACATGGCCCGCGAGCTTGCGGCAGGGACCCACCTGGCGGCCATGACGCGGCACATGCTGGGCCTGTTCCATGGCGCGCCCGGCGCGCGGACCTGGCGTCGGATCCTGACGGTGGAGAGCATCAAGCCGGGCGCGGGGCTGGAGGTGGTGGACGCGGCGCTGGCCGCCGTCCTAGGGCTGCAGGACCAGCGCCTCGCGCGTCGCCTGGAAGCTGGCGAGGCGGCCTAGGTAGCTCATCCCGAGCAGGGAGGTGTCGAGGCCCTTCTCGATAACCAGGGCGTCGACGTCGCGAAGCTTCGCGCCGGCCACCGTCACGCTGGCGAGCTTCACGGCCGCGGCGCGGGTCGATCCGCCGGCCGTGACGACGCGATAGCCATAGTCCAGGGCGGCCATGTCGAAGCCCAGCTTGCGGGCGTCGTCCGGCGTCAGGGCGACGGCGCTGGCCCCGGTGTCGACCAGGAAGCGGACGTTCGCGCCATTGACCACGCCGTTGGCCCAGTATTCCCCGTCTGCGGCCTTGCGGATGGTGGCGGCGGGTTCGGCGGGCACGCTGGCGGGCGCCGGCGAGGCCAGGGCGGTGTCGGCGCGCGCGGCCGGCGGCGCGGCCGCCCGCTGGGCCACGACCTCCACGGCGCGCGCGCAGGTGATGGCCGAGACGCCGCTCACCACCGCGACGAACAGGTACTTCGAGAGTTGCGACACGCAGGCGAACCCTGGCGCAGCCGGGGCTGCCGATCGCCGCAAGGTTAAGGCCAGCGGCTTTTAGAAGCCGTGAACAGGCAGGCTTAACCGAATATGGCCAGCTTTTCGGGACGAATGCGGCCGCGGCGGGACGGCAGCTCGGCCATGATCGCTTCGCGCTCGGCGTCGGAGAGCCGGCTCCAGCCGGCGACCTCGGAAAGCTGGCGATAGCAGCCCATGCAAAGCCCGCTCTCGCCATCGACCACGCAGACCTTGACGCAGGGCGTCTTGATCGCCGGCGGCGGGCCGGGGCGAGGGGCTGCGGGTTCGCCGGTCATTGCGGGATAGCGTAGGTGACGGTGGCGTGGGCCGCCAGCCGGTCGGGCGCCTCGGTCCAGAGCCGCACGTCGCAGACGGCGTTGCGGCGGCCCAGCCTGAGCATCTCGGCCTCGGCGTGCAGGTCGCCGGGCGCGGCGCCGCGCAGGAAGTTCATGGTCAGCGACGAGGTCACCGCCATCAACTGGTCGCCGATGTGCGCGAGCACAAGGGCGTAGGCGGCGGTATCGGAAAGCGACATCAGCGTCGGGCCGGAGATCACCCCGCCCGGCCGCAGCAGCCCGTCGCGATAGGGCGCGACCACCCTGACCCGGCCCGGCGTCACCTCGGTCACCGTCGGAAAGGCGACCGGCGCCGCCCCGGGGAAGGCTTTGCGCAGGAGCGCGTTGACGCCGGCGGCGTCCAGGACGGGGATCGGGGCGGCCATGGCGCCTCATGCCAGCTTCGATTGCAATGAGACAACTAATTTATAGTCACAAGTAACATCGACGTCCGATAATCAGCATCAGAAACATTAAATACTGTTCATTGCATTCAATTAATTTGATGTCCTTCAGTTCAGGTTGCAGTTTTCAGGCGGGGACTGTTCCTGGGAGAAACAAGATGAAACCAGCCGTCATCGTTCTCGCCGCGCTCAGCCTCGCGGCGGCCGGCGCCGCCTCAGCCTCCGACCGGCTCAGCGACATGGACTACCTGAAGGCCAACCGCTGCCTGGGCATCGCCGCCGGCCTGAACATGACCGACACGGCGAGCCTCAACGCCCTTTTGAAGGCCCAGGGCCGCAGCCGCAGCGAGCCGATCCTGCTGCGCGGCCAGGACGAACTCGGCCGCGCCAAGCGCGAGGCCGAGCGAACCGGCTACAAGGAACGGCTCAACGCCGAGCTGAACGGCCCCTGCATGGCCTACATGAGCGGCGCCGGCGCGGGCGGCAAGGAGACCCCCACGGCCCGTTGACCGCGGCCCTAGCTCCGGCAAGCGCGCCGCCGCAGCGTCGCGGGCGGCGCGCTTTTGCTTGCGGTTTCCAGCCGCGGAACCCAACCTCGGCCGCCCGCCTTTTCGAAGGGCGCGTGGGCTG
>Ga0207660_10002872_pt1 | contig 11255 bp, 5 predicted proteins | sample KBSC73BmetaG_FD_184335 | JGI IMG/M metagenome (GOLD analysis project Ga0207660, IMG submission 184335) | Corn rhizosphere microbial communities from Kellogg Biological Station, Michigan, USA - KBS C7-3B metaG (SPAdes) (version 2) | ecosystem: Host-associated > Plants > Roots > Rhizosphere ... | reverse complement strand
GCGTAAGTCCTGCCTGATACCGTATACAGAGCTGATTGACGGAGAGGCCGACGACGTCAGTACGTGCGCGCGAGTCTCGATCAAGTATCTCGCATAGGTCGCAGCGTGATCGGAACTTCCTCGAGCGCATGTCACAATCGCGCGGGGCGGACTGGCGCGCAGTGCGTTGCCGATCTCTTCGATCAGCGATGCGTTCGCGCGCAGCTGCTTCGCCACGACTGCTGCCGATTCTGCAGCCTCCGCATACATCAAGGTCGTTTCGGCAGTGCCAACGGGGATCGTCATCTCAGGCATTCAACTCGGCGACGAAGTCGTAGATGTCGCCTCGATAGTACGACTGCGAAAATTCGACGGCGCTGCCGTCACGCAGCGAGCCCAGTCGCTCGACGAGCAGGCCTGGATCTCCTGCCCGGGCCTTCAGGAGCTCCGCCTGCTCCGCACTCAGGACGACGGCGCGCAGCCGCTGCAGCGCGCGCACGGGGCGATGACCTGAGCGCTCGAGTGCTTCGTACAACGATTCGTTGACCGAATCCATCGAGGGGAGGGCGCTCGCAACTATGGTCGCCACTTCGATCGCCATCGGCGCATCGTCCGCGAAGCGCAACCGGTGAAAGCGGTAGACCGGAGTTCCCGGACTCAGGCGCAGCGTCAGCGCTTCCTCCGGCGTTACGGTGCCGGTGGAGCGCTTCAGCCAGACCGAGCGCGGGTTGCGTCCGCGCGCGCGCATGTCTTCCGAGAAGGAAGTCAACATCGCGAAGTTCTTCTCGACGCGCGCGGAGACGAAGTTGCCAGAGCCCTGGCGCCGCACGAGCAGACCTTCGGCGACCAATCCATCCAGGGCCTTGCGGACGGTGATGCGCGAGACCTCGAACTCTGCGGCGAGGTCGCGTTCGGCCGGGAGAGCGTCATCGGGCGCGAGGATGTGCTGGTCGATCGCGAGCTTCAGCGCACGCTGCAGCTGCTGATACAGAGGCAGGTTGCTGTGCGCGTCGAGCGGTCCGACCGCTTTGGCGAGAGAGGGCATCTATGAGTCCCGATAAGGGTGGCTGAAACCGGCAACAGTAATACCAGAAAAGTACCACTTGTAAAACCCGAATACCGTTTCAGACCGATAATTCATTGATCTAATATGAAAAATGGTTGGGTAGAGCACTGCTAATGACGTCTCTGTAGCCAAATAGGAATATTGGTATTATATTGGCACCTAACTGGTGTGAACCGCTCGATCAAGCGGGGACATCGAAGTGCTCGAGGAACGAGCGTGACCTATTGGGGAGTTCAATGAACCGAAAAGTGGCTCTCGCCGTCAAATCGGCCCTCGGCGTATCGCTCATGACGCCCGTCGCTCTCACCTATGCGCAGACCGCGCCGCCCGCCGACACGGGCGCTCCCCTTCAGGAGGTGGTCGTCACCGGCATCCGCGCCTCGCTCGATCAATCCCTGCAGGTCAAGAAAGACGCCACTTCCGTGGTGGACGTCGTCAGTGCCGAGGACATCGGCAAGATGCCGGACAAGAACATCGCCGACTCGCTGCAGCGAGTCCCCGGCATCACGACCAGCTCGGCCGGCGCCAACGAAGGTGGCTTCGACGAGAACGATCGCGTCAGCATGCGCGGCACCAATCCGAGCCTCACGCAGACGCTCATCAACGGACACAACGTTGCCGCCGGCGACTGGTTCGTCCTCGACCAGACCGGCACGGTCGGACGCAGCGTCAGCTACACGCTGCTGCCGTCCGAGCTGGTGAGCCAGGTGATAGTCCACAAGAGCTCGGAAGCTTCGCTCGTGGAGGGCGGTGTAGCCGGCTCGATCGACATCATTACGCGCAAGCCGCTCGATATCTCCAAGCCCTTCTCGTTCGAGCTGTCCGCCGGCGCGGTGTATGCCGACCTGCCTTCCAAGACGGATCCCCAGGTGAGCGCGCTGCTCAACTGGCACACCGATGACCGCAACTTCGGCGTGCTGCTGCAAGGCTTTCGCGAGCAGCGCCACCTGCAGCGCGAGGGCGTCGAGCTGCTGGGTTACGACACCATCGCCGCGGGCAGCCCGATCGCGCTCGCGCACCCGGACCTCTCCGGCGTCCAGTATCCGACCGACATCGGCGAGGCGCTGTTCACCCAGAAGCGCACGCGCACCGGCGGCCTCGTCGATATCCAGTGGAAGCCTTCCGACAATCTGGGCTTCGATCTGTCGGGGTTCATCTCGAAACTGGAGGCGCCGAACTACAACCGCAACTACCTCCTGTGGAACACGCACTACATCAACTCAGGGGCCGGTCAGGCGCCGGATGCGGGGTACCAGGTCGTCAACAACACGCTGGTGAACGCCCATTTCACCGGTGTTCCCGGAACGTTCTACGGCGTGTACGACCAGATCTCGCGCCCGGATGAGAGCGAGAGCTCCAACTTCGTCAACCTGGACGGCGACCTCAAGGTGAGCGACGCGCTGTCATTCGCAGGGCAGATCGGCACTTCGCGGGGCGAGGGCAAGACGCCGACCCAGGATGTCTCGGAGACCCAGCCTGATCTGGGCAACGGCGCCGGCTACACGCTGCACGGCGTGGGCAGCGGACCGAGCTTCAACTTCGGCAGCACCAACAACACCTCGCCGTTCGCCGGCGGCAGTCCGGTCGCCTTCGGCTGGATTTTCGGCGCCCAGGACGTCGATGTCGTGGATCGGGAGGACTGGGCCAAGCTCGATGGCACGTTCGCCATGGAAGGCACGCCCTGGACGGACCTGAAGTTCGGCGCGCGCTGGGAGAAGCATGACCGCGTCTCTCTCGGTGCCATCGGCCAGGGTCCTACCGGCGGGAGCAACCCGGCCACCTATCCGCAGACTTTCTCGAATTATCCGTCGGACTTCGAGAACTTCGGCGGCTCGATCCCCACGGGCATCTGGTATTGGACGCCGGCGCAGCTCGCCGCCTACAACAGCCCGGCGAACGTGAATCGCGACCCGATCACCCGCGTCTACATTCCGGACGGCTGGTTCGAGGTCCACGAGAAGACCTACGCCGCCTACGTCCAGGCGGACTTCAAGGGCAGCAACTGGAGCGGCAACATCGGCCTGCGGTTCGTGAGAACTGTCGAGGACACCATCAACTACGCCCAGGATAGCTCCGTGACGGCGACGACACCCGGCGCCGTAACGACTTCCGCCTTCGGCCCCTATGTCGCTCGCCCGGTCGACCACGACTACAACGATGTGTTGCCGAGCGCAAACTTCAAGTACGAGCTCGATCCGGAGCTGCTGGCCCGGTTCGCGGTGTCCGAGACCATGACTCGTGCGGATTACTCCGCGCTCGCCGCCAATACCTCTCTCGGGGCGCCCCCGGAGGGGACGACTCCCGGATCCGGTACGGGTGGCAACCCCGACTTGAAGCCGATCCGCTCGACCAACGTGGATGCCGGCCTCGAGTGGTATTTCGCCAAGCGCTCGCTGCTGTCGGCGACCGCCTTCTACATGGATCTGCACAACTACATCGGCTACGGGACCAAGCCCCTGACAGAGCTTTCCTTCAGCAACCAGTTCCCCCAGGGGCAGGCCCTCAACTACCTTTTGTCGGTGCCGATCAACACCCAGGGGCGCGTCGAGGGGCTGGAGCTCAACTACGTCCAGGCGATCACCGAGCACTTCGGCCTTGGGGCGAACTACACCTTCGCCGATGCCAAACAGACCTCCGGTGTGCCCACGACCGGCCCCTCAGCAGGTGATGACCGGCTCGTCGGCGCCTCGAGGAACACGTACAACGTCAACGGGTACTATGAGGACGCGCGCTTCAGCGCGCGCATCAATTACACGTACCGCTCGGCGTTCTACAGCGGCCTCGATCGCAGCTCGGCCTTCACTCAGGATGCGATCGGGACTCTGTCGGCGTCGTTCGGTTACACCATCAACGACAATTTCGCGGTGACCCTCGACGGCCAGAACCTGAACAACCCCACGCTCAAGTACTACGCCTTGAACACCACTCAGCCGCGGGCGTTCTACGTCAACGGCCGGCAGTACTACCTGAACCTGCGGATCAAGTTCTGAGCTGAAGCGGACGGGCGGGCGCACGCGACTCCAGTCGTGGCAAGCTAGGGGTCGCGTGCCTACCGATCGCAACCCATTGAGGGGGGTAACCCGCCGCCCAAGCCTCGCTCTGACGAGGGTGGGCTGCCGCCGGGGCCACTCCCTGCTTTTCGGCGGTGCCGGAGCCGTGCTCCGGGCCACGGGTGTGTGCATGCTTGCAGCTCTTGCCGGAGTCGCCACCGCCGCGCAGCCAGCCAGGTCGCCCCAACGCGAGGTGATCTCTGCACGAGCCGCGGCATCTGAGCCCGGGCTCGCCGCGATCCCCGCTCCTGCGGTGCCATCGTCGCCCCGACTGGACGTGATCCCTGCGCCTGCGCACGTCGAGTCTGGCAAGGGGTCTTTCATACTCCGGTCGGATGCCACCCTGTCCCACCCGCGCGATGCGCAAGCGGCGCAGATCGCGGCCTATTTCGCGCAACTCATGCTGGAGACGCGCGGTCTGCGGCTGCATCTGTCCGAGCGGGCGGGTCAGGCGACGGCCGGGGAGCAGATCATCTTCCGGCTGGACCCCTCACTGTCGATCGCCGATTCGGAAGGCTACGAGATCGATGTCTCTCCTTCGCGCATCATGCTGTCTGCTCGCGATTCGCGCGGATTGTTCTATGCCGCGGTGACGCTCTGGGAGCTGTGTACGCCCGGTCCTGCACGCGGCGATGACGAGGTCGTCCTGCCGGCGATGCGCATCGACGACTCACCCAGGTTTCGCTGGCGCGGGCTGATGCTGGATTCCGCCCGCCACTACCAGTCCCCGGAATTCATCATGCGGCTCATCGATTGGATGGCGCTGCACAAGCTCAACGTGCTGCAGTGGCACCTCACCGACGATCAGGCCTGGCGGCTGCAGATCAGGAAATATCCGCTCCTGACCAGCGTGGGGGCCTGGCGGCTGCCCGCGGGCGCGGCGGCGCTCGCCGACATCGATCCGGGAACCGGCAAGCCGCGCCTCTACGGCGGGTACTACACGCAGGAGATGGTGCGACAGATCGTCGTGCACGCGGCAGAGCGCTACGTGACGATCGTTCCGGAAATCGATGTCCCCGGGCATGCTACGGCGGCCATCGTGGCCTATCCGTGGCTCGCAGTGACGGACTCGCCGCCCACGGCCGTCCCCGCCGACTGGGGCGTCTACGACAATCTGCTGAGCCCACAGCCCTCGACGTTCGAGTTTCTCAAGAATGTGCTCGATGAGCTGATCGAGCTGTTCCCCGGTGAGTATGTGCACGTAGGAGGGGATGAGGTCGTCACCGATCAATGGAAAGCCTCGGCGCGCGTGCAGGCGCGCATGCGGGAGCTCGGCATCCGCAATGCGACCGCCCTGCAGGGCTATTTCACGCGCTGGATGCAACAGTATCTGCAATCGCACGGTCGCAGGCTCATCGGATGGGATGAGATTCTCCAGGGAGGCATCGGCCCCGATGCGGCGGTGATGTCCTGGCGTGGGACGGCGGGTGCGCTGACGGCTGCCGCGAGCGGCCACGACACGGTGCTGTCGCCGTCGCCGACGCTCTATTTCGACAACGCGCAAGGCGCCCGTCGTGACGAGCCTCCCGGCCGTGAGACAGTGATTCGGCTCGAAGACGTTTATCGCTTCGATCCCATGCCCGCCGCCATTGAACCGCAGCAACGCTCCCACGTGCTCGGAGTGCAGGCCAACATCTGGACCGAGCACATCCGGACCGCGGAGAGAGTGCAGGAGATGACCTTCCCGCGTGCGGCCGCAGTCGCCGAGGTCGGGTGGTCCAATCCCCAACACATCGACTGGCAAAGTTTTATCCGGCGGTTGCCGCGGGAGCTGGATCGCTATCGAGCCCTCGGCCTGCAGTATTCCACCGATGTCTTCGCCGTGAATGTCCAGGCGGATCTGGATCGCGAGCGCGAGAGCGTTCATCTGAGCCTGGAAAATCAAGCCGGTTTCGGCGACATCCGCTACACCCTCGATGGCAGCGACCCGGGCCCCGCGGCGCCCCTCTACACCCATCCCCTCGATGTTCCTGCTCGCGGCGAGCTGCGCGCCGGGGTCTTTCAAGATCGCGAGAGCCTCGCCGGCATCGTCTCGCGGGGGCTGGACATCCGTGCACTCGAGCGGCGCTCCAGCCACCAGCTGCAGCCGTGTACCCGCAAGCTGCTGTTGTCCCTCGAGGATGACGCCCCAGTGAATACCGGCGAGCCGCGCGCAGTGTTTTCGATCGATATCCTCAACCCCTGCTGGATGTTCACCGGGGTCGATCTGTCGCATGTCACGAGCGTCCAGGCAGCCGTTGGGCAGGTGCCATTCAACTTTCGAGTCGGCGCCGAGCGGCAGGCGATCAAGCTGAATCCGCCGCGCACCAGCGCAGGGGAGCTGGAGGTGCGGATCGACAGCTGCGAAGGGCCGCCGGCCGCGGTGCTTCCCCTGGAACCGGCCGTAGGAAACAATGCGGTCACGACGCTGCCGCCGGCGACGCTCCCAGCGCGGCCCGGGCGACACGATCTGTGCTTGAAGTTCACGCAGCACCAACTCGATCCGCTGTGGGCGATCGATTGGGTGCAACTGCTGGAGTGAGCTCGCCGATGGCGCATCTGAGGCTGCTTGCACCTCTGGCCGGCTGGTGCTCTTCACTCGAGGAAGCACCCGATCCGGTGTTCGCCGGCCGCATGCTCGGCGATGGCGTGCTGATAGACCCTACTTCCGCGACGGTCCTCGCACCGTGTGATGGTGAAATCATCCTGCTTCCGGCAACCCGGCATGCGGTGACTGTGCGCGCAGCCGGCGGCATCGAGGTGTTGATCCACGTCGGCATAGACACCGTAGGGCTCGGCGGCGAGGGTTTCGAGCAGCACACCAGTCCGCGGGCGCACGTCCGTGCCGGTGAGCCTTTGATCAGCTTCGACATGGATGTCGTAGCCCAGCGTGCCAAGAGTCTGCTGACGCCCGTAATCCTCACCGCAGGCCGCGGTTTCGGCATCCTGCGCCGCTGCGAGGACGGACCCTTGCGCGCTGGAGACTTCCTGATGGAGCTTGCGGTCGGGGAGAGCGATCCGCGCTGCGTTTCGGATTCGACCGCCGGCGGCGTCGTGCGGCGCATGCACGTTCCGTTCGAGCATGGGATCCACGCACGTCCGGCTGCGCTGCTCGTTAACTCGATCAAGCGACTGGCGGCTGAGGTGCAGGTCTCGGCGAACGGCCATAAGGCCGACGCTCGCAGCACCGTCGCCCTGATGTCCCTTGGAGTTCGCTGCGGCGATGAGATTGTGATTGAAGCGCGTGGGCCCGATGCGCACGCGGCAGTGGAGGCACTCGCGGGTGTTGTCGGAGCTGGTGGCTCGGTCGCCGCGGCTGGTGCTGCGAGCGCGCCTGGCGGTGGCGCGTCACATCGTGACGCCGCGGCATCGTCCGCTGGTGGCGCTTCGCGGCCTGACGCCGCGGCGTCCTGCCCCGGGGACGCTTCGCGTCCTGACAGCGCGATGGCGCGCCTCGACGGCGCTAGGGTCATGCACGGTGTCATCGCCAGTCGCGGACTGGCTATCGGTCGCGCCTTCCGGTTCGGGCGGCCCGAGGTGAGCGTGGTGGAGGCGGGCGCCGGCGTCCCATTCGAGGGCACCGCGCTCGAGAACGCGCGAGCGATAGTTGCCGCTGCGTCGCGTCAGCGCCTCGAGACGGCATCCAGCACTGGGCGGGAAATCGTCAGCGCACATCTGGAGCTGTTGGAGGACCCGCAGCTCCTGGCCTCGTCCAACGCGTGGATCGCGAAGGGCAAGAGTGCCGGGTGGTCCTGGAGAGCGGCTCTCAGGGTCAGTGTCGACGCGTTACGGGATCTGAACGATTCACGCATGCGCGAGCGCATCGACGACCTGCTCGATCTGGAGACCCAGGTGCTGCTCGCGCTGCAGGGCGCTGTGCCGGCGAGCACCGACATCCCGCGGGATGCCATTCTCATCGCGCGCGACCTGCTTCCGTCGCAGCTCGTGTCGCTGGATGCGACCCGGGTCGGTGCGATCTGCATGGCGGCGGGCGGTTCCACCTCACATGCGGCGATCCTGGCTGCTGCCATGGGCATTCCGGCGCTCGTCGCTCTGGGCCCGGATGTGTTGGAAATCGAGAACGGCACGACGCTCCTGGTGGATGCGAACGCCGGCCTGTTGCAAGTGGATCCGGTGGAAGCGGTGCTCCGGGAGGCGCAGGGGCGCCTCGCGGCGCGTCGCAGACAGCTGGCGGAAGCGGCGGCCGCTGCGGGTGCGCAGTGCAGGACGGCGGACGGAACCCGAATCGAGGTCTTTGCCAACGTCGGCTCCCTGGCGGAGGCCCAGGCGGCGGTTCGCAACGGAGCGGAGGGCTGCGGCCTGCTGCGAACGGAGTTTCTGTTTCTCGAGCGCACCGAGCCTCCGGGCGAGTCCGAGCAGGCCGCGCGTTATCAGGAGATCGCCACCGCGTTCACGGGTCATCCGGTCGTCATCCGGACGCTGGACATCGGCGGCGACAAGCCGATTCCCTATCTGCCGCTGCCTCACGAGGACAACCCGGCTCTCGGGCTGCGCGGCGTGCGGACGAGTCTGCGGAATCCGGATCTTCTGCGGGTACAGCTGCGCGCGATCCTCGGCGTTCGCCCTTTCGGGCAATGCCGCATTCTGTTGCCGATGGTTACCGATGCCGCAGAAGTGCGCGCGGTGCGCCGGATGGTCGAGGAGGAGCGGGCAGCCATGGCCAACGCATCCGAAGTTGCCATTCGCGTTGGCGCGATGATCGAGACGCCCGCTGCTGCCATGATGGCGGGGAGCCTCGCGCGCGCTGCCGACTTCCTCTCGCTTGGGACGAACGACCTTACCCAGTACGCGCTGGCAATGGATCGCGGGCATGCCGAGCTCGCGCAGCGTCTGGATGCGCTTCATCCGGCCGTGCTGCGCCTGATTGCGGAGACGACGATGGCCGCAAGGACGCATTCGCGCACCGTGGCGGTGTGCGGTGGGCTGGCCTCGGATCCGCTTGCCGTCCCGGTGTTGATCGGCCTGGGAGTAGAGGAGTTGTCCGTGGTGCCCTCGGCGCTCGGTGAGCTGAAAGCGCTGATCGGCACGCTTGATCTGCGCGAGTGCCGCGAGCTGGCGCGCAATGCGTTGGAGCAGGAGTCCGCCGGGGCTGTGCGAGCGTTGCTTGCGCGCCGGCGCGAATCCAATGCCGAGGTGATGCGATGAAGTCGATACTGGCAAAGCTCCAACGCGTGGGCGGGGCGCTGATGCTGCCCATAGCCGTGTTGCCAATCGCGGGTCTGTTGTTGCGCCTCGGGCAGCCGGACCTCCTCGACTTCGCCTCGATGGCCGCGGCGGGCAGCGCGATCTTCGACAATCTCGGCTTGCTGTTCGCCGTCGGCGTCGCGGTGGGTCTGGCTCGGGAGAATCACGGCGCTGCGGGCCTTGCGAGTGTCGTGGGTTATCTCGTTGCCACCCAAGGTGCGCAGGTGCTGATCGTCGTGCCTCACGAGGCGCTGGCGGGCTTGAGCGGGCAGGCCCAGGATCTCGCGGCGGCAGCCTACAAGGCGCGTGAGCTCGGCAAGTTGAGCGTGCCTGCCGGCATTCTCTCGGGGCTCATCGCTGGGGCGCTCTACAACCGCTTCAGTGACATTCGCCTGCCGAGCTATCTGGCGTTCTTCGGCGGGCGGCGGTTCGTTCCGATCGCGGCCGGCTTTGCGGGGCTGGGGCTGGCGGCGCTGTTCGGGTGGGAATGGCAATCGCTCGAGACGGGCATGGACGCACTGAGCCATTCGGTGCTGCACGCGGGCGCTTTCGGACTGTTCGCCTACGGCGTCTTGAATCGCGTGCTGATCGTGACCGGCCTGCATCACATCATCAACAACATCGCGTGGTTTCTGCTCGGTGACTACAACGGTGTCACCGGCGATCTCAAGCGCTTCTTCGCCGGCGACCCCGGCGCGGGCGCTTTCATGGCAGGATTCTTCCCCGTCATGATGTTCGGGCTGCCGGCGGCGTGCCTGGCGATGTATCACACTGCGCGCCCGGAACGCCGCAAGGCTGTAGGGGGCTTGCTCGGGTCCATCGCATTCACGTCGATTCTGACCGGCGTCACCGAGCCCATCGAGTTCACTTTTCTGTTCCTCGCGCCCGCACTGTACGCCATACACGCAGTTCTCACCGGGCTGGCCTTCGTCATCATGAATGCGCTGCACGTACGCCTGGGCTTCGGGTTCTCCGCCGGCCTGTTCGACTACGTCCTGAACTTCAGCAAGGCCACCCACCCCTGGCTGCTCTTTCCGGTCGGCCTCGTCTATTTTGCGCTGTATTACGGCCTGTTTCGCTTCGCCATCGTCAGGTTCGACCTGAAGACTCCGGGGCGCGAGGCGCAGGAAGCACTCGTCGCCAAGGGCGAAGCGGTGCGGGGAGCTACCGAAAGCGAGCAAGCGTGGAGCTTTATCCATGCGCTGGGCGGGGGCGCGAACATTCGTTCCATCGATGCCTGCACGACGCGCTTGCGGCTGTCGGTAGATTCCCAAAGCGGCGTCGACGAAGGGGCGCTGAAGCGGCTGGGAGCCCGTGGCGTTGTGCGCCCATCGGCCGGTACCCTTCAAGTGGTGGTTGGGCCGACGGCGGATCAGCTCGCCAGCGACATGCGAAAGGCCTTGGCGGGAGCGCCGCCGCCCGCGCCCGGCGATGCGCCGTTGCAGCGGAGTGCGCCCGCGCTCGGTACTGCGGACGCGCCGTTGCAGCGGAGTGCGCCCGCGCTCGGTATTACCGACGCGCTGTCGCAGCTGGCTACGCGCGCGCCCGGTACCACGTCGCCGCCGCATCCGGCGGAGCCCCCGGCAGACGGCAGCGTGCAGCGCCTGCTCACAGCGTTGGGAGGCCGCGCCAACATTCGGGCAATCGAGCTCTCTTCGACGCGGGTCCGAGTGAACGTGGCAGACCCCTCGCTCGTGGATCAGCACGCAGTCGGATTGCTCGGGCTGCGCGGTATCGCGATGCCCACCGCCCACTGCGTGCACCTGCTGATCGGCTCCGCTGCCGAGGCGACGGCGCTGAAACTGCGAAGCGCGGCCGCGCTTCAGGGCGGCGGCTGAGGAATCGGCGTCGGCTTGCCGGTAACCGGATTGTTGTAATGAAACGGCGGCATGGTGGTGGGCCGCGGATACATCTCGAAGTGCACTGACGGTGGCCGGTCCGGAGGATTGCTCGTGGAGACTCCCGGCGGCGGACGT
>Ga0207660_10002868_pt1 | contig 11262 bp, 10 predicted proteins | sample KBSC73BmetaG_FD_184335 | JGI IMG/M metagenome (GOLD analysis project Ga0207660, IMG submission 184335) | Corn rhizosphere microbial communities from Kellogg Biological Station, Michigan, USA - KBS C7-3B metaG (SPAdes) (version 2) | ecosystem: Host-associated > Plants > Roots > Rhizosphere ... | reverse complement strand
CCGCCCTCGAGCGTCGCCAGCCGGGTCTCGAGGGCGGCGTTCGTGGGATTGCTCAGGCGCGAGTAGATAAAGCCCACGGTCTGCAGGTTGAACAGCGCCGCGGCATGGTCGGCGTCGTCGAAGACGTAGGCCGTGGTCTGGTAGATCGGCTGGGCGCGCGCGCCGGTCGCGGGATCGGGCGCGGCGCCGGCATGGACCGAGAGCGTTTCGAAGCCGTACTGCTTGTTGCTCATGAGGGTACTCCACGGAAGACGATGCAGGCCGGGCTGCCGACAGCTACCTTGATCGGCGTGGGCGACAGTCTGCCGTCCGCGCCCTTGCGGTAGGCGAAGATCGTGTCGCTGCCCTGGTTGGCGACATAGAGAAAGCGCTCGTCGGGCCCGAAGGCGAAGAAGCGCGGCACCGTGCCTTTGGTCGGCACCCATTGGCGGGGAGACAGCGTGCCTTTGGTACGGTCGATGCCGAACACGCCGATGCTGTCGTGGCCACGGTTGGTGACGTAGACGTTGCGGCCGGCGCGATCGACGGCGATCTCGGCGCCGGTGCTGTAGCCGGTGAAGGACTCGGGACAGGACGGCACGGTCTGGATCGGCCTGAGCTTCGGGCCGTCCTTGGCGTAGGTCGTGATCGTCGAATCGAGTTCGTTGATCACATAGGCCATCGCCCTGGTCGGATGGAAGTCGATGTGGCGCGGGCCGGCGCCGGGACGTGACACGACCCTGCCGGCCTCGACCGCCACGCCGCGCTTCCTGTCGATTCGGTAGGACACCACGACGTCGCCGCCCTTGCACGGCAGGAAGAAGTGCTTGCCCTCGCGGTCGAGCGGATTGTGGTGTGGCCGGATGTTGTTCTGTTCGCGCCGGTGCGGGCCGGGCGTGCCGGCCACGGTGGTGAGCGTCGAATAGGGCCCGAGCGTGCCGTCCTTCGCGATCGGCAGCATGGCAATCGAGTCCGTTCCGTAGTTCGTCACGAACAGGAAGCGGCCGGTGGCGTCGAAAGCGAGATGGATGACGTTGTGGCCGCCGGTCGACTGGCGGTTGAGCACGCGCAGGTGTCCGGTGCGCGGATCGATGGCATAGGCGGTCGCCTCGCTGCGATCGCCGTGCACGGAGTAGAGCCGCGTCTGCGCCTTGTTCAGCGCCAGGAACGACGGGTTTTCCAGGCCGCCGAGATGCTGGACGTGCCGGAACGCGCCGTTGCGCGGATCGACCCTGTAGACGTTGATGCCGTTGCCATGGCCATTGCGGCCCGGCGTGGTGTAGCTGCCGACGTATGCAAAGAATGTCATGACCGCATCCTGACCTCAGCCCGACGTGACGACAATCGCGCCGACGCCCAAAACCACCAGCGCGATGCCGGCCAGCTCGCGCCGGCTGATCGCCTCGCGGAAGACGCGCATCGAGACGATGTAGGTGAACAGCACCTCGATGAGGATGAGGGTGCGCACGTGCGAGGCGGGCTCGAGCGCCAGCGCCGTCACGTTGGCCAGCGACGCGGCCGCGCCGGCGCCGCCGGCGAACATCGACAGGCGCCATTCGCGAATGACGCCCAATACGACCGACGGCGTGCGCAGCAGCAACCACGCGCCGAGCAGCAGCGTCTGCAGGAGCTGGCTCCAGAACAGCGTCTCGGCCGCGGCGAGGAACGCGTCCGTCCCGAGCGCCAGGCTGGCGCCGCGATAGCCGACCACCGAGATGGCGAAGGCCGTGCCGGCGGCGAGCCCGAACAGCGCGGCCCGATCGGCCCAGCCGCGTCCCGCCGTCTTGCCGCGCGGCGACAGCAGCACCACGCCCAGGGTGGCCACGACGATCGCCAGCGCCGTGACCAGCGACAGGCGCTCGCCCAGAAACACGACCGAGAACAGCGCGACCTGGATGACCTCGCTCTTGGAATAGACCAGCCCGATGGCGAAGCTGCGCGCGGTCATGGCACGCAGCAGCAGCGCGGTGCCCGCCATCTGGCTGAGCGCCGCCACCAGCACCCAGCCGGCGAAGGCGGAGGTGAGGGTGGGCGCCTCGAACTGCGGCAACGCCAGCAGCAACGCCAGCCACAGCGCCAGCAGCGGCATGCCGTAGAAGAAGCGCACCAGCGTGGCGCCGAGCGTGCCGAGATCGTCGGTCAGCCGACGCTGCGCGGTATTGCGCACAGTCTGGGCGGCGGCGGCGAAGATCGTGAGCGGTATCCAGAGCCACGCCGGAACGATCATCGGGTGAGGACGATCCGCAGGCCGGGCGCGTTGTCCTCGAGCCGGATCGACAGCCCGTGCAGCGTCGCGATCGCCTTCACCAGCGCGAGGCCGAGGCCGCTGCCGGCCGTCGTGCGGCTGCTGTCGAGGCGGTAGAAGCGCCCGAACACGCGCTCGCGCTCGGCCGCGGGAATGCCCGGTCCGTTGTCGGCGACGACGATCTGCGGCTCGCCGGTGGCCGTGTATCCGACCGTGAGCGACACCGTCGATCCCGCCGGCGTGTGATGCAGTGCGTTCTCCACCAGGTTCGAGAGCATCTGGGCCAATAGCTGGCGGTCGCCGTGCAGGGCGACGCCGCCGGCGATGTCGAGCACCAGCCGGTGCTGGGAATCCTCGGCGGCCGGCTGATAGGCCTCGCCGACGCTCTGCGCCAGGGCCGAGAGATCGAGGTCGGCAAAGCCGCTCTTCTGCGCCCCGGCCTCGATCTGGGCGATGCGCAGCAGCGCCGAGAAGGTCTCGAGCAGCACGTCGGCCTCGACGATCGCGCCATCGGCCGCGGCGGCGTACTCCGCCGTGGTCGTGGCATGCTCGCGCGCGTCCTCCAGTCGCTGGCGCAGGCGGCCGAGCGGCGTGCGCAGGTCGTGGGCGATGTCGTTCGACACCTGGCGCAGGCCCTCCATCAGGTGCTGGATGCGGTCGAACATGGCGTTGAGGCCGACGACGAGCTGGTCGATCTCGTCGTTGGTGCCGCGCACCGGAACGCGCGCCGACAGGTCGCCCTCCATGATGGCGCGGCTGGTGCGGCCGATCGTGTCGATGCGGCGCAGGAAGTTGCCGCCCAGCAGCATGCCGCCGCCGATGGCGAGGAACAGCGTGACGCCGGCGGCCCAGGCGAAGGCGCTCTCGATGGCGTGCTGCATGTCGACCAGGCGGCTGGCATCCTGGGCCACCAGGATGAACGAGCCGTCGGGCAGGGTGAGGCCGAAGCCGGTGAGCTTGCTGCGCGCGTTGGCCGGCTCCTCGCTGTCGTTGTCGCGCACGAAGTCGATCACGCCGTCGACCGGGGGCATGCCGGGCAGGTTGCCGACCATGACCTGCCGGCTCGGCCCCTGCAGCAGGTAGTAGATCGGGCCGCGCGTGCGGAAGTTCATGCGCCGCGTGATCTGCTCGGCCAGGCCCAGCAGGCCGGAGCGCCGGTGGATCTCGGCCAACTGGAACGCTTCGGTGCGCAGCACGGCCTGCATGTCGCTCTGCATCGCCGCCGTCGCGGTGAGATAGACCGTGCCGAACAGCACGACCGCCGAGACCACGAACAGGGCGGCGTAGCCCAAGGTCAGGCGGAAGCTCGCCGACCGCAGGATGCGGGTGAGGATGCTACTCCTGGGCGCGGATGACATAGCCAGCCCCCCGGATGGTGTGCAGCAGCGGCCTGTCGAAGCCCTTGTCGATCTTGCCGCGCAGGCGGCTGATGTGCGTCTCGACGATGTTGGTCTTGGGATCGAAATGGAAGTCCCAGACCTTCTCCAGCAACATGGTGCGGGTCACGACCTCGCCGGCGTGGCGCATCAGGTACTCGAGGATCTTGAATTCCTGCGCCAGCAGGTCGAGCCGCTTGCCATCGCGCACGACAACGCGGCTCAGCAGGTCGATCTCGAGGTCGCCGACGCGCAGCTGCGTCGTCTCGACGATCGGCGGCCGGCGGGCCAGCGCGCTCACCCGCGCCAGCAACTCGGCGAAGACGAACGGCTTCACGAGATAGTCGTCGGCGCCGGCCTCGAGGCCGGCCACGCGGTCGTCGACGCCGCCCATCGTGGTGAGGAACAGCGCCGGCGTCTTCACGGCGGCGGCGCGCGCGGCCTTGACCAGCGACAGCCCGTCCATGTGCGGCAGCATGCGATCGACGATCATCACGTCGTAGCGCTCGCCGGTGGCGAGGTAGAGCCCGTCGCGGCCGTTGTCCGCCCGATCGACGACATGGCCCTTCTCGCGCAAGCCCTTGGCGACGTAGTCGGCGATCTGCTTGTCGTCCTCGACGATCAGGATTTTCACGTTGCTCCTTGTTTTGCAGGCCTTTCGCCGCCGCGCAACGGGGGCCCAACTATACAAACATTCAATGTTCCGGCCATGGGGGCGCCATGGGGTGGGGGCCATATGTGTCCTGCGAGTTGAACAGGAGGTTTCCAATGACCAAGGCCAAGAAGCTGCTAGCCGCCCTGGCGCTGACGACAGCGCTGACGGCGCCCGCCCTTGTCGTCCCGATGCTGATGGCGCCCCCCGCCGTCGCCGGCGAGGCGACGCACGACTTCGCCGACCTCGCCGCCAAGGTGACGCCGGCCGTCGTCAACGTGGCCGTCACCATGAAGGCCGACGCCGGCGACGACGGCGACATGCACATGTCCGACAACGGCTCGGCGCAGTCGCAGATGGAAGAGTTCATGCGCCAGTTCGCCGAGCGCTTCGGCCAGCAGGGCGAGATGCAGAAGCGGCCGCAGCCCAAGCAGCAGGCCGTGGGCACCGGCTTCATCATCGATCCCTCGGGCATCATCGTCACCAACAACCACGTGGCGGGCAACGCCGAGAAGATCACCGTCACCCTGGCGGACGGCCGCAAGTTCCCGGCCAAGCTGCTGGGTGCCGACAAGAAGACCGACCTCGCCGTGCTCCAGGTGAAGGCCGACAAGCCGCTGCCGTTCGTCGAGTTCGAGGACACCGCCAAGGTGCGCGTCGGCCAGTCGGTGATGGCCGTGGGCAACCCGTTCGGCCTCGGTGGCACCGTGACGACCGGCATCGTGTCGGCGCGCGGCCGTGACATCCAGTCGGGCCCGTTCGACGACTACATCCAGACCGACGCCGCCATCAATCGCGGCAACTCGGGCGGCCCGCTGTTCGACATGAACGGCAAGGTGATCGGCATCAACACCGCGATCTTCTCGCCGACCGGCGGCAGCATCGGGCTTGGCTTCGCCATTCCCGCCAGCCTGGCCCAGCCGGTGGTCGCGCAGTTGAAGGAACATGGGCGGGTCGAGCGCGGGCTGCTTGGAGTTCAGATCCAGCCGGTAACGGATGAGATCGCCAGCAGCCTGTCGCTCGCCTCGGCCAAGGGCGCGCTCGTGGCGCAGGTCGAACCGGACAGCGCCGCGCTCAAGGCCGGCATCGAGTCGGGCGACATCATCCAGAGCGTCGACGGCAAGTCGATCGACACGGTGCGCGACCTGACCCGCATCATCGGCGCCCAGGAGCCGGGGTCGACGGTCAAGGTCAGCCTGTTGCGCGACGGCAAGGAGATGAACCTGCAGGCCAAGCTCGGCGACTCCGACGCCAAGCCCCAGAAGCAGGCGAAGGCCGACACGCAGCAGGACAAGGCCAAGGAGCCGATGTCGTTCGGCGTCTCCCTGGCGCCGTTGTCGCCGGAGGCCCGCCAGCAGCTCGGGCTCAAGGACAACATCAAGGGCGCGCTGATCGCCGGCGTCGAGACCGGCAGCCCGGCCGAGGAGCAGGGCTTGCGCGCGGGCGACGTGCTCCAGCAGGTCGGTCAGGCGTCGGTCAGCACGCCGCAGGAGGCGTCGAAGCAGCTCAAGGAAGCCAAGAAGACCAACAAGCCGGTGCTGATGAAAGTGTTTCGGGAGGGGTTAACGAGGTTCGTCGCTGTATCTCCCCGGGCGACCTGAACTTTGCCTTCCTGACGGAGCCGGCGGTGGCCCCACCATCGCCGGCTTTGTCGTGTCTGGTCGGAGTTTCTTCTCGAAGACGATCTGTCCGTACCTTCGAAGGGCTGAGCCGATTTTCGCGGACGGCGTTGCGAACTTCCGAAATCCTGGCGCGATCAGCCGTGATGGCCTGACGAATCATGAAAATCTCCGATGCAATCGCGGAAGGCGTGGCGATCAGGCGGCGACAACCATCGTTCCGGATTGGCAGTCGGAGCTCTTGGTCCGCCGCTAGAGGCCACGGATTACATCGATCAGGATTCTCCCGGAGGTCGTGGCATCAACTTCAGTTCCGTCGTCTCCCATTAAAGAAATGGGAATTTAATGGGACCGGTCGCCTGCGCACCTGCGCTAACTGCGCTAACCGCCCTCACGCCCGCGAAATCCAGCTGTCCTCCTCTTTGCCGCCACACTCGATCCAGCCCACCGTCTGGCGTCTCCCATGGCCCCCGCGCTTTAAGCGTTTGGTCGCCTCGGCGGCCAAAGTGCAGAAGGGTCCGGGTCCCCGCAATTCAATATTGCGTATTCCGCACTGTTTGTCAAGAGCCCGGGCTTTCAGCCCACCTCAAATCATGAGCGCGCAGGATGCGCGCGGTCCAGGCTCAGCGGAACGGAAAGGCGATGTCGACGTCGGCCTCGGTGCCGTAGTGGCCGATGCGGTCGACGACGCTGGCGGGCATCCGCGCGTTGCTCTCGTTACCCTGGCCGGGACTGAGTTCCGGCATCACCTCGCGCGAGAACAGGCGCACGGAGCGGGCCGATTCCTCGAACGACAGGTCACCGTAGGCGAAGCGGCAGAGCGCGTAGTTGATGCCGGTGCGGTCGATGTCGGCGCGCATCTGTTCGAGCACGCGCGACACCGAGCCCGCCACGACATAGCCCTCGGCCACGGCGTCCTCGAACTCCGAGGGGAAGATCTGCTTGGGCAGGGTGAGATCGTGCATGCGCCAGAGATGGACCAGCGAATCGTACCAGACCTTGAAGGCGCGCTTGGCGATGGCGATCGTCTCGCGGTCGTTGTCGCCGACCACGACGTTGCGCGTGTTGCCGAGGAACGGCATGTCGAGCGGCGAGCGTTCGAGGGCCACCCATGCCTTGCGGTAAGCGGCGCAATAGGCGCCGGCATCCCGTGTCGGCAGGCTGAGCGCCACGTTGCAGCCTTCGCCGGCCAGCCGCGGCGCGCTCTCCAGCGAACGCGTGACATGCCAGAGCGGCGGATGCGGGCGTTGAACCGTCGTTACCTCGAGCGGCACATTGTCGAAGGTGAAGTGCTTGCCCTTGTGGTCGAGCCGCCCCGTCACAAGGCCCTTGAGGACGACGCCCAGCACCTCGTCGAAGCGCTCGGCCGTCGTCTTCGGGTCGACGCCGAAGAACGCCGCCTCGTAGGGCGAGGCGCCACGGCCGACACCCAGTTCGAGCCGGCCGCCGCTCATCTGGTCGAGCATGCAGATCTCCTCGGCCAGCCGCAGCGGGTGATAGAGGCCGAGCGGATAGACCAGCGGCCCGAAGCGGAGCGTGGTGGTGCGCTGGGCGACTGCGGAAAGGAAGAGGCCGGGCGAGGGCGCCATGCCGAGCGGCGTGCCGTGATGCTCGGCCACGTGATAGGCGTGGAAGCCCGCCCATTCGTAGAGCTCGATCAGCCGCAGGCGTTCTTCGTATTGGCGCTCGGCGTCAGGCCCCGAGCGGTCGAGGTGGTCGAAGATGCCGAATTTCATTTTTCGTTTTTTATGACAGAGGGTTGCTGTCGCATTTTACACGCAACTCGGCATCAAGTCGCTTGCGTATTGATGCATAGCTCGCGCTAAAGCGCGGGCATGACATCCCTGGTGAAAAGCTCGGTCGAGCGCTGCGACTCCTCGAAGGAGAGATCGCCGAAGGCGAGGCGACACAGGCAGTAGTTGATGCCTGCAACGTCGTTGTCATGTTTCAATCGGTCCCGCACCGTCGAGGCGGAGCCGGCGACGATGTAGCCGCCATCGAGAGCGGCCTCGAATTCGGCCGGGATCATCTGGCGCGGCAGGCCGACGCCGTTGGCGCGCCACAGGTGGATCAGCGCGTCGTACCACAGGGCGAAGGCGCGCTTGGCGGCGGCCTGTGCTTCCTTGTCGGTGTCGCCGACCACGATGTGGCGGCTGAGACCGATGAACGGCATGTCGGCCTCGGCGCGGCCGAGCGCGGTCCACGCCGCGCGGTAGCGGGCGGAGAACTGTCCGACACCCTCGGCCTTCATACCGACCACTGCGTTCAGGCCCTGCCTGGCGAGGCGATCGGCGCTCTCCAGTGAATTGGCGCCATACCACAGTGGCGGGTGCGGCCGTTGCACCGGGACCATCTCCATCGGCACGTTCCTGTAGGCGAAGAACTTGCCCTGGTGGTCGAGCGTCTTTTGGGTGAGGCCCTTCAGGATGACCTCGAGCGCCTCGGCGAAGCGTTCGGGGCCGGTCGCGGGATCGATGCCGTAATAGCCGACTTCATAGGGCGAGATGCCGCGCCCGACGCCGAGCTCGAGCCGGCCGCCGCTCATCTGGTCGAGCATGCAGATCTCGTCGATGAGGCGCAGCGGATGATAGAGGTTCACCGTGTAGACCAGCGGCCCGAAACGCAGTGTCGTCGTGCGCTGGGCGACCGCGGCGAGGAAGACGCTGGGCGAGGGCGCCATGCCGAGCGGCGTGGCATGGTGCTCGGCCAGGTGATAGGCGTGGAAGCCGCTCTTCTCGTAGAGCTCGATCAGCTTCAGCCGATCCTCGAACTGTTGCCCCAACGTCGCGCCGGCGCGGTCCATGTGGTCGAAGACGCCGAACTTCATGGTGTGGACCGCGGGCTTCCAGCCCGCTCACGATCATGAGCGCGCAGGATGCGCGCGGTCCGGAAGAAGATCACAGCGCCCGCTTCCGGCTGGTGATCACGCCGCTGGCGATGCCGTGCCACTCGATCGTGCCGGCGAGGCGGCTGTGCTCGATCTTGGGGCAGCGGTTCATCACCACCTTCAGACCGGCGTCCTCGGCGCGCTTGGCGGCTGCCTCGTTGACGACGCCGAGCTGCATCCAAACGACCTTGGCACCATGTTTGATCGCCTCGTCGGTGATCGGGCCCGCGGCCTCGGAGTTGCGGAAGATGTCGACCATGTCGACCTTCTGCGGAAGCTCCTCGAGCGAGCCATGGACTTTCTGGCCCAGTATCTCCTGGCCCTTGGCGGCGGGATTGACCGGAAAGACCCTGTAGCCGCGGTCGAGCAGGTATTTCGCTGCAAAGAAGCTGGGCCGATTCCAATTGGCCGAGAGGCCGACCATCGCGATAGTCTTTGTCTCGCGCAGGATCTTGCGCAGGTAGAGATCGTCGTATCGGTCGTGCCTCATCGGAGGCGAAATGATCGCGGACATGAGGGGATTATACATGGCGCCGAAGCTGTTCGAACCGATTTCCCTGCGCGACGTGAAACTGAAGAACCGTGTCGTCGTGGCGCCGATGCACCAGTATTCCGCGGTCAAGGGCTTCGCCACCGACTGGCACCTGATGAATGCCGGCCGCTATGCCGCGGGGGGCGCGGGCCTGGTCATCATGGAGTCGACCAAGGTCGAGCGCCGTGGCTGCGGCACCGTGGGCGACCTCGGCATCTGGGACGACGCCCACATCCCGGGCCTCCGGCGCTGCGTCGACTTCATCAAGCTGCATGATTCCGTGCCCGGCCTGCAGCTCGGCCACTCCGGCCGCAAGGCGCGGCGCTTCCGGCCGTGGGAGGGCGGCGCGCCGCTCACCCCATCGCCCGACGTGTGGGACTGGGAGGGCTGGGAGCTGGTGTCGTCGAGCGCGATGAACAATCCCGCGACCGACCCGACGCCGCGGGCGCTGACGCGCGAGGAAATTCCCCAGGTGATCGAGCGCTGGGGCCAGGGCGCGCGGCGCGCCCACGAGGCGGGCTTCGAGGTGCTCGACCTGCACATGGCGCACGGCTACCTGATTCACCAGTTCCTCTCGCCGTTCTCCAACACGCGCAACGACGAGTACGGTGGCAGCGAGCTGAACCGCATGCGTTTTGCCATCGAGGTAGTGGAGAGCGTGCGCGCGCATTGGCCGGTGTCGAAGCCGCTGTTCGTGCGCTTCTCGGTCGAGGACGACGCCGGCTGGGGGCCGGACCAGAGCGTGGCGCTGGCCAGGATCCTGAAGCCCAAGGGCGTCGACGTGATCGACTGCAGTTCGGGCGGCATGCGCGGCTCGCCGGTCGTGAGCACGGGGCCGGTCACTTACGGCTACCAAGTCCCATACGCGGAACGGTTGAGGAAGGATGCCGACATCATGAGCATGGCCGTGGGCCTCATCGTCCATGCCGACCAGGCCGAGCAGATCCTGCAGGAAGGCCGCGCCGACCTGATCGCGCTGGCACGCGAGCTGCTCTACAACCCCAACTGGCCGATGGATGCGGCGCAGAAGCTGGGCGTCGACAGGAATTTCGGCTCGGTGCCGCCGCCGCAGGCCTATTGGCTGTCCAAGCGTGCACAGTCGGTGAAGAGCGTCGTGCCGTCGACATACATGAAGGGCATGAACGCGAATTGAGCGCAGTCACCAGGATGTGACAGCGCGTCAGCGCCTGCTGCCGCTATGATCGTCTCCCAATTCCAATTTGCGGAGGCGATCATGAAGCGAACTGCCGCTCTTGCCCTGTTGCTCGGCTGCGTTCTGGCGACGCCGTCTTACGCCGCCCTCAAGCCCGGCGACGCCGCGCCCGATTTCACCGCCAAGGCCGCGCTGGGTGGCGAGGAGTTCTCCTTCTCGCTGGCCAACGCGCTGAAGAAAGGGCCGGTCGTGCTCTACTTCTTCCCCAAGGCCTTCACGAAGGGCTGCACGGCCGAAGCGCACGAGTTCGCCGAGGCTGCCGCCAGCTTCAGCGCCGCCGGCGCCACCCTGATCGGCATGTCGGCCGACGGCATCGACACGCTGCACAAGTTCTCGACCCAGGAGTGCTCGGCCAAGTTCCCGGTCGCGGCCGACCCTGACCTCAAGGTCATCAAGGCCTACGATTCGGCGCTGATCCGTGTCGGCAGCGTCGGCATCGCCGACCGGATTTCCTATGTGATCGGCACGGACGGGAAGGTGGTCTACAGCTATTCCGACCGCAATCCGGACAAGCACGTCGCCAACACGCTGGCCGTGGTCAAGGAGCTGAAGGCCCACGCTGCCAAATAGCCGGTCGGCAGGCGGCCGTATGCCGAAAGTGCAGGGCGGTCCCGCTTCGCCGCCGGTCGCGCGCCCGCGCGGCTTGGGGTAAATTTCCCCGGAAATCGACCGTCAAGCCGTCTTGGGAGAGTGAGCGATGGACAGCATTGTGCAGGGCAAGGCCAGCATGAGCGACGCCGAGTGGAAGGTCCGTTGCGA
>Ga0207660_10002867_pt1 | contig 11272 bp, 13 predicted proteins | sample KBSC73BmetaG_FD_184335 | JGI IMG/M metagenome (GOLD analysis project Ga0207660, IMG submission 184335) | Corn rhizosphere microbial communities from Kellogg Biological Station, Michigan, USA - KBS C7-3B metaG (SPAdes) (version 2) | ecosystem: Host-associated > Plants > Roots > Rhizosphere ... | reverse complement strand
GGCCAAGCGGCCCAAGTCCGGCACCATCGGCGGTCCGGCGACGGCAGGCGTCTAAACTCCCTCTCCCGCTGGCGGGAGAGGGCCGGGGTGAGGGGTTGTGATGCGTCCAGTCGTGCTTGCACTCGCCGCGATTGCCCTTCTCAGTCCGGTCGCCGCATTTGCCCAAGGCCCGGGCCTCACCGTCGCCGACGTCATCGCCAAGTCCGACGCCCTTGAGCGCAAGGGCATGCTCGCCATCTTCTCCAGCGACGTTGGCGCGATCAAGGCCGAAGCGAACCGCGACATCCAGGCCTTCGCGGCCACGCTGCAGTCGGCGAACCGGGCGCATCGGCCGCTTCCCGCCTGCCCGCCGCGGGACGCCAATGGCTGGAAGTTCACCTTCAACGCCGATGAAGTGCTGAAATTCTACCGCTCGATCCCGCCGCAGCAGCGAGGCATGAGTTCCAGGGCTTCGCCCAGTACATGAAGGCCACATATCCCTGCCGCTGAGCTTTATTCGAACGCGCCGACGGCGAGCAGCAGGCTGCTGAACAGGCCGATGGCGATGAAGGCGAAGATGGTGAGCAGCGAGGCCCGCCAGATCGCGCTGCCCTTCCCCAGACCGTAGGTGCCGCGGAGCTGGCGGTACATGTGGAACGGCGGCACGAAGAAGGCGAGACTCGCGATGCTGTCGGATACGAGGCCGACCACCGACGACGCCGCGAGCAGCAGCATCATGAAGCATAGCGAATAGGTGACGAACACGGTGTGGTCGTAAAGCCTGAAGCGGCGGCTGAACGGAAACAGCAGCCAAACGAAGGGCACCGAAATCGGAATCAGTGCCCAGCTGAATTTATAGGCGTTGGTCTTGAGCTTGTAGAACAGCAGCTCCGGGTTCTTGGCCGCGTCGTTGAGCTTGCCGCCGAACCCGTGGCCGAGGCCGCCCAGGAATTCGTCGGCGAACCGGACATTCACGTCGGCCTTTCCGTCTTTCACCGCCTGGAGGGCCGTGATCTCGGTCTGAAGCTCATTGATTCTTTCGTCGACCTTCGCCGCGACCGGGCCGCTCTCCGTCGAACGAAGATTCTGCAGCGCCGCGAGCTTCTGCTGGTCCCTGGCGAGATCCTTCGCGACCCCAGCCTGCGCCTTGGCGGTGGCGCGGCCGGTGCTGCTGGTTAGGCCGATCACTGCAAACATCAGGAACACGCAGAACAGGAACAAGGCGATCGGCGAGACGAACCGCGCCCGCTGACCGTCGATGTAGCGGCGGGTGAGCTCGCCGGGTCGCCAGACGAGCAACGGGATGGTGTGCCAGAGCTTCCCTTCGAGGTGGAACACGCCGTGGGCGAGGTCGTGGAAGAAGGCCGTCAGCGTCCGGTGGACATGCGCCCGCTGGCCGCATTCGTGGCAGTAAGGCCCGCTCAACGCCGCTCCGCAGTTGAGGCAGCGCGCCTCGTGCGTGTGCCCTTCCACGGCTTCGCCCGCCTTCGGCTCGACGGCTCGGCCGAGCACGCCACCGGTAATCGCATCGCCGATTGCTTCGAAATTGCCGACCATTCCTTCCCCTTCGAGCGCCAGAATAGGCGGGCATCCGCGCGCATGCTAGCTGGCATCCATGGCCCGCATCGGTCTCCTCGGCGGCTCGTTCAACCCGGCGCATCGCGGGCATCGGCACATCAGCCTCGAGGCGATGCGCGCGCTCGGCCTCGACGAGGTCTGGTGGCTGGTCTCGCCCGGCAATCCGCTGAAGCAGGGCGCGACCGACATGGCGCCGTTCGAGGCGCGCCTGACCTCGGCCGAGGACATGGCGCGCGGGTCGCGGATCCGGGTCAGCGATTTCGAGGTTCGCGAAGGCACCCGCTTCACCGTCGACACGGTCAGGCGGTTGAAGCGGCGCTATCCGCAACACCGTTTCATCTGGTTGCTTGGAAGCGACACCCTGCCAAATTTTCACAAATGGCGCGATTGGAGGGGCTTAGCACGTGAAGTGTCGATTGCGGTGATTCGCCGGCCCGGTTATGATTCTTCCGCCGGCGCGATGCGCGCGCTGGGTTGGCTGCGGCGGTTCGTCCACCCGTCCGGCCAGGCGAGACGCTGGACGGAATGGAGTGCACCGGCGATCTTTTTCCTTCGCCTGCCCCCCGATCCGACCTCTGCAACCGCCATTCGTGCGCAAGACCCAAGCTGGTATCGCCGATCCCCTCCGCTCGCGAAGCATCGCGGGCGGCGCGGCGTGCCCCGGTTCGCCAGGAGACGCCTTGACCGAACATCGCGCTGAACCCGCCGACGCCGCTCGAGCCCCGACGGACGTCGACCAACTCCACAAGCTCGTGCTCCAGTCGCTCGACGACGATCAGGCCCAGGAGGTCGTGTCCATCCCGCTCGCCGGGAAATCCAACATCGCCGACCATATGGTGATCGCCTCCGGACGCTCGACCCGCCAGGTCGCATCGATGGCCGTTAAGCTTGCCGACAAGATTAAAGAGCAATTTGGAAGGGTCGTTCGGATCGAGGGGCTCCCGGCAGCGGATTGGGTGCTGATCGACGCGGACGATGTGATCATTCACATTTTTCGTCCCGAAGTCAGAAATTTTTACAATTTGGAACGAATGTGGGCGTTCGGCGATGAGGCGAATGTGAGCGCGGCTCGCGGGTGAGGCAGATGAGATTTGTTGCGATTTTCCTGTCGCTTTCGGCGTTCGTCGCGGCCCCTGCGGCGGCGGCGTCCTCTCCCGACCTCGTGTCGGTCGAGCAGCAGCTGGCCTCGCTCGTCTCTGGCAGCTCCGCCGACGTCGGTATCGCCGCCCTCGACCTCAACACCGGCGAGAGCGTCAGCATCAAGGGCGACACGCCCTTCCCCATGGCGAGCACGGTCAAGGTCGCGATCGCCGCTTTGTACCTGTCGCAGGTCGACCACGGGCAGAAGACGCTCGACGACACCGTCGACGGCCAGCCGGTGCGCAAGCTCATGGGCCGGATGCTGATCTACAGCGACAATCACGCAGCCGACATCCTGTTCAAGGACGTCGGCGGACCGACCGCCGTCCATCATTTCCTGACCCAGAACGGAATTCAGGGGGTGCATGTCGACCGCACCATCGCCCAGCTGCTCTCGGCGCGACGCGACCTTTGGGACACGCGCGATTCGAGCACTCCGAAGGGCATGATCGAGCTGCTGAAGAGCATCTACAAGGCGAAGATCATTTCGCCCGACAGCCGCGATTATCTGCTCGGCGTGATGGCCAAGTGCCAGACCGGCAGGAACCGGATCAAGTCGATGCTTCCGGCCGGAACGCCGGTCGAGCACAAGACCGGAACCCTCAACGGGCTTGCCGACGACGTCGGCTTCATCAGCATGCCCGACGGTCATCGGATCGCGGTCGCGATCTTCACCCGCGGCGGGTCGGACCGGCCGCGCACGATCGCAGCGGCGGCGCGGACGATCTACGACGGCTTCAAGTCGCTGTTCAGCTGGCCCTTCCGCCCGGCGCTCACCGCCCAATAGGTGCTTTTGCACATCGTCGCTCGAGGGAAAATCGGCCGCTCTCCGGAGGCCGAGCTCGTCGAGCGCTATCTAAAGCGCATCCCCTGGCCGACGAAGGTCACCGAGCTGCCCGAGCGCGGCGGCAAGCTTCCGGATAGCCAGACAGGCGCCATTACGGTGGTTCTCGATGAACGCGGGAAGGCACTCTCGTCGATGGAGCTTGCACAATCGCTCGAGCGCTGGCGCGACGCCGGCAAGCGCGAGGCGCGGTTCCTGATCGGCGGCGCGGATGGGCACGATGAGGCGCAGCGCGCGAACGCGGACCTGCTGCTGTCTTTCGGCTCCGCGACCTGGCCGCACCTGCTGGCGCGGGCGATGCTGGCCGAGCAACTGTTTCGAGCCACGTCGATCCTTGCGAACCACCCGTATCATCGCGAAGGTTAGCGAATGCGGCGCTCTGCACCGATCCTGCTGCTCACGTCGCTGGTCGCTGCAAGCGCGCCTGCGCAGTCTCAGGCGCCGACGCTGGAACAGACGCTGAAGCAGGCGCAGGCGGAGCTAGCGGCCGCCGACGCGCAGACCGCGAGGCTCGAAAAGGCGGCCGCGAGCGCGCGCGGCGAGGCGGCCCGCCTTAGCGCGCAGGAAGCCGCCGCCGCCCAGGCGATCGATGCCGCCGAGGCACGGATCACCGCCGCCGATGCGCAGTTCCGCCTCGCCTCGGCTTACGTCGCCGCAAACCGCCAGCGGCTGGCGGAACAGCAGCAGCCGGTGTCGTCGCTGCTCGCCGGCCTCGCGGTCATGGCGCGACGCCCGCCGTTGCTAGCGCTCGCGGACGGCGGGGGTACCGACGACTTCGTCAAGGTCGGCGTGCTGCTCGATTCGACGCTGCCCGTAATCCGCGCGCGGACCCGGGCCCTGTCCGGCCAGCTCAGCGAGGCGCAGCGGCTGGAGGCAGCGGCGCTGTCGGCGCGCGCCGGGCTGGTGCGCAGCCGCCAGGCGCTGGCCGCGAAGCGCGAGCAGTTCGCGGCGCTCGAGCAGCGAGCGATCGACCGCTCGCTCGCCGCGGGCGGTGCGGCGCTCAGCACCGGCGACGTTGCGATCGCGGCGGGCGAGCAGGTCGAGCGGCTCCGCAACGAGCGATCGGGCAACCAGTCCGCCCGCGCCCTTGCGGCGCTGCTCGCATCGGAGGGGCCGGCGCCGCCGCGGCCATTCGCTCCTGCCGGACCACCAGCAAAGCCGCCATTCGCTTATACACTGTCGGTGAGCGCGCCCGTCGTCGAGGGCCTGGGCGCGGTCGACGAAAGCGGCGTCCGTTCGCGCGGGATCACCTTTGCGACGATCCGCGGAGCCCCCGTCAGCGCGCCAGCCGACGGGATCGTCCGCTTCTCGGGGCCGTTCCGCGACTATGACGGCGTGCTGATCCTCGACCATGGCGGCGGGTGGATGAGCCTGATCGTGAACCTGTCGTCGGAGTTGAAGGTCGGCGACCGTGTGCATCTCGGCGATCCGCTCGGCCGGGCGCTCGGCCCGATCCAGGTCGAACTGTCCCACAATGGGCAGCGATTCTCGCCCGCTCTCATCGCAGGTTCATCTCAAACGCTGTCAAAGGGGACGAAAGGCGGCTAAATGCCCGGCCTTGACCAAGAAACCCACGCGCAACTGGGACGCGACCATAATGAAATCCACCGCCAAGCTTCTCCCGCCGCTCTTGCTCGTCGGAGCGCTCGCCCTGGTGCCCGTGACCGCCAGCTCCTTCGCCGCGGCCGACACGACCAATTACCAGGAGCTCGAGAAATTCATGAGCGTCTATGAACGGGTGAAGGCGAATTACGTCGACCCGGTCGATGATCATACTTTGATCAAGGGCGCGATCGACGGAATGCTCGCAGCGCTCGACCCGCACTCGAGCTACGCCGAGGGCGCGGATTTCGACCAGCTGAAGACGACCACCGACGGCAATTACGGCGGGCTCGGCCTCACCGTTTCGCTCGAGGATGGCGTGGTCAAGGTGATCGCCCCGACCGAGGACACGCCTGCGTGGAAGGCGGGCATCAAGGCCGGCGATTACATCACCCACATCAACGGCGAGTTCCTGAACGGGATCACGCTCGACCAGGCGGTCGAGAAGATGAAGGGCCCGCCGGGCACGCCGGTCAAGCTGACCATCGTCCGCCCGGGCCGCGACAAGCCGTTCGACGTCACCATCGTCCGCCAGAAGATCGAGCTTCGGCCGGTCAAGTGGGAGATCAAAGACGGCATCGGCTACATCAACATCAACACATTCACCGGCAATGTCGCCGACGCCACGAAAGAGGCCCTGCTGTCGATCGACAAGGCGACCGGCGGGCATCCGCTGGGCTACGTCGTCGACCTGAGGTCCAACCCGGGCGGGCTTCTCGACCAGGCGGTCGATGTCGCCGACGACTTCCTCGACAGCGGCGAAATCGTCTCGCAGCGCGGCCGCACCAAGGACGATATCGAGCGCTATTACGCGCGCCCCGGCGACATGGCCCACGGCCTTCCGGTCATTGTCCTGACCGATGCCGGCACCGCCTCGGCCTCGGAGATCGTCGCCGGCGCTCTCCAGGACCATCACCGGGCGCTGATCATGGGCGAGACCAGCTTCGGCAAGGGATCGGTCCAGACCGTCGTCCAGACGGGTCCGGATTCGGCGCTGCGCCTGACCACCGCGCGCTACTACACGCCGTCGGGCCGTTCGGTGCAGGCCGGCGGGATCCAGCCCGACATTCCGGTGCCGCAGCTCAGCGACCCTGATTACAAGGACCGGATCGTCATCCGCGAGGCGGACTTGAGAAAGCACCTGCTCGCCCAGACAAAGGTCGACGACAAGCTGCTCGAAAGCGACCAGACGCCCGATCCGCGCTTCACGGCCAAGGCCGACGAACTGAAGAAGGACGGGATCAAGGACTTCCAGCTCTATTATGCGCTGAACACGCTGAAGCGGCTCGCCGGGCCGGCGCCCGCCGCGGTGGCGTCGGGCAGCGGCGCATCGAAGAAGTCGCGCTAGGCCGAGCGATGAGCGAGGCGGTCGCCGGGCGCTCCGGTACCTCAGGGTCGTTCCAGCCTGCGGCGTTCGCGCGCCTGATCGCCCTGCTCCTGCCCGCCGCATTGCTGACGGGCGCGTTCGGGTCGCAATATTTCGGCCATCTCTATCCGTGCGAGCTGTGCTGGTGGCAGCGCTATGCCCACATGGTCGCCTTTGCCCTGGCGGTGATCGCCTTCAGCGCTCCGGCGGCCTCGTCCCGGGCGAGGCTGTTCACCTTGCTCGCCGCCTTGGCGATCGCGACATCCGGCGCGATCGGAGTCTATCACGCGGGCGTCGAAGCGAAGATCTTCGAAGGGTTCACAACCTGCACGGCGCTGCCGAAGGCGATCAGCACCGCGGAGCTGTTGAAACAGATCACCCATGCGCCGCTCGTCCGCTGCGACGAGATCCAGTTCCAGTTTCTCGGAATCTCGATGGCCGGGTGGAATGCGATCGTGTCGCTGAGCGGTGCGGCCCTGATCCTGTTGCTCGGCCTCAAGGCGAAGCGGGCGTGAGCGGCTGGCGCCCCGGCGAGCGGCGCGCCGACAGCGCGTCGATGCTCCGGGTCGACCAGGCCGGCGAATATGGCGCCACCCGCATCTACGCGGGCCAGCTCGCGGTCCTGCGGGCGAATTGCCCCGAAGCCAAGCTGATCTCGCGCATGGCCGCGCAGGAGCAGCGGCACCTGAAACGCTTCGACAGGCTGATGAGCGAGCGCCGGGTCCGGCCGACCGCGCTCCAGCCCCTGTGGAATGTCGCCGGCTTCGCGCTCGGCGCCGTCACCGCCTTGATGTCCGAGAAAGCGGCGCTCGCCTGCACCGACGCGATCGAGACCGAGATCGACCGCCATTACGGCCAGCAGCTCGACGAACTCGGCGACGACGATCCCGAGCTTGCTTCGGACATCGCCGAATTCCGGGACGACGAGATCGAGCACCGCGACACGGCGCGAGAGGCGGGCGCGGCGGACGCGTTCGGCTACCCCCTCCTGACCGCGACCATCCGTGCAGGCTGCAGGGTGGCCATCGAGCTGTCGAAGCGAATCTGAGGAACAAGTGCGAAATCGGGCCGCTGTAAGGGTAGAAGGACGGATTATGAGCAGGTTCACAACGCTAATGAGCGCGGCGGCGGTCGCGTTTGCGGGCGGCTATGCGGCCCTTCCGGCGCCGGCGATCGCGCAGGCGCAGCCGAACATCGCCGAGATCATCGTCTACGGAAACGATCCGTGCCCGCGCTCGACCGACGACCAGGTCGTGGTCTGCGCCCGGCGGCCGGAAGCCGAGCGGTACCGGATTCCGCCCAACATGCGGCAGAGCGGCACCCCGCAGCAGATGGAATCCTGGGCAGTGCGCTCGAAAAGCCTCGAAACCGCCGGCAATACGGGCATCAACAGTTGCTCGCCGGTCGGGCCCGCCGGCTACACCGGCTGCCTCCAGAAGCTGATCAAGGAAGCGCGCGGCGAGCGCAAGCAACAGGCGGACGAAGAGAATCCGCCGCAATAAGGTCGCCGGGACCGCGGGGGACGCCAATTGAAAACCGCGCCAGCGATGGCCTCGGACGAACAGCCGCACGCCCGCGGTTTCTTCGGCCATCCGAAGGGCCTGGCCTATCTCGCCTTCACCGAGGCCTGGGAGCGATTTTCCTATTACGGCATGATCTCGCTGCTGGTGCTGTACATGTGGAAGCAACTTCTGCTTCCCGGACATATCGAGCACGTCGTCGGGTTCGCCGGATTCCGGGCGGCGATCGAACATTTGTTCGGTCCGCTTTCGACGCAGCAGCTCGCTTCCCAAATCTTCGGCCTCTACGCCGGGTTCGTCTATTTCACGCCGGTCCTCGGCGGCTGGATCGCCGACCGCTGGATCGGCCAGCGCAACGCGGTCGTGCTCGGCGCGCTGTCGATGGCCGGCGGCCATGTCGCGATGGCGTTCGACCAGAGCTTCCTTCTCGCGCTGTTGCTGCTCGTGCTCGGGTCCGGGCTTCTCAAGGGCAATATCTCGGCGCAGGTCGGCGGCCTTTATCCCGTCGAGGAGGAAGCGCGCCGCACGCGCGGCTTCGTCATCTTCTCGACCGCGATCAACCTGGGCGCGGTGACGGGACCGCTCGTATGCGGCTTCCTCGGCACCCGCTATGGCTGGCACCTGGGTTTCGGCCTCGCAGCGATCTTCATGGTCGCGGGCCTCGCGACCTATCTCATGGGCTACCGCTATCTGCCGGCGAAGGTCGAGCGGAAGGTGCTCGCGCCGGCCGCGATGTCGCGTTCCGACTGGACGATCGTGGCCGCGCTCGGCGCGGTGATGCTGATCGCGATCTTCCAGTCGATCGCTTATTATCAGCTCGCCAACGTGCTTCCGATCTGGTTGCAGCAGCATGCCGACCTCAACGCCGGCGGCTTCGAGATCCCGATCCCCTGGTATTCCTCGATCGACCCGCTCGCGAGCATGGTCAGCGTGCCCTTTCTGTTCGGCCTGTGGAAACGGCAGTCGGAGCGCTCCGGAAGCGAGCCTTCCGACCTCGGCAAGATCGGCATGGGCGCGTGGGTCTGTGCGCTCGCGAACCTCGTGTTGGTCGCGGCGATCGTCATCGCCGGTACGAAACCCGTTCTGTGGGTGTGGCCGCTCTTATACTGCGTCATCCAGGGTGTCGGGTTCATCTTCTACTGGCCGGCGCTGCTCGCGCTCGTCTCGCGCTGCGCGCCGCCGAAGATCAACGCGACGATGATGGGCATCTGCTTCCTCGTCCTGTTCGTCGCCAACAATCTCATTGGCTGGGTCGGCACGTTCTACGCCGAGATGACGCCGCTCGCATTCTGGCTGATGCACGCCGGGATCGCCGCGGCCGGCGGCGTGCTCGTGCTGCTGTTCGGCCGGCCGCTGAAGCGCATTTTGGAACCGGCGGCGACCGGCGGGCTTAGACCCGCTGCAATGACTGTGGAGACCGAGCGATGAGCGTTGCCGAAGCGACCCCCGATTATGAAGTCGGCACGCACGACGACCGCGCCTTCCTCGGTCATCCCAAGGGGCTCGGCTTCCTCGGCTTCACCGAAGGCTGCGAGCGCTTCTCTTATTATTCCATGCAGACCCTGCTGGTGCTCTACATGGTCAATTACCTGCTGGTGCCGACCCGGATGCACCGCGTCGTCGGTCTCGATTGGATGCAGGCGCACGTCTACCACGGCATTGCCGGGCAACCGCTCGCCTCGGCGATCTTCGGCACCTACACGGCCCTCGTTTACCTCACTCCGATCTTCGGCGGCATCATCGCCGACAAATGGCTCGGGCGGAACAAGACCCTGATCGTCGGCGGCGTGCTGATGGCGATCGGGCATTTCCTGATGGCGATCCAGCCCGCCTTCCTGCTCGCGCTCCTCGCGCTTCTGCTTGGGGTCGGCGCATTCAAGGGCAATATCGCCACCCAGGTCGGCGCCCTCTACGGCCCCAACGACCTCCGCCGGGCGATGGCGTTCCAGATCTTCTATATCTTCATCAACGTCAGCGTGATCGTCGCGCCGCTGATTTCGGGCACGCTGGGGCAGAAGGTCGGCTGGCACTACGGCTTCGGCTGCGCCGGCGTGGTGATGGTCCTGGGGCTCATCATCTATCTGTACGGCCGCCGCTACCTTCCGCCCGAGGAGCTCGCCGGGCCGAGCGAGGAACCGAAGCTTCGCGAGCCGCTCACGCGCGGGGACTGGCTGTGCGTGATCTACCTGATCATCCTCATCCCGGTGCTCGCGGTGTCGCTGCTCACCAACCAGGAAATCTTCAACGCCTATCTCACCTGGGGCGACCAGCAGTTCGACCTCACCTTGCTCAACCATACGAGCAGCTGGCTGATCACTGTCGATGCGACGGTCAGCTTCGCGATGCTCGTTGCGGTCGCCGCCTTCTGGAAGTGGTGGAGCATCAACCACCGTGAGCCGGACGAGATCAGCAAGATGATCATCGGCAGCATTTTCACCGTCGCCGGCGGCCTCGCCTTGTTCATGGCCGCGCTGACACAACAGCCGGGCGAGAAGATCAGCCTCGCGTGGCCGATGGTGTTCGAGGTCTGCAACAGCATCGGCTTCGCGCACGTGCTTCCGATCAGCCTCGCCTTGTTCTCCAAGATCTCGCCGAAGCAGATCACCTCGACCGTGATCGGCCTCTATTATCTCTCCTTCTTCATCGCCAACGCGGTGGTCGGCTATGTTGGCGGCCTCTATTCGAGCCTTCCGACCACGACCTTCTGGCTGATCCATGTCGCGAGCGCCGCCTTCGGCCTCGTCGCCTTCGTCATCTTCAAGATCGTCATCGGCAGGCGCATGCAGAGCACGCCGGAGGACCAGGCGGCAGCGCTCGGCTAGCGCGGCTCCAGACCGGCTTCGGTGAGCCAGCCGCGGCTGATCGCCGCTCGGAAGATGAGGTTCACGAGCGGGTTGGACCAGCCGGTGTTGGTCGCAAAGTCGCGCCTGAGCGTCGCGTGGTGAAGCGCGTGCGCCTCGGGAGTCATCAGCAAGCCGACTCGGCGCATCGCGTGGACGATCCACGGATTGTCCGTCCGGTGCAGCGTGCCGTGGAAATATTGCGCCAGCGTGCCGCCCGCGATCAGCACCGCAACACCGAAAACGAGCCATCCAGGCAAGGGGACGAACCGGCAACCTACATTGAGCAGGAGCGAAGCGGGCAAAGCGAAGAAGATGATCGTCGAGCCGATCTGCACCAGGAAGGTGCGCCGCCCGAGCGCCTCGGGCCGCGGATGGTGGTTCTTGAAATCGTACACCAGCC
>Ga0207660_10002857_pt1 | contig 11289 bp, 4 predicted proteins | sample KBSC73BmetaG_FD_184335 | JGI IMG/M metagenome (GOLD analysis project Ga0207660, IMG submission 184335) | Corn rhizosphere microbial communities from Kellogg Biological Station, Michigan, USA - KBS C7-3B metaG (SPAdes) (version 2) | ecosystem: Host-associated > Plants > Roots > Rhizosphere ... | reverse complement strand
GACCAGGATCAGGGTCTGGTGCTCGTCGAGCATTGGTTCGACGATCTCACGCACAAGTCTGGTCCGTAGCTATGTGCACGTGGCGAGAGGTGGGGTGTGGCTATGTCTCAAACAGCGCTCACTTTGCGCGCACAGAGTTGATCTGCGTGTCGCGGCATGACCACGACTCTGACCTGACTTGCAGTCGTGTGGGGCCGCTGCTGGTCACAACTGTCCGGTTGCCGCACCAGCCGCGGAATCGTACGTTGCTGCGGCCATGACATACTCCGTCGATCCGTTCGACACACTGCGCAGCGCGCTCGCAGACCGCTACACGATCGAGCGCGAGCTCGGCGCGGGCGGCATGGCGACGGTCTACCTCGCCGAGGATCTGAAGCACCATCGGAAGGTCGCGATCAAGGTGCTACACGCGGAGCTCTCGGCGGTGCTCGGTCCGGAGCGCTTCATAAAGGAGATCGAGCTCACCGCCAACCTTCAGCACCCACACATACTTCCGCTGTTCGACAGCGGCTCCGCTGACGGACTCCTGTTCTACGTCATGCCTTTTGTGGAAGGCGAAACGCTGCGCGGCCGCCTGGACCGGGACAAGCAGCTCCCTGTCGCTGACGCTATTCGCATCGCAACGGAGGCCGCCGACGCGCTGGAGTATGCGCACGGGCGCGGCATCGTTCACCGCGACATAAAGCCGGAAAATATTCTGCTCCAGGGCGGTCACTGTCTCGTCGCCGACTTTGGAATCGCGCTCGCGGTGGCGCAGGCCGGCGGTCAGCGCATGACGCAGACGGGTCTCTCGCTCGGCACTCCGCAATACATGTCGCCCGAACAGGCGATGGGTGAGCGCGACATCGGTCCGCGCTCCGACATCTACTCTCTCGGCGCCGTGGCATATGAGATGTTGAGCGGTGATCCACCGTTCACCGGATCCACCGCACAGGCCATCGTCGCGCAGGTGATCACGTCGGAACCGCGCTCGCTCGCCGCTCAACGCAGGAGTGTACCGCAGTACGTGGACGACGCAGTCATGACAGCGCTCGAAAAGCTCCCCGCCGACCGCTTTGCTACGGCCGCGGAGTTTGCGACAGCAATGGGCGGCACAGGCGGAGCGCCGCCGCGTGCTGGCGGTCGCCGCGCACTGGAGGGTCCGCGTTCCCCGTCGCGCGCGGCACGGTTCGGTACGGTCCCATGGATGCTGACCAGCGCACTACTCGCCATCCTGCTGATCGCTTCGGTGACATCGCGCTTCATGTCGCGCGCGCAGCCGCGTGCGTCGGTTCAATCCAGCTTTCTCCCACCCCCTGGCTGCAGCTTCACCGAGCTGGCCGAGGGCAATGTCATCCAGTTGACCAGCGACGGCACAGCGCTGGCCTTCACCGCCACGTGCAATGGCGCAATCGCATTGTGGGTGCGCACGCTCGCTACCGGTCAGATGCGACAGCTGGCTGGCACGGCAGACGCGATGTACTACTTCTGGTCGCCGGACGGACGCAGTCTCGGCTTCTTCGCCGGGGGCCATCTCAAACGTATCGACGTCGAGAGCGGCGCCGTTCGCGATCTGGCACCGGCCGCATACGGCCGCGGCGGCAGCTGGGGAAGCGACGGTACGATCGTGTTTGCTCCCGACGTCGGCGGTCCGCTGTACCAGGTCGCTGCCGACGGCGGAACAGCGAAGCCCGCTACGAAGCCCGTAATTGCCGGCGGCTCCGGGCTCATCGTGACTGACCGCAACCCCTACTTCCTCCCGGACGGCCGCCACTTCCTGTACTCTGAAGGAACGGGTGCGTCGTGGGGCGGCGTGGAACGTGTGGCTGAGCTGGGGGACATGACGAGCCGCCAACTGCTCGACGTTCCCTCCAACGTCACCTACGCTGAGGGCCGTTTGCTCTATACGCGTGGTGGGCTGCTGATGGCGCAGCCGTTTGACGCCGACCGTGTCAAGCTGTCCGGCCGCCCTGCTGCGGTGGTGCCGGAACTGGAGACGAACGAGTTCCGTATCGACGGCAACTTCACTGCGTCGGCGGCGGGTATGCTTGTTTTTCGTGGGCTGGCGCCGGTTGACGCCGACATCGAATTCTTTGATCCGAAAACGAACGCGACGAACGTGCTGGCGACGCACACAACGGTTGTGAGCGCGCGCATTTCGCCCGACGGACGATACGTCCTCGCCAACAGGCAGGCCGAGTCCGGTCAGGAGCGCGCGCTATCGCTGTATCGCGTTGACGGCGGAATGTGGACTCAATTGTTCAAAGGGGTGCCAGCCGACTACTCCGGTCTGTGGTCACGCGACGGACGAACGGTGGCGTCCGTGGGGCCGAGCGATCGCACGATTGTGATCACGCCGGTGGACGGGTCGCAGGCAAGGCAGTTGAGGCTCACGCACGGTTCGGCGCACTTCCTCAACGACTGGTCACCGGACGGCAAGCACATCTTTGCCGATGTGCAGAATGCGGCGACTGGGTGGGACATCGAGAGACTGGACATCACGGGCGATCTCGTCACTCCGACGCCGATCATCGCAACGTCGTCGGACGAGGAAATGGAGCGGATCACTCCCGATGGCCGGCTGATCGCGTACGCCCGGAGTACGACTGGCGCTGCGGGCCGGCTTGTTGTTGCCCGGCTGCCGTCGGGCAAGCCGGACCTGCAGGCGTCGGAATCACTCCGGACCATTGGGTCGGTGGGTATGATTGCCTGGAGTCCTGACGGACGCACGCTGTACTTCATTGCCGCGTCAGGGAAGCTCATGTCTGCGTCGATTGATAATGGGCCAGAACTGCGCGCCGGGCTCGCCAAACCCGTTGCGGGAGCTCCGGGAAACCTTACAAGCGTAGATGTCGCGGCCGACGGACGACTGCTGCTGGTTTCGGGCAGAACCGCGGACCCGGAGCCGCTGACGCTGGTCCAGAACTGGACGCAGCTTGTCAAGAATCAGTGACGCAAGCAGCCAGCACCAGTGTGACGATCCGCACTCCACAATGCACGGCGCTCCGCGCGCACCCAGCATGAACGTGGACGCCGTTAACTTCGAGCGTCTGACGCGCGCCCTCGCTGACCGTTACGCGATCGAGCGCGAGCTTGGGCAGGGTGGAATGGCCACGGTCTACCTGGCACGCGACCTGAAGCACGACCGGCATGTCGCGGTGAAGGTGCTTCACCCGGACCTGGCTGCTGTCGTGGGTGCTGCCCGTTTCCTCGCCGAGATTCGGACGACGGCAAATCTGCAGCATCCACACATCCTCCCGCTTCACGATTCGGGTGACGCCGATGGATATCTCTTCTACGTCATGCCGTACGTGGATGGGGAATCGCTTCGCAACCGACTCGACCGCGAACGTCAGATCCCGATCGCCGATGCGGTGAGGATCGCGCGCGAGGTGGCAAGCGCGCTCGATTACGCGCACCGTCATGGCGTGATCCACCGCGACATCAAGCCTGAGAACGTGCTGCTCCACGACAGCAGTGCACTCGTGGCTGATTTCGGTATCGCGCTCGCAGTGCAGCAGGCTGGTGGCGTTCGCATGACACAGACCGGCCTGTCGCTCGGCACTCCGCAGTACATGTCGCCCGAGCAGGCCATGGGTGAGAAGAACATCGATGCGCGCACCGACATTTACGCCCTCGGCGCCGTGACGTACGAAATGCTCTGCGGCGACCCGCCGTTCACAGGTTCGAGCGTGCAGGCGATAGTCGCGAAAATGATGACTGAGCGACCCACGTCGCTCAGCACTCTGCGCGACACCGTGCCGGCGAATGTTGAGGATGCTGTACTGACCGCACTCGCAAAGTTGCCGGCCGATCGCTTCACGAGCGCGGCACACTTCGCGGACGCGCTCGTCGTCGTGGAGGCGCGCGGCTCAACGGGAGTATCACGCGCGCAATCGCCAAGCGCAACGCGCTTGCGGAGCTGGTGGGTGGCCATCGCGGCCGCACTCCTGGTCGGGGCCGCGGCTGGATTCTGGGGATCATGGCTGCGGCGTCCGCGCACTGACAATGGCGTACTCCGGACGATGATTGCCTTTCCACCGGGACAGGACGTCGAGGCTGCGCCTCAGGGGAACAGCTTTGTCCTTTCCCGCGATGGAACCGTCCTCGTCTACTGGGGGCCGTCCACCGGCGATAGCCATCAGCTCTGGTCGCATCGGCTCGACCAGCTTGACGCAACCCCGATTCACGGCACCGAAGGTGGTGTGCTGCCTGTTCTCTCGCCCGACGCTCGGCAAGTGGCGTTCGAGAGGTTGACCGACCGCAAGATACGAGTCGTTCCGATCGAAGGAGGCGTGCCACGGGTCGTCGTGGACTCGGCCCGTCGCGGCGGACTGGATTGGGCGGCGGATGGGAAGCTGTATTATCGGGCGACGAGCGACGGCCTGAACCGCGTTCCCGCCGCGGGCGGAGTTTCGGAAACGCTGATTCAGCCACCAACCGACGCGGGTGTCGGCACGGGCTACTTCTGGCCGCAGGTGCTCCCCGGTGGCGATGCGCTCATCGCGTCGTTTCGCCCGTCGAGCGGCGACAATGAAGCGTCGCGCATTGTCGCGATCCCGCCGGGCAGCCAAAAGTCCGTCGACATCGTCGCCGGCGTCTACGCTCGATACGCGCCGACCGGCCAGCTGGTGTGGGCCACTGCCGACGGAGCGGTCTACTCGGCGCCATTCAACACGCGTACCTTCGCGATCGGTGCGCCGACGCGAGTGCTCGAGCACGTCCGGGTCGAGAGCGCATTCGGATCTGCGGATTTCAGTTTCTCGAATCGTGGCCGGCTATTGTATCAGCTCGGCGACGCGAGCGGTGGTGATCTGGTCTGGGTCTCGCGTGCGGGGACGATCACGCCGCTGGGCGTCGACGGGATGCAGGCGGGACTGGGGGGTGGCATGGGAATCTCCCCCGATGGCCGGTCGCTCGGTGTAAGCCGCGTGTCGGGTGGGGAGGAGGACATCTGGGTAAAGGCTCTTCCCGACGGAGCGCTCACACGCCTCACGACATCCGACTCGCCGGACATTTGGAGCGGTTGGACTCCCGATGGCCGCTACATCGCATTTATTCGGCGCGGAGTACTCTACCAGCGGGCAGCGGATGGAACCGGTAACGACAGTTTGGTCTTGCGTCGCCCCACGCCGATCATGGATGCGTCCTGGAGTCCGGACGGGCAGTGGATTGCAATCGTTGAAGCACCCTCTCACATCACGCTTCTGCGGCGCGGCGACTCGACGGCTCGCGTACTCTCGAAAGGCGCAAGGTTCGCGGAGTATGGGCCAAGCTTCTCGCCCGATTCGCACTGGCTCGCGTACGGGTCGACCGAGTCCGGGCAGTGGGAAGTGTACGTCCAGCCGTTCCCCGATGTGAACGCGGGCAAGTGGCAGGTCTCGATCGGCGGAGGTAACTCGCCGCGCTGGTCACACTCAGGACATGAGCTATTCTATCGGACCAAGGGCTCTCGTCTCATGTCCGCCGCTGTCCGAACGTCGCCCGAGTTCGGCGTCATCCGTCGCGACTCGCTTACGCCGGCTGCGACCCAGGCGGTTGGCATCAGCGCCAACCCATTCGCGGTCGGTATGAACGATCAGCAATTCCTCGTCATTCGCTCGCGCGACCAGGATCAGGGTCTGGTGCTCGTCGAGCATTGGTTCGACGATCTCACGCACAAGTCTGGTCCGTAGCTATGTGCACGTGGCGAGAGGTGGGGTGTGACTTTGTCTCAAACAGCGCTCACTTGCGCGCACAGAGTTGATCTGCGTGTCGCGGCATGACCACGACGCTGACCTGACTTGGAGTCGTGTGGGGCCGCTGCTGGCCACAACTGTCCGGTTGCCGCACCAGCCACTGAATCGTACGTTGCTGCGTCCATGACTTACACCGCCGATCCGCTCGACAGGCTGCGCAGCGCCCTTGCGGACAGGTACGCGATCAAGCGCGAACTGGGTGCGGGCGGTATGGCCACCGTGTATCTCGCGGAAGATCTCAAGCACCATCGCAAGGTCGCGATCAAGGTCCTTCACGCTGATCTTGCCCACGCCCTCGGCGCAGTGCGCTTTCTGCGCGAGGTAGAAATCGCAGCGCGACTCACGCACCCGCACGTGCTTGCGCTGTACGACTCGGGTGCGGAGGACGATGCGCTGTACTATGTGATGCCCTACGTGGAAGGTGAATCGCTCCGCGCCAGGCTTGCGCGCGAGGGCGCTCTCCCCATAAGCGAGACGTGTCGCATAATTCGCGACGTGGCGGACGGGCTCGCGTACGCGCACCGACACGGCGTGGTTCACCGCGACGTGAAGCCGGAGAATATCCTCCTGTCCGACGGCCACGCACTCGTCGCGGACTTCGGCGTGGCTAAGGCCGTGAGCGATGTAGCGAGCACACTTGGGGGCACCGTCCGCACGACGCTCACCACAGCGGGCATGACACTCGGGACACCGACGTACATGTCACCCGAGCAGGCGGCGGCCGATCCACAGGTCGATTCACGCGCTGATCTCTACGCGCTCGGTGTTGTTGCGTACGAGATGCTCACCGGTCGTCCACCGTTCATCGGCGCGACGATGCAACAGATCCTGGCTGCACACGTGACCGAAGTGCCCGATCCAGTTGCGAAACGCCGCTCCAGTATCCCGACACCCATCGCTGCAATCGTGATGCAGTGTCTCGAAAAGAATCCGGCGGATCGGCCCCGGAACGCGGAGTCGCTGATAGCGATCCTCGACGGCACGACAACGCTCAACGCTGGAAGTACCGACAGCGCGCCGGTGAATTCGGCTTCGTCGCGTCGCGAACATCCCGCGCCGGGGCGCCGCTCACCGCTTGCGGTGACGGCGGCGATTTTGGCGATCGTGCTCATCGCGAGCGGTGCCGGTTACCGCTACTGGCATCACAGCCATGCCGAGGCGGTCGGCACGGCTGCGGTGTCTGCGAAATCCGTAGCCGTGCTCCCATTCGACAACCTGAGCGCGGACACGAGCAACGCGTACTTCGCCGCCGGAACGCAGGACGAGATCCTCACGCGTTTGGCCGGAATCCACGAGCTGAAGGTGATCGCGCGCACATCCGCCGCGCAGTACGCGAGCCACCCGCAAGATGTAGCGCACGTAGCAGAGCAACTTGGAGTTGCGACTCTCCTGGAGGGGAGTGTACAGCGCTCGGGCAATCAGGTGCGCGTGGCAGTGCAATTGGTCGACGCGCACTCGGGCGCACAACTCTGGGCAGACAGCTACGACGGTACCGTCAATAGTATTTTCGCGGTCGAGTCCGAAATTGCGCAGCATGTGGCCGACGCACTCAAGGCACAGCTTCTCCCTGGCGAGTCGGCGCGTGTCGCCAGTGTCCCCACACAGAACGCGGCAGCGTACGACCTCTTCCTCGAAGCCGACTACGCCGTCAATCAAACGGAAGGGACTGCGGCGGGGGATCCGGCAACCCTCGCCGCTCGAGCTGCGCTCCTGTATCGCCAAGCTATCGCGCTCGACCCGCGTTTTGCGCTCGCGTACGCGCGGCTCTCCTACGTCGATAGCTACGCCTATTGGCTCGGCTTCGATCACTCTCAGGCCAAACTGGATGGCGCCACAAGAGAGGCGCAGCATGCGTTGGCGCTCGAGCCCAACCTCGCCGAGGCGCACCTTGCAATGGGCTACGTGCACTACTGGGGACACCGCGACTATGCAGCTGCACTGCAGGAGTTCGACATCGCGCGTCAGAGTCTCCCAAACGACGCGCGAGTGGCCGCTGCGTTCGCGCTCGTCACCCGCCGTCAGGGCAACGTGCAAGCTGCGATCACCGCATTCCGGCGTGCAGAGTTGCTGGACCCGAGAAACGCGACGTGGGCGACGCAACTCGGCAACAGTTTCGCGTTGGCGAGACAATACGATGACGCAGTGACGGCATTCGACCGCGCCCTTGCGATCCAGCCTGACAACTACCAGTCTCTCGTTCAGAAGGGGTGGGTGCTCGCCGTCGCTGGACAGCCGGCGCGCGCGCGCGCGGCCTGGGCGACGATTCCGGCGCGCACGGACCCAAAAGGGGAGACCTCCGCGGTCGGATTCGAGATCGCGTGGCTGCTGCGGCAACCAGACAGCGCGCTCGCGATCATGACGCACGGCCCCACCGTAGTGTACGAACCGCAGTCTCCCGGACCAATTCCAGCCGCATTACTCGTCGGCCAGGCGTGGGCGGAAAAGGGCGATACGATCCGCGCGCGTGGAGCGTTCGACGCCGCTCGACGCACACTTGAGGCGCAGGTGCGGGCAGACACGACTGATGCCGACGGCTGGAGCTGGCTCGGCCTGTCGTACGCGGGGCTTGGCAGAACGCCCGAAGCGATCAGTGCGGGCCGCCGTGCGACCGAGCTGCTGCCAACGTCGCGAGACGCGGTGGAGGGTTCGGGTGTCCTCATGCGACTGGCCACGATTTACGTGCGCAGTGGTGATGCGAAGGACGCGGTTGCGATCCTGCGCAAGTTGCTCGCTTCCTCAACGGCTGGCTTCGTCTGCTCCGCGCAACTCCTGCGGATCGACCCGGCGTGGGACCGGATCCGCACTGATCCCGACTTCAAGGCATTCCTTGCAGACGCCAGAACACCGTCCGATGCCGCGCCGTGATTTGCCGCGCAAGCTATGTTTGCGGCTCCTCTCCTGGAAGATCGAATGACTGAGTCCGCGGCGCGCGTTGGGTCATCGCTTGCAGATCGTTACCACATCGAGCGCGAGCTTGGTGCGGGTGGCATGGCGACTGTGTATCTCGCCGAGGACGTCAAGCATCACCGCAAAGTTGCCATAAAGGTTTTGCACGCAGAGCTGTCGGCGGTGCTGGGACCAGACCGCTTTCTCAAGGAGATCGAGCTCACCGCGAATCTGCAGCATCCACATATTCTTCCGCTGTTCGATTCGGGATCGGCGGACGGACTGCTGTACTACGTGATGCCGTACGTCGATGGCGAGACACTGCGCCCGCGACTGGAACGCGAGAAGCAGCTCTCTGTGGGCGACGCTGTCCGCATTGCGTGCGAGGCAGCCGACGCACTCGAGTACGCACACGGCCGCGGCGTGGTGCATCGTGACATAAAGCCTGAGAACATCCTGCTTCAGAACGGCCATGCCCTTGTCGCTGACTTCGGTATTGCGCTAGCAGTGCAGCAGGCGGGCGGTCAGCGCATGACGCAGACTGGCCTTTCGCTCGGCACTCCGCAGTACATGAGCCCCGAGCAGGCCATGGGCGAGCGCGAGATCGGCCCGCGCTCGGACATCTACTCGCTCGGTGCCGTAACGTACGAGATGCTGGTGGGCGAGCCGCCGTTCACCGGACCAAGTGCGCAGGCCATCGTCGCCAAGGTCATGACGTCGGTGCCCGTACCGCCGCGCGAGCTACGTAAAACGATCCCACCGGCGGTTGAAGATGCATTGCTCACAGCGCTGGAAAAACTGCCGGCTGATCGGTTTCCGAGCGCCGCCGAGTTCGCGCGCGCACTGTCAGATACGACGTTCACCAGATCTCGCACGGCAGCACACTCGCGCGCAGGACGGTCGGCGAATGCTCAGCATGGCGCGATGGTGCTGCTCGCCGCGATCGCAATCATTGCTTCGGCTGCGGCGGCCTGGGGATGGTTACGCCCGCATCACGGCGAGTCATCCATGCTGTCCTCGCCACCATGGCGTGTCACTCTGTCGCTTCCAGATACCGCGATGCCCGTCGGAAGTCTCGCCCTGTCGCCCGATGGCTCCGAACTGGCGTACGCGGCGGCTGGCGCCCGCGGAACGCGCATCTGGATCCGCCGCGGAGCCGCACTGGAGCCCACGCCGCTCGAAGTGACGGACGGCGGTCAAGGCCCCGTATTCTCGCCCGATGGACGCCGTGTGGCATTCAGCCGGTCCGGCGGCATCCACGTCGTCAATGTTGACGGAACGGGATTGGCTGCGGTGGGTGACACGACCGGCGTGGTGCTGCCATTTACGTGGAGCGACGACGATCATCTCCTGGTTACGTCGCTGCGCGGTCTCGCCCGCATGGCAGTAGCGGGCGGTGGGTTGGAAATTCTCGCGAGGACCGATTCTGGAGAATTAGCCACAAACCCGTCAGAGCTGCCGGACGGCCACGGGGTCCTGTTCACGGTAATACCGCGAGACTACGCCGATGTGTCGCACTACAGGATTGCCATCGCTGACGGCCGCACGACCGGATCCAGAGTGCTGATGCAGGGGATTCTGGCCCGTTACGTTCCCGGTCACTTGCTGGTAGTCCGCGCCGATGGCTCGTTGATCGCGCTGCCTTTCGATGTCGCGGCTGGCCGAGTCACAGGCGCAGGACAGACAGTTGCGACCGGACTCTCGATCGAGGCCTACGGCATCGTGCCCTTCGACGTCGCGGCAAACGGCCGGATGATCTATGTGACCGGGGCGGCGGCCGGGGAGCTACGCGATCTGGTTCGGGTAAGCAGCGACGGGGCGGTGGCACCTATCGACTCGACGTGGGTCCGCGATTTCGAGTCCGTGGCGGCATCGCGCGACGGTGCGCGCGTGGCGGCTGGCATCGTATCAACGACGGGCGAGGATATCGAGATCCGCGACCTCCGAAGCGGTGCGCTGAGTCACTACGCATTACCGGGATTCGAGTGCAGGGATCCCATCTTCAACTCCGACGGCAGCACACTCTATTTCACCACCATGTCGAGCACCGGGAGCGGCGGCGTATATCAAGTCGATCCTGGCAGCACAACCGCGCCGCAGTTGACGTTTCGAGTGGGTGATCATCTCCTGCAGAACCTCGCGCTCACTCCCGGCACCGGCAGGATGTTGTATACGCGGTACGGGGGATCGGAGGCAGCCCACATTTTTGCACACACGCTTGCAGCGCCGTCCACGCCCGACGTCGCCATACAGGCCACCGCCAACGCGGAAGGCGCACCCGCGGTGTCACCGGACGGCAGATGGTTGGCATATCTCTCCAACGAATCGGGCACTTATCAGCTATACGTTCGGCCCATGGACAGCAGCCGCGGTGGGCGGTGGCAAGTTTCGCTGCACGGGCCCGGGTTGCCACGGTGGTCACACGACGGAAGGGAGCTCTTCTATCTCACCGCCGATAGCATGATGGTCGCGGAGATAGCGCCCGGGGATCAGTTCACGCTCGGCAAGCAGCACGGCCTGTTCGCGGCGAGCGGGTTTTCCAGTGGGGAGGAGCCGTTCGACGTGCTTCCAGGCGGCGCTTTCGTGATGATCCGCCGGCACGCCAGTGAACACGATTCACGACAGGTGGTGATGCTGGAGAAGTGGGACGCCGGTTTGACATCCGGCAAGCACACGCAGTGAGCGA
>Ga0207660_10002855_pt1 | contig 11291 bp, 10 predicted proteins | sample KBSC73BmetaG_FD_184335 | JGI IMG/M metagenome (GOLD analysis project Ga0207660, IMG submission 184335) | Corn rhizosphere microbial communities from Kellogg Biological Station, Michigan, USA - KBS C7-3B metaG (SPAdes) (version 2) | ecosystem: Host-associated > Plants > Roots > Rhizosphere ... | reverse complement strand
GCCGGCAACCCCAAGCACAAGACCTGCTGATTCAGAATCCCTCTCCCCGCGAGCGGGAGAGGAGCGCTTCCTCGTCGGCGCGAAGCTGCTAATTCTCTGCGCGCAAGAAAGTCCGGGGAGGAATTGAGTATGGCGGAGATCGCCGCTGACATCGCGCCGACGCCGGCCAAGGCCGCCAGCCTGCGAACCGTCGTGGCCGCCTCGTCCGCCGGGACTACCTTCGAGTGGTACGATTTCTTCGTCTTCGGCAGCCTGACGCAGGTCATCTCCAGGACCTTCTTCTCCGGCCTCAACGAGACCGCGGGCTATGTCGCGGCCCTGGCCCTGTTCGGCGCGGGGTTCGCCTTCCGGCCCATCGGCGCCCTGGTGTTCGGCCGCATCGGTGACCGCGTCGGCCGCAAGGGCGCGTTTCTGGTGACCGTCGCCATGATGGGCGGCGCCACCGTCGCCATCGGCCTGTTGCCCAGCTATGCGGCCGTGGGAATCGCCGCGCCGATCCTGCTGTTGCTGATGCGGGTGGTGCAGGGCTTTGCGCTGGGCGGGGAATACGGCGGGGCGGCGATCTACGTCGCCGAGCACGCACCTCCGGGCGCGCGGGGCCGCTCCACCGGCTGGATCCAGACCTCCGCCGCCTTCGGCCTCTTCGGGGCGCTGCTGGTGATCCTCGGGACGCGCCTGGCGCTCGGCGCGATGTTCGGCCCCACGGCGTTCGACGCGTGGGGCTGGCGCATCCCGTTCCTGTTCTCGGCGGGCCTGCTCGCGGTGTCGATCTACATGCGCCTCAAGCTCTCCGAGAGCCCGGCGTTCGCGGCGATGAAGGCCGAGGGCAAGGGGTCGGCCGCGCCCTACGCCGAGGCGTTCGGCCAGTGGCGGAACCTGAAGACCGTGCTCCTGGCGCTGACCTCGATGATGTTCGCTCAGGGCGCCGTCTGGTACACCGCGTTCTTCTACACCCAGACCTTCATGGAGAAATTCCTGAAGGTCGATCCCGCAACCATCAACGCCCTGATGATGGCCGCCACGGCCGTGAGCGCGGTCGGCTACGTCGTGTTCGCCTGGCTTTCCGACAAGGTCGGCCGCAAGCCCGTGATGCTGTTCGGGATGACCCTGATGCTGGTCGCCTATTTCCCGGGCTTCCACATGCTGGCCAGCACCCTCAACCCGGCCCTGGCCGAGGCGCAGGTCCGCGCGCCGGCCACGGTGATCGCCGACCCGGCCGACTGCTCCTTGCAGTTCGACCCGGTGGGCAAGGCCTCCTTCACCTCGTCCTGCGACATCGCCAAGAGCGCGCTCGCGAACGCCGGCGTCTCCTACGTCAATGTGGCTGCGGCGCCGGGCCAGGCGGCGATGGTGCGGGTCGGCCTGTCGACCATCCCCTCGCTCGACGCGCGGGGCCTGCCCAAGGACGTCGCCAAGGCGATCAAGGCGAGCGTGGACGGCAAGATCAAGGACGGCCTGGCCCGCGCCGGCTATCCCGCCAAGGCCGACCCGAAGCGGATGAACCTGCCCGGCGCGTTTGGCGTGATGCTGGTCTTCACCATCGCCGCCACCGCGCTGTTCGGGCCGATCGCGGCCTGCCTGGTGGAGCTGTTCCCGACGCGGATCCGCTACACCGCCATGTCGCTGCCCTACCACATCGGCACGGGCTGGGTCGGGGGCTTCGTGCCGTTCACCGCCTTCGCCATCGTGGCCGCGGTGGGCAACATCTATTCCGGCCTCTGGTACCCCTTCGCCTTCACCCTGATCTCGGTGGTGGCGACGCTGTTCCTGCTGCCGGAGACCAAGGACCGCTCACTGACGAGGGAGGCTTAGCCCGCTGTAAGCCGTGATTTCCGGCGCAGGCCCGGGACCGGCGGGGCTTGAAAGCAGAGGCCGGGCCTAGCTCGCGATCGGCAGCACCTCGGTCTCCACCCCCGCGGCGTCCAGCGCCGCCTGCTCGGTGCGCCAGGCCGTGCCGACGATCAGCCGCGCCACGCGCTGTCCCTGGGCGGCCAGCTCGGCCAGCCGCTCCGGCGTCTGAGGCCCGCTCCGCTCGGCGTCGCGGCGGGCCAGTTCCAGCACCTCCGCGTGGACCTCCGCGTCGCAGACCAGGACGTCGGCCGCCGCCAGCGCGCGGGCGGCGCGCAGGGTCAGCAGGTCAGCCGGGCCCCGGGCGTCGATGAACTGCACCATCCCGGCGCCGGGTAGGTCGCGCGACAGGGCCTCGCGCAGCAGCCGGATGGCCAGCGCCTGGTCGCCGCGCATGGCCGCCTCCGCCGCCGGCCCGGTCAGCGCCGCACGCAGGAAGGCGCGGCGGCGGTGCGACTCGGGCAGGGCCGCACGGACTTCCCCCTGCAGGCTGGCGAACAGCGCCGCCACCCGCCCCGCGCCGGGCGGCACGCGCGCTTCGATGTCGTGACGCAGCATGGTCGCCAGCATCGGCGATGCGCCGCCGGTGCCGATCGCCGCCACCACCTCGCCCCGATCGATCAGCGCAGGCGTGGTGAAGTCGCAGAGCAGCGGGCGGTCGACCACGTTCACCGGCACGTGGGCCGCGCGCGCCGCGCCGGCCGCCGCTTCCGCAAACGCGTCGTCGGCCGTGGCCACGAAGGCCAGCGCCGCGCCCTCGTAGGCCCTGGGGTTCAGCGCCGCCTCGCCCTCCAGACGCCGCAGGATCGCGGGCGAACCTTCGAACAGCCGCGCCTTGGCCTCCGCCGCGTCGCCGGCGCCCGCGATGACCACGGTCTTGCCGGAAAGCGGGAAGAAGGCGGGGAAGGCGTCCATGCGGCCTCCATATCCGACGCGTCCCTGCAAGACCACGCCGCGCGAACGACCTAGCCCTGCGCGCCCCAAACCGGCTAGGTAAGGCTCAGTCTGAGCATATGGGGTGCGGATGGACGACGCGGGCGCAAGCTTGCCGGCGCAGATGAGCGCGATGGGACGCGAGGCCAGGCAGGCCGCCGCGGCCCTGCGGCTGGCCGACGCCGCGACCCGGACCCGCGCCATCGCCGCCATGGCCGACGCGGTCCGCGCCGACGCGCCCGCGATCCTCGCCGCCAACGCCCGCGATGTCGAAGCCGCCAGGGCCGCCGGGCTGGCGCCGGCCATGGTCGACCGGCTGCTGCTGGACGCCGGGCGCGTGGAGGCCATGGCGAAGGGCCTGGAGACCGTCGCCGCGATCCCCGACCCGCTGGGCGCGGAGATGGACCGCTGGGACCGCCCGAACGGGCTCGACATCGCACGCGTGCGCACGCCCATCGGGGTCATCGCCATCATCTATGAAAGCCGGCCGAACGTGACGGCGGACGCCGCGGCGCTCTGCGTGCGCTCGGGCAACGTCGCGATCCTGCGCGGCGGCTCGGAATGCCTCGCCTCGAACCTGGCCATCCACGGTGCGATCGCAAAGGGACTGGCCGCCGCCGGCCTGCCGCAGGCCTGCGTGCAGGTCGTGTGGACCGCGGACCGCGCGGCCGTCGGCCTGATCCTGGGCGGGCTGGAAGGCGCCGTGGACCTGATCATCCCGCGCGGCGGCAAGAGCCTGGTGGCCCGCGTGCAGGCCGAGGCGCGCGCGCCGGTGCTGGGCCACCTGGAGGGCGTGAACCACGTCTTCCTGCACAAGAGCGCCGACCTGGAGAAGGCCGTCGCCATCACGCTCAACGCCAAGCTGCGCCGGGTTTCGGTGTGCGGCGCCGCCGAGACCCTGCTGGTGGATTCCGCCGACGCCCAGCGCCTGCTGCCGCCGGTCGCCAAGGCCCTGGCGGAGGCCGGCTGCGAGCTGCGTGGCGACGCCCGCGCCCGCAGCCTCGTCCCCGGCATGGCCGAGGCGAGCGCCGAGGATTGGGCGACCGAGTACCTCGCCGCGATCATGAGCGTCGCCGTCGTCGAGGGCGTCGAAGGCGCCGCGGCCCACATCGCAGCCCACGGCTCGGCCCACACCGACGCCATCGTCGCCGAGGACGGGATCGCCGCCGAGCGCTTCGCGGCCCTGGTCGACAGCGCCATCGTGCTGATCAACGCCTCGACCCAGTTCGCCGACGGCGCGGAGTTCGGCTTCGGCGCTGAGATCGGCATCGCCACCGACCGCCTGCACGCCCGTGGCCCGGTCGGCGCCGAACAGCTCACGACCTATAAGTATGTGGTCCGCGGGACCGGCCAGACGCGTCCCTGAGGGGGGACGCCCCGGCGCGCTCAGGCTCGGATTCCATCTCGCGCCCGGCCTGCGGGTCGGCCTCTACGGCGGGTCCTTCAACCCCGCCCACGAGGGCCACGCCCATGTCGCCGAGACGGCGCGCCGGCGGCTGAACCTGGACCGGGTGATCTGGCTGGTGTCGCCGCAGAACCCGCTGAAGTCGAACCACGAAACCGCCGATCTCGCCCATCGCATGGCCGGCGCCCGCCGGCTCGCCAAGGGGCCGGGCATGATCGTCTCGGACGCCGAGACGCAGCTCGGCAGCGCCTACACCATCGACACCGTGCGGGCGTTGAAGCGGCGGTTCCCGCGCGTGAAGTTCGTCTGGATCATGGGGGCCGACAGCCTGGCGAGCTTCCACCGCTGGCGCGGCTGGACCCAGATCATGCGCGAGATCCCGGTGGCCGTGGTCTCGCGCCCGTGGATCTCGCTGAAGAGCCGCTTCTCGCCCGCCGCCCTGCGGTTCGCGCGGTTTCGCCGCCCGTCCGTCGAGGCGCCGAGGCTTCCCGGCCTGAAGCCGCCGGCCTGGGTCTTCCTGTTCGGGCGATTCAATTTCCAGAGCTCCACGGCGCTGAGGGCGCGTCAGGCGCCCCAGGCGGCCCGAAGCGACCGGAAGGTCAAAACGCCTTGAGCCGCCCGGTCGCGGCGGCTCGCGAAACACATGACACGGTTGGCGGCGCGATGGGCGGCTGACCCGCGGGCCTGCGCGTGCTAGGGTCCCTTCCGCGAGGACATCAAAGGAGCACCCCGCTGAACCGTGAAACTGCGCCGCGTGCGCAGGAAGGCGTCCCCTCTTCGAAAGATGCAGGGCCTTCCAAGACCCCCCAGCAGCGTATCGCCGCTCTGGAGGAGATGATCCTGGCCCGTCTGGACGACGACAAGGCGCAGGACGTCGTGTTCATCGACCTCAAGGGCAAGTCCGCCGTCGCAGACGGCCTGGTGGTCGCCTCCGGGCGTTCGCACCGCCATGTCGGCGCCATGGCCGACCACCTGCTGCGCGCCCTGAAGGACGAGGGCTATGGCCGCGCCCGGGTGGAGGGCCTGCCGCACTGCGACTGGGTGCTGATCGACACCGGCGACGTCATCGTCCACCTGTTCCGGCCCGAGGTCCGCAGCTTCTACAACATCGAGAAGATCTGGGCCGTCGACAGCCCCCACCGCACCCAGGCGGTCTGAACGCCTCCTCCTGTCTCCCCGCGCAACGGGAGCGAGAGGAGCGCGGCCCATGGACTCCGCGCCGCTCCGATGATCCCATCGTCGGAGAACGGAGACCCGCCATGTCCGAGACCCTCAGCCGCGACACCCTGGACGCCACAGCCGTCAGCCTGGTCGAGGCCCTGGCGGCCCGCCGGGTCAGCGCCCTGGAGCTGGCCGAAGCGGCGATCGGCCGGATCGAGGCTCGCGACGGGCCGATCAACGCCGTGGTGGTGCGCGACTTCGACCGCGCCCGCGAGGCCGCGAAAGCCGCTGACGCCGCCCTGAGCCGCGGCGAGCGCCGCCCGCTGCTCGGCCTGCCGATGACGGTCAAGGAGTCCCACAACGTCGCCGGCCTGCCGACCACCTGGGGTTTCGAGCACGCCAAGAGCTGGATCGCGCCCTCGGACTCGGTCGGCGTATCGCGGCTGAAGGCCGCCGGCGCCGTCATCCTCGGCAAGACCAACGTCCCCGTGGCGCTGGCCGACTTCCAGAGCGTCAACCCGGTCTACGGGCGGACCCGCAACCCCTGGGACCTGACCTGCACGCCCGGCGGGTCGTCGGGCGGCGGGGCGGCGGCGCTGGCCGCCGGAATGATCCCGCTGGAGTTCGGCTCCGACATCGGCGGTTCGATCCGCAACCCGGCGCATTTCTGCGGCCTCTATGGCCATAAGCCCAGCTACAACCTGATCCCGTCGCGCGGTCACGCGCCGCCGATGGTTGGGGAGGGCGCGGGCGTGGCGCTGGCGGTCGTGGGGCCCCTGGCCCGCAGCGCGGCCGACCTGCAATTGGCGCTGGACGTCCTGGCGGGCCCTGATGTCGAAGACGCCCGCGGCTATCGCCTGGACCTGCCGCCGGCGCGGCATGCGCGCCTGGCGGACTATCGCGTGCTGCTGCTCGACCACCATCCGCTGGCCGGAGTCGACGACGAGGTACGCGCGGGGCTGAACGGCTTCGCAGACCGGCTGGCGCGGCTGGGCGCCAAGGTCGCCCGGTCCAGCAGCCGCCTGCCGGACCTCGTCAAGTCGCACGGCGTCTACAACGGCCTGCTGATGGCGGCCATGTCGCGCGGCCAGCCGGGCGCCCAGCCGATCTCCTCACACGAGTGGATGAGCCTGCTCGACGCCCAGGCGCAAATCCGCCGCGAGTGGACCGAACTGTTCGATGAGGTCGATATCGTCCTGGCGCCGGTGCACGGCGCGGCGGCCTTCCCGCATAACGACGAGCCCGACCCGGCCAAGCGCATCCTGACGCTGAACGGCGAGCCGACGCCCTACTTCGCGCAGCTCGCCTGGGCCGGCGTGGCCACGCTCGGCAACCTGCCGGCCACGGCCATCCCCGTCGGGCGGACAAAGGCGGGCCTGCCGTTCGGCGCCCAGATCATCGGCCCCTATCTCGAGGACCGGACGACCCTCGGCTTCGCCGTCTTGGCGGAGCGCGAATTTGGCGGTTTCGCCCGGCCGCCCGGCTTTTGAGCCAACGCGCGTTCGGCAACCTTATCTGCCTGAATCCGTTGGGGTTGGATGCCAAGGATCATCATCAGCTGTCCCACCACCGGAGCCGATGTTCCGACCGGCCACCGCACCCAGGATTTCGAGCTCTCCGCGATCGTCGAACCGCGCTCGTTCCGTTGCCCGGTGTGCCAGAAGGTTCACGCCTGGCGCGGCGGCGACGCCCGCATCGAGGGAAGCCTCACCCCGGCTCAGGCCACCGCCGCGGCCTTGCCCAACTGACAGCGCATCCATTTCATCGACGGTTCAGGCGCCGGGCGACCAAGATCGGCGGTCGAGCCCGTTCTGACCTTTCCCTTTGCAGGCGCCATGACCAAGACCGTCCTTGTCTTCCCCGCCCTGGCCCTGGCCCTGGCCATCGCCGCCTCCGCCCCGCAGGCGGCGGAGCCTTCCGGCGTCGCCACGGCCTTCGGCAACACGGTGATGTCCATCTATCCGGACGGCCGTTCCCAGAAGCTCTGGCTGCAGCCCGACGGCACCTGGACGGGCCTCAGCCGGCGCGGCAATCCGCTGGCCGGCAAGTGGACGCAAAAGGGCGCGAAGATCTGCCTGCGCCAGACCAGGCCGCCGACCCTGCCGATCAGGTTCTGCCAGGCCTTCCCGGATGATCCCGAGAAGGGCGTCGACGCCAGGGATTTCACCGGCACGCCGATCCATTTGAAGCTGGTGAAAGGCCACGTGACCGCGGGCAAAGGCTGACGTTCGCAGTCTCCGAACGAATGGTCGTCAGAGGCCCGCGGCCACCACCGAGGTCTCGCCGCCCGGCGGGGCCTCGCCCGCCTGCCAGTAAGCTTCCACCGCATGGGCGACGTTGCGCATCAGCCGGTGGCGCGCCTCGGCGCCCTGCTTCGTCTGGCGGATCATCACCGCGACCGCGAAGGTGCGCCCGTCCGGCGCGGTGAACAGGCCGACGTCGTTGATGCCCACCGAGGCGCCGCGCCAGTCGGGGCCTGTGCCGGTCTTGTGCGCAAGCTTCCAGCCGGGCGCGAGGCCGGCGCGCAGCCGCATCTGGCCCGTGCGCGCTTCGCCCATCAGCCCCAGCATGAAGTCGGTCGAGGCGGGGCTCAGCAGCTCGCCGCGCTTCAGGGCCGCCAGCCCGCTGACGATGCCATTGGGCGTCGCCCCGTCCGGCGGGTTCGCCAGATAGGCCGCCAGCGCCTGGTCGCGGACCTCATCTGGGAGTTGGGCGCGCGCCTGCTTGAAGATCCAGGTCTGGCCGTACTCCGGCCGCCAGGTGAGGCCGGCGGTGCGGGTCTGCATGTCCCGCTCGGTGCCGCCGACGGCGACGCCGCGCAGGCGCTTTTCGGCGATCGTGCGGGTGACGACATGCGCCCCGCCCAGCTCGCGGATCAGCCGGTCGTTGGCGGCGTTGTCGCTCTCGATCAGCGCGTTGCGCAGGAGGTCGGCGAGCGTGATGGAAAACCCGTTCGGCCCGCGGATCCGCCGGGTGATCGGCTGGTAGAAGACGCTGCGGTCTTCCGGCAGCATCATCACCGCCCGGTCGAGCTGCAGCTGGCCGCGGTCCACCGCCTGCAGCACGCTGAGCGCCACCCACAGCTTGGAGACGCTCTGCTGCGGAAAGACCTCGTCGCCGGCCGCGGAGGCGGTCCAGCCCTGGGCCACGTCGCTGATCGCGATCCCCACCGGCTCGCCATAGGCCCGCGCCAGCCGCTCGACCTCCGCCTGGAACTCCGCGGGGGCCGGCGGGGCGACGGCGGTCGCCACCTGCGGCGCGCCCTGCGCATAGGCGGCCTTGGTGTAGGCCACCTTCGAGGCGAACACCCGCGTCGCCGTCGCCCAGCCGCCGACGCCCACCGCCGCCAGGACGGCGCACGCGGCTGCGAACGTCAGCGGCCGCCTCCACCCACGCCGCCGACGGCCTGACACAAATCGAATCATCGAGCACTCAACGCGTTTCGCGACACCGTTGTCAGATCAGGGACGCAGCGCCTGCGGTCAAGTCACGCCCCCGTGGGCGCGCTTGGTTGTCAGCCCTGTGAGGACGGCTTAACTGCCCATGTCTACGGAGGCGACGCGTGCGGCGAACGATCGGTCTTACCCTCAACGGACGGCCGGCCCAGGTGGAGGCCGACGAGAGCGAGAACCTGCTCGACGTGCTGCGCGGCCCCCTTGGCCTGAGCGGCCCGCGGTTCGGCTGCGGCCTGGGCCAATGCGGCAGTTGCGCGGTGCTGGTGGATGGCGAGGAGAAGCCCGCCTGCGCCCTCGACCTCGCCGCCGTCGAAGGCAAGGCCGTCCTGACGCTGGAGGGCCTGGGCTCGCCCGAACGGCCGCATCCGTTGCAGACCGCCTTCCTCGACCTGCAGGCCGGGCAATGCGGCTATTGCCTGGCGGGCATCCTGGTGGGCGCGAAGGCCCTGCTCGACCGCAATCCCGACCCCAGCCGCGACGAGATCGCCAAGGCGCTGGCCTGGCACCTCTGCCGGTGCGGGGTGCACAACCGGGTGCTCGACGCCGTGGTGCTCGCGGCGCGGCGGATGCGCGAAGGCGTCCCCGCATGAGCCTGCCCGCCATGCTCGCCGCCAATCCGCGCCTCGACCGTTGGGTGGGCTTCGAACCCGACGGACGCGCGCGCATCGCCTTCGGCCGCATGGAGTACGGCCAGGGCGTCGGCACCTCGCTGGCCCAGATGGCCGCCGACGAACTCGACGTGCCGTTCGCGCGCCTGCGCGTGGTGGCCGCCGCCACCGGCGACATCCCCGACGAGGGCCTGACCGTCGGCTCCATGTCCACCGAGTTCTCCGGCCCGGCGATCCGCACCGCCTGCGCCGAGGTCCGCGCCCTGTTCACCGCCGCCGCGGCCGCGCGCCTGGGCTGCGCGCCCGCCGAGCTTGATGTGCGCGAGGGCCGGTTCCTGCAGGGCGGCCAGCCGACCGGTCTCGACTACTGGGCGCTGGCGGGCGAGGTGGACCTGGCGCGCGACGCCACCGGCGAGGCGCGGCTGAAGCCGGTCGAGGAGATGCGGCGCATCGGCGAGAGCGAGCCCAGGCTGGACCTGCCGCCGAAGGTGTTCGGCGAAGCCTTCCTGCACGACATCGCGCTGCCCGGCATGCGCCATGCCCGCGTCCTGCGCCAACCCGGTCCGCAGGCGCGGCTCGTCAGCCTGGACGAGGCGGCCATCCGCCGGGCCGCGCCCGACGTCGACATCCTGGTGGACCACGCCTTCGTGGCGCTGATCTGCGATAGCGAGGGGGCGGCCATCCGCGCCCACGCCGCAGCCGAAGCGGCGGCCCGCTGGGAGGGCGTGCGCCAGCTCGACGCCACGCACGACGAGCCCGCCGCGCTGAAGGCCCTGCCGCACGAGACCTTCGAGGCCGGCCCGCCGGCGCCGCAGGCCACCAACCGCCGCCGCGTCACCGCCACCTACGGCAAGCCCTACCTGTCGCACGCGTCCATCGGCCCCTCGGCCGGCATCGCCCAGTACGAGGACGGCCGCCTGACGATCTGGACGCACAACCAGGGCGTCTACCCGATGCGGGCGCTGGCGGCGCGGATCACCGGGCTCGATCCCTCGGCCATCGAGGTGATCCATGCGCAGGGGCCCGGCTGCTACGGACACAACGGCGCCGACGACCCGCCCATCGACGCGGCGCTCATCGCCCTTCGCCGTCCGGGGCGGCCGGTCCGCGTCCAGTGGCGCCGCGAGGACGAGTTCGGCTGGGCGCCGGTGGGGACCGCGATGCTGATGGAGCTGACCGCCGAGCTCGATCCCTCCGGGCGGCTCGTCGACTACACCGCCGAGATCTGGAACACCGCCCACACCGGCGGCCGCGGCGGCGCGGTGGCCGAAAGCGCGCTCGCCGGCTACAGCCCCCCGCCGCCCGCCCCGCAGCGCATCCTGCCCGACGGCACGCGGTTTTCCGGCGGCCTGCTGAACGCCGAGCCCTCCTACGACATCGAGGCCGTTCGCACCCTCGAGCACGTCATCGCCCCGCCGCCGGTGCGCACCTCGTCCCTGCGCAGCCTGGGCGGCGCGCCCAACACCTTCGCGAGCGAGAGCTTCATCGACGAGCTGGCCGAGCTTTCGGGGACCGATCCGCTGGCCTACCGGCTGGCGATGCTGTCGGAGCCTCGTGGCCGCGCCGTGCTCGAAAAGCTGGCCCAGATGTGCGGCTGGTCGCGGCGTGGTCAGGCGGGGACCGGCCATGGCCTGGGCCTCGGCTACGACCGCCACCGCAACCGCGGCGGCTTCGTGGCCTGCGCGGCCGAAGTCGAGGTCGAGGCCGAGGTGCGGCTCGTCAGGATGTGGTGCGCCGCCGACGCCGGCCTGATCGTCAACCCGGACGGCGCCAGGAACCAGATCGAAGGCGGCATGATCATGGCGGCGAGCTGGACGCTGAAGGAGCAGGTGAAGTTCGGCGGCCCGGGCATCACCTCGACCACCTGGGACGACTACCCCA
>Ga0207660_10002852_pt1 | contig 11297 bp, 8 predicted proteins | sample KBSC73BmetaG_FD_184335 | JGI IMG/M metagenome (GOLD analysis project Ga0207660, IMG submission 184335) | Corn rhizosphere microbial communities from Kellogg Biological Station, Michigan, USA - KBS C7-3B metaG (SPAdes) (version 2) | ecosystem: Host-associated > Plants > Roots > Rhizosphere ... | reverse complement strand
GGATAAAGCATGAAACGCGTCTGGAATCGGAATTGCGTTTATGTGCTCATGGTTTCCATGGCGCTCTTCCTGTGCGGCGCCTTCGCGTCCACGCTGATGGAGCAGCGGCGAACAGCAAAGAGGGTTGCCGCCGCTGAACCATTCGCCACCTTTCACTTGCTCGACCGCCAACTCAGCTTCCTCGGCCAGCAGTCTGCCGCTCTGCAGAAGGAGGTAAGGTCACCTCAGGCAGGGAATGCGAAGACTGTGCCGGCGTGGCGTAGCGCCGCCAGGCGCATGAGGAGAACCGTGGTGACGATTGAAAGATTTGCGCTCAGGCTGCGGCGGCGGTATCGGGGGAGACCGTTTGGGAACCGGCTATTCGGCCGCTTGCGGGCACGGGCCGTCTCTGTACAGTCGGCGCTAAAGGTGGTCAGGTCAACGGACAGCCGGGCTCGCGCCGGTGCTGCTGCGTCAGAGGTTGACAAGCGTATCGTGGCGCTCGGCCTGCAATACAACGCGATTAGCGGTGGTTATGCCGCCCTCCAATGCGCACCTGGCGAATGGACTTGCTGCCAGCCTAAGCGGCAAAGCGGAGCCGCGCGGGCGGACGCGTGTGCCTGGACTTGTAGAAAGCAGCCCAAGAGCTGTCGAGGGTTTGTGGGTGCCCGCGCTAAAATTCCGCTACCGCGTGGAGCGGATCGCGGAAATGACTGACCTGCTCGCTGCCGGTGATTGCCTCCGGAACGAGTAAAGTCTCGGGCACGGCGCCTCCTCATTACATATCCGATTGCGGAAGGATTTGGAGGATACACGAAAAAGCAACACCTACCACGGAGTCACGGAGAAGGACGAAAAGAACTTGCCGCAGATCAACCTGATCGACGCAGATCGACTTCAATTCCAGGAAGCAAAGCTCGGCGGCTCTTGGCTGCTGATCTAGAATGTGCGTCGATGCCTCGCGATCGTTCTGAATCAGCCCAAGTGTGTTTCGGTTTTCTGGTTATGCGACGAGCGGATGTATTCGCTTCCATGGCGATTTTCCTGCTCTTTCTGAGTGCCGCAACGGTACGCGCAGCCGGGCAAGCAGTTGTCTCGAAAAAAGAAATTGCCGGCGTTGATCCGGTGGTGCGTGCGTTATGCGGCAAGCAGGTTGCGCTGCTCGGTGAACCTCCGGTCCACGGTTTTGGAAAAACGCTGGAGTTCAAAGTCCAACTCGTCCGCAGGCTTGTGGACGATTGCCATTACGACGCTCTCTTTATGGAAAGCGGCACATATGACTACATTGAGATCGAAAACGCGCTGAAAGCCGGCGGAAACGTTACAGACGGGATGATCTCTGCTGCTATCGGTGGATTGTGGGCCAACGATGAGGTTCAATTGCTGGTTCCGTTCCTGAGAGCAAAGGTGAATTCACGCAGCCTCACCCTAGGCGGCCTTGACGACCAGATCGGAGCAGGCACCTACGCATCGCGTGGTATGGCATCCGATCTGGTGAAGTATCTTCACGGCGGCGAGCGGTCGCGGTGCCTTGGCATCCTGCAGCGACGCCTCTCCTGGCAATACACCCCCGAGGCTCCTTACAGCCCATCCGACAAGGAACAAGTTCTTGGCTGTCTCAATGAAATTGAGGGTGGCCTCTCCCAGCCGGGAGAGAAAAAGAACACTGGCGCGGGAGGAGACAAGATGATGGTGGACAGCCTCAGGCGGAACCTTGCGCGCGACTTCACCGAAGACGATTTTACAAAGAACGGTGAAGAACTGAAGTGGATCAATGATCGCGAGCGATCAATGTACCTGAACTTTGAATGGCTGTTTTCCCAATTGCCGCCGCACAGCAAGGTGATTGTGTGGGCCGCGACGGTGCACGTGGCTAAAGATCTGACGGGCATCAACGGATTCAGGGGCAGGGTACCGTTGGGGTCTTATATCAAACGGGATTTCAAGCGGCGAACGTTTTCGCTCGGCTTCTCTGCATATTCCGGTGAGTATGCGTTCGTTCATCAGCCGGTTCGAGCCTTGAGTGCGGCTCCTGCTTCCTCACTCGAAGGGCAGGCATTTGCATATGCCAAATCCGACAGCGTATATCTCTCGCGAAAGCAGCTTGGGAGGTACGGGTCCGTGGCCGCTCGCCCGCTGGGAACCAGCCTGGAACCCGCTCATTGGGACAAGGTATTGGATGGGATGGTCATTTTTCGGAAAGAACATGCCCCGTCATGGATCCGTCGCTAGGGAAACTTCGATGGGAAGCGTATTTGCAAGAGAGTTAATATCCAACTTCGTAATTGTTTCGCCGCGAAGATCGTGGTAATGTGTGTAGATTTTGGCTGCTTTGGAATTTGGGCAGTCTTGTTCTTTGACAATTCAGCCATTAGCGCTTGGCACTGAGCCCTTAGCTACGCCAAAAAAGGGATCAACTCCGGGGTGACGACCCGTAAGCCCTTTAGATTCGGGGTTGAAGGGGAGGGTACCCCCAGCAAATCGGGTGATCTGGTGATCGGGACATCGGGAGATCGGAAAGACGGAGACCTCGGCGTGTAACGGTCATCACTCTGCAACGGCGTCGACCACTGTAGGCGACGGAGTTTCCGTTCCCAGTGAGTGTTCCCAGCGTGCGACCACGGCTGTCGCCAGGCAGTTGCCCAGAACGTTGGTGGCGGTGCGCGCCATGTCCATGAGCTGGTCGACGCCGAGGAGGATGACGACGGGCCACATGGGAAGCTGGAAGGAATCCACAGTCGCGGAGAGGATGACAAGCATGGCGCGGGGCACGCCGGCTACGCCTTTGCTGGTGAGCATGAGCGTGAGCATCATGATGATCTGCTGGCCGATGCTGAGATGGATTCCCGCGGCCTGGGCGACGAAGATGGAGGCGAGCGAAAGATAGAGCGTGCTGCCGTCGAGGTTGAAGCTGTAGCCCGTGGGCAGGACGAAGGCGACGATCTGGCGCGGTACGCCGAAAGCCTCCATGGCTTCCATGGCGCGCGGCAGGGCAGCCTCTGAGCTGGCCGTGGCAAACGCGATGGAGACGGGCTCGATCACCGCTTTGATGAAGCGCTTTACGTCGATACGAACGAGCAGCGCGACGGGAAGCAGAATGCAGGTGAGGAAGACAAACAGCGCGGCGTAAAGCGTGGCCAGCAGTTTGGCCAGGTTCACTAGGACGCCGAAGCCCATGGTTCCCACGGTGTAGGCCATGGCGCCCAGAATGCCGACGGGCGCAAAGAGCATGACGATGTTGGTGAACTTGAACATCACTTCGGAAAGGCTCTCGCAGAAGCGCAGCATGGGCTGGCGCTTTTGTTCGGTGAGCAGCGCCAGAGCGATGCCGAAGATGATGCTGAACACCACCACCTGAAGCACCTGCGCTTCGGCCACCGACTTGGCGATGTTTTCCGGGAAGGCGTGCAGGATGATGTCGGAAGCTTTGGGCGAGGGCGCGGCGGGAGCTGCTGCGGCGGCGTGCTCGGGTGGCGTAACTCCGCTGCCAGCGCGGGAAAGGTTGATGGCCGCGAGGCCGATGATCAGAGCGAATGTGGTGATGACCTCAAAATAGACGATCGCCTTGATGCCCATGCGTCCGACCTGCTTGAGGTCAGCGTGCCCGGCGATGCCGACCACCAGCGTGCCGAAGATCAGCGGCGCGACGATGGTCTTGATCAGCCGCAGAAAGATGGAGCTGAGCACTTGCAGGTTTCGGGCGAGCGCGGGGAAGTCATAGCCAATCTCGGCGCCGACGAGCATGCCAGCGACGATCCAGGCGGTGAGGGACCGGCGCTTCCAGGCATAGAGGCACAGCACGATCAGCGCGGCCCAGCGCGCGGCTTCAAGCAAAGATCCGGGAAGGGCGATGGCGTAATGGGAAATTACCCAGAGCACGGCGGCAATGCCGGTGAGCACGAGAAATACGATCAGGAGTTGAGCTTGTGTATTTTGTGTCGTCGGTGATGAACTCGCGGTTTTCATCGCAGCAGATCCTCGAGTTCGATGGAGCTCTGGGTTTTCTCGTCACGATACTTCACGATCACCGGAGTATAAAGCGAGAGTCCCCATTCGGCGGCCTTGCCTTTGCTGACGGCGCGAGAACCGGGAACGACGACGGCGTTTTCGGGAATCACGAGCGGACTCTCGGCCGTGGAGCGATAGATATGTTCGTGGACGATGTCGTACACAGGAGTGGAGCGAGTGAGGATGGTTCCTGCGCCGAGCACAGCGCCGCTGCGGACCTGCGTGCCTTCGTACACGCCGCAGTTGCCGCCTACGAGCACGTCATCTTCAATGATGACAGGCGTAGCGTTGACCGGCTCGAGCACGCCGCCAATTTGCGCCGCGGCGCTCAGGTGGACGCGCTTACCGATCTGTGCGCAGGAGCCGACGAGAGCATGGGAGTCGATGAGAGTGCCCTGGGCGATGTATGCGCCCACGTTGACGTACATGGGAGGCATGCAGATCACCCCCGGTGCAAGATGGGCGCCTTGGCGCACGGAAGAGCCGCCGGGCACGACGCGCACACCGTCGCTAACGCTGAAGCGGCGAGCGGGAAAGGTACTCTTATCGACGAACGAAAGCGCGCCGGCACCGCTCATCTCTTCGAGTTCGCCCAGGCGGAAGCCGAGCAGGATGCCTTTCTTCACCCAGGCATTCACGCGCCATTCGCCGTCGCGCTTTTCAGCCGCGCGAATGCTGCCGGCGGTGAGCGCAGCGCGGAAATCGGAGAAAACTCGGCGCGCCTCGGCTATGTCTTCGGCGGTGAGCGTGGCGGCAGAGTAGAGCGCTTCGATATCGGCCTGGAGAGTGGGCATGAGAAAGCCGGAGTATACCGTTACGGGGTTGCGAGGGCAAAGCAATCCAGCAGCAAAGCTATGAGGAGCATCTGAGATAAAGATGGCCGATATCGATGTTCTGCTGGGAACAACCATAATTCTGGTGGCCCATCCCGACGACGAGGTGATCGGGTTTGGAGCCCTTATGCAGCGCATACGCAAGGCAGTTGTCGTTTTTGCCACGGACGGCGCGCCGCGCGACGAATACTTCTGGAAGCCATACGGGTCGCGCGAAGCCTACGCGGAAATCCGCAGGCAGGAAGCTCGTGCGGCACTGGCGGTGGTAGGCGCTGAGCCGGTGTTTCTGACCGACCGCGTGGCAGGAGGAATTGCCGATCAGGAGCTGTTTCGCCGGCTGCCGCAGGCGCTGGAGGGATTTCGCAATGTCGTTGCAGAGATTCGCCCCAACGCTCTTCTCACACTGTCTTATGAAGGAGGGCATCCGGACCACGATTCCGCGTGCTTCATTGCGACCATGGTGGGGCGCAGCGTGGGCGTTCCTGTGTGGGAGTCGCCGCTCTACCATCGCGAGCCGGATGGCACCGGCGCGGTGCAGAAATTCCACCAACTCTCCGGCGAAGAAGTGGAACTGAACGTGGCAGGTGAAGAGATGCGCAGGAAGCTGGATATGTTCCACACCTACAAATCGCAAAAGCTGACGCTGGACGTATTTCGACCGGAACTAGAGAAGTTCCGGCCAGTGGCCAACTATGACTTCACACGCCCTCCGATGCCGTGGAAGATGAACTACGAGATATGGCAGTGGAGTATGACCGGTGAGCAAGTGGCGGCAGCGTTCACGGATTACTTACGCTCGGAAGAAGCTGTGCAAACGAGGGAACTCTGATGTCGGTTCAGATCACCCGATCACCGGATCAGCCGATCACCGGATCACGCTTGCGGGTTCTCTATATCGCTTATCCGCTGCTCACGGTCACAGACGCCTCGGCTGGCGGCGCTGAGCAAGTGTTGTGGACGCTGGAGCGCGAGATGGCCCGACGCGGTATTGAAACAACTGTCGCAGCTTCCGCAGGCTCGCGTGTCTCCGGAGAATTATTCAACACGGGCGAGCCGTGCACGCGCAGCGATGATTTCGATCGCCGCAATCGTGAACATCAGGAACGAACCATTGAATTTGTGGAGCAGCGCCGCCGGGAAGGCCGGGCCTTTGATTTGATTCACGATATGTCCGGCAGCTTCTGGCCACGCGCGGCGGAGGTTCAAGCACCGGTGCTGGCCACTCTGCATCTACCGCGCCACTTCTATCCTGCAGCAAGCTTTGAGGACGTTCCTGCCAACGTAAGCTTCAACTGCGTCTCGGAATCGCAGGCACGGACATTTTCTGATCTTCAGCGAATCATAAAGGCGGTGCCGAACGGAATTGCCCTCGATCGCTTCCGGCCAAACTACGGTGAGCGCCAGGGGCTGATGTGGGTAGGCCGCATCTGCGAGGAAAAAGGGCCGCATCTAGCTCTCGACATCGCAGCGCGCAGCGGGCTGCCGATCACTCTCGTGGGCCAAGTGTATCCGTTTTCGTATCATCAGCAATTTTTTGCGCGGGAAATTGAACCGCGGCTTCGGCAAAACGCCAGAGCGAAATGGATCGATGCCCCGTCTCGTGATGTCATTGTGCAACTTCTTCGGACGGCTTCAGCGCTGCTCATCACCAGCCTGGTGAATGAGACCAGCTCTCTGGTGGCCATGGAGGCCGCGGCCTCAGGCACGCCGGTCGTCGCATTCGGCCACGGTGCGCTGTCGGAAGTGGTGAAGGACGGGGTCACAGGCTTCATTGCCGCGAACATGGATGATGCGAATGAAAAACTGAACCACCTGGATTCCATTTCATCTGCGGAATGCGTTCGCCATGCGCAGAGTTCATTCAGCGGCTCAGTAATGGCGGATGGATATGAGCGGTTGTATGCTGCGTTAGTTGAGCGGTCAGAGGAATTGCTCAAGGTGGGATAACTGGCTGAGTTCGGAAACCGAGATGAGGCCGCTGTCCGCGTTTCCAACCCATGACCTGAGTGCACAAGATATGGAGAAGATGGGAGCTAAAGCAGACAACAAAAATTCCTGCAAGAAAATGGCGAGAGAGCGATCTTTGGTTAGAGGGATGATTCTTCTGGGTGGGCGCCTGGGGCTCGGCTGCTCGCGAATTTCTGGACTCCTTCCGTCCTCGCAGCCGGGCCCGCAGGTGGTGCATAACGGCCGCATTATGCTGAGTGCGGCCGTGATTTTTGCTGCAGGAGATCGCAGGTCCGGCAAGAGCTGTTCTGGTATCCTTCTCACCATGTTCCCCCGAATCTGCTGTGCTTTTCTTTTTACGGCGGCCTTGTCGGCGCAAACCGTTACGTTTCAATGCGGCGCGAAAAATGAGCCTTTTCTCAAAAAGGCCAATCGCCTGCTGCTGGCGCAATTGGCGCTTCAGCCGGTGGAAGCCGGTCAGATAGGGCTTCACCTTTACGAAGGGAAGTCGCTGGACGACGAACTCGATGACTACAGCCCGGCCGCGCTGAAGGAGCAGCGCGCGCTGCTTACCGCCGGGCGCGCATGTTTTCAGCAATACAGAAACCTGTCGCCTGAAGATAATGCCGACCTGCTGGTGTTGCGCGACTCCATTGATTCATTTCTGTTTCAGCTTGATCGGGTTGAGGCTTACAAGTATCAGCCGCAGATTTACGTGGAGATGATTGGCAGCGGACTGTTCTTTCCTTTGACCCAGACCACAGGCACGGAGCAGCAGCGGCTTGCGTCGGTGGTTGCCCGCATGGAAAAAATTCCGGCTGCGCTGGCTCAGGCCAAAAAGAACCTGGTGGAGGCCGATCCGGTTTTTATCGACACGGCGGTTCAGGAGAACGATGGCAATAAGGACGTTATAGCGCTGGTCGGGAGCAAGATCGCAAAAGATTCCCCTTTGCAGTCAAGATTCGAGGCCGCCTCGGCCAAAGCAACTGCCGCAATCGAGGACTTTTCCAAATGGCTCAAAGAAGATTTGGCCAAGCGTTCGCACACGCGCACATGGAGAACCGGCCCGGAACTCTACAAGGAAATTTTCCGCTACTCCCTGGGACCGGGAGCAAAGGAGACACCGCAATCGGTACTGGCTGCGGCTGATGCAGCGCTGCAGAGCATTCGCGCGGAGATGTTCACAATCGCTTTGTCACTGCATGCCAAGTGGTTTCCTGAACACGGAGATCACGGCGACCTGAAGGCCAACACAGCCGAACGGCAGAACAAGATCATCTCCGAGGTGATTAACCGAATCAACGATGATCACTGCGCGCCGGACAAGCTGCTTGAGCAGGTCACAACGGAAGCGCACGCGGCGCGCCAGTTTATCCTCGAGAAAAACCTGGTCGCACTCAGCCCACGCGACAACCTCAAGATTGTTCCAACACCTGCCTTCCTGCGTGGTATCTATAGCGTCGCCGGATTCCACTCGGCGCCTCCGCTGGAGCCGCAAAGCGAAGCCCAGTTCTGGGTAACGCCCATTGAGCCGGGAACAGCGGCGGCCAAAGCAGAGTCGAAGCTGCGGGAATACAACAACTGGATGCTGCAGTATCTGGTCATGCATGAAGCACTCCCCGGCCACTACACGCAATTTGAGCATGCGAACGATGTAACGCCGGAGGCAAGGCGCGTCTTCCGCCAGGTGCTTTCGAGCGGCACGTACGCTGAGGGCTGGGGTGAGTACGCGGTGAAGGAAATGGAAGAGGCCGGATACGCGGGCCACGATCCTCGCTTTGTGATGATGATGCTGAAGATCCGTCTGCGCGTCGTGATCAACGCCATCATCGACATTAAGCTGCAATCCATGAACATGCCGGAGCAGGAAGCGCTCGACTTGATGGAAAAGCAGGGCTTCCAAACCAAAGCGGAAGCTGAAGGCAAGCTGCTGCGCGCCAAGCTTAGCTCCGGACAACTGATTACTTACTTCGTTGGCTTCCATCAGTGGATCGATTTTCGCGATCGCTACCAGAAAACCGCTGGCGCCAAGTTTGACCTCAAGAAATTCAATGACGAGGCGCTCAATGAAGGCACACTGCCGGTGCCTTTGGTCGAGCAGATCATGATGGGCAAGCTCGAAAAGCAAACCGCCAAAAATGCCACAATTGTTAAAGAGTGATGATTGAAAGCTTCTCAGGGCAGAGAACGCGGAGCATTGAAATCGTGAGCCTTTCTTCCTGATCCGCGTTGATCCGCGTTCATCAGCGGTAAGGTTTCGTTCCAGTTACGGCGATGACGCTGCGATCTCGGCGATTTTTCAGCAGCGCTATAATGAAAGGTTTTGTTCTACGAGGTTTCGAATGCCTACAGTCACCACTCCCAACGGTTTTCGCCAGGAAAAAGATTCCATCGGCATCAAAGAAATTCCCGCCGACGTGTATTACGGCGTGCAGACGGCGCGCGCGGTAGAGAACTATCCCATTTCCGGCATGCGCGCGAACCCCACGCTCATCCGCGCGATCGGGATGGTGAAGTATGCGGCGGCGCAGGTAAACAAAGAGTTGGGGTTGGTGGATGATCAACGCGCCAGCGCCATTATGAAAGCCGCACAGGAAGTGATTGACGGAAAGTGGAACGAGTCTTTCGTTGTCGATGTGTTTCAGGCCGGCGCGGGCGTGAGCTTCCATATGAATTCGAACGAGGTCATTGCGAACCGCGCTACCGAAATTATGGGCGGCAAGCTGGGCGAGTACACCGTCCATCCCAATGACCACGTCAATTACGGACAGTCCACCAACGACGTCTTTCCCACGTCGATGCGTTTGGCCACTCTGCTGGAACTGGAAAAGCTCTATCCCGTCCTGCAGAACCTTGCGGCGGCGTTTGAAGCGAAAGGCAAAGACTTCCACAACATTATGAAATCGGGCCGCACGCACATGCAGGATGCAGTGCCGATTCGCCTGGGACAGGAATTTGCTGCTTACGGGATGGCCATGCGCAAAGCGGAAGCCGACATTCGCCACGCCGGCGATTCGCTGCGCGAGCTCGGGCTGGGTGGTTCTGCAGTCGGTACAGGTATCAACACGCATCCTGATTATCGCGCCAAAGCGGTTGCCAATCTGGCGAAGATCTCCGGCCAGAAACTCACGCCCGCGGCGGACATGCGCTGGGCCATGCAATCAAACGCGTGCATGGCTCAGGTCTCGTCTGCGCTGCGGAATTTGGCTCTGGAAATCATCCGCATCTCCAATGACCTGCGCTTGATGTCTTCAGGGCCGAACACCGGCTTCGCTGAGATCAATCTGCCCGGGTTGCAGCCGGGCTCCTCGATCATGCCGGGCAAGATCAACCCTGTAATGCCGGAGCTGGCGGCGATGGTCTCATTTCAGGTGGTAGGGAACGACACGGCGGTGGCGCTCGCCGTTCAGGGCGGACAGCTCGAGCTCAACGTGATGATGCCGACCATGGCGTATAACGTCCTGCAGTCAATTACCATCCTGACGAACATGCTGCAGGTCTTTACCGACAAATGTGTGAAAGGTTTGACGGCCAACGAGCAGCGCAACGCGTTTTATGCGCAGAGCACGGTTTCCCTGGCGACCGCGCTGAACCCTTACATCGGTTATGCCAAGGCGGCGGAGATCGTGAAGGAATCGGTCAAGACGGGCCGGTCGATTATTGACATTGCGCGCGAGAAGAAGCTTCTCACTGAGCAGGAGATTGCCGAGATCCTTGATCCCGTCAGCATGACGGAGCCGCAGGTGCCGAAAGAAGCGGCCAAGCATCGCGAAGAGGTCAAGGCGCGGAAATAGCCCGACGCTCCCTGTGCAATCAACATGAGCTCACATAACGCACGCATACTCGACCAGTTCACGCGCCAAGCGGTGCCGTTTTCGCAGTCGCCCAGCGTAAGCAACCAGAAAGCTCTGGAATTCATTGTGAGCTCCGCTGGCGCCGGCCCCGACGACACGGTTCTTGATGTGGCATGCGGCCCAGGGCTGCTGGTTTGCGCCTTTGCCAGCGTTGTGCGGCACGCGACCGGAATCGATCTTACTCCCGCCATGCTGCAGGAGGCGCGCAAGGCCCAGCACGAGCAGGGACTCGCAAACGTTACGTGGGACCATGGCGATGTGACGACTCTGCCCTACCCTGACGCGCATTTCTCCATCGTCAGTTGCCGGTTCGTGTTTCATCATCTCCAAGATCCGCTTGTGGTGCTCAGGGAGATGGCGCGGGTCTGCAAGCCGGGAGGGCGGATCGTCGTCGCCGATATGGCTCCTGCGCCGGACAAAGTGAACGCGCTCAATGCTGAAGAGCAGCTGCGCGATCCGTCGCACGTGCGGGCAATGCCGGAAGAAGAGTTGCGTGGACTATTTACTCAGGCTGGCTTACCCGAACCGACAGTCGGCCATTATCGCGTTGAGTGCGAACTCGACGATCTGCTTTCACGATCTTTCCCCAATGCGGGCGACGAGCAACAAATCCGAAAGATGTTTTCCGATTCGATTCCCTCAAACTCGATGGACCTGAACACCTGTGCGCAAGGCG
>Ga0207660_10002847_pt1 | contig 11313 bp, 9 predicted proteins | sample KBSC73BmetaG_FD_184335 | JGI IMG/M metagenome (GOLD analysis project Ga0207660, IMG submission 184335) | Corn rhizosphere microbial communities from Kellogg Biological Station, Michigan, USA - KBS C7-3B metaG (SPAdes) (version 2) | ecosystem: Host-associated > Plants > Roots > Rhizosphere ... | reverse complement strand
GAAATAACCATTGGTTGACGTAGTACGTCCGCTCCAGTGTATGTCAACGCCAATGATTGGCCGGTTGGCCGGACGTGGTCGAGGGCGCTTAAAACCGATTCCCAGCTTTACCGATATCGTGTTTATCGCGGAACACCGTTCACAACGATGGCTTTGCGGTCAAGAACACAAGTCCAGCCGCCTTACGTGCAGTCAATCGGCGAAGCCATTTCGGAGCAAATCTGAATTCCGCACGTCGACTGACGATCCATTCTCGCTCTATATGAGATGGGCCGGAGAGGTGGCTCGCGAACGTCGCGGCGATCTCCCTATAAGGACGATAGTAGCACCAGGCATCCAACCATCGACAGAAATTCCGCGACCATGCCAACGGGCTCAGATCGTTCTTCCAGTAGCCAAGTCCCAGTGAGCGCAGCGCCGTGGCGTAATAGATGCGCGGCGTCGATCCCTTCGGAAACCAATGCAGGAACGGGATATTGCAATGGCCCTCGCGCCAGACTTCACGATGCGGAAAGAGGCTTAGGCAGACGCCGCCGGGCTTGAGGACGCGGCTGATTTCAGAGAGAACAATATTGAGATCAGGCACGTGTTCGAGTACCTGATTGTTCATGACGAGATCGAAGATTTCGTCCGGAAATGGAATGCGGTCGCCCTGCATCGCAAAAATCCGGTCTTTCAATTCTGCGGGCACCTTGGATGATAGATTGCCACCTTCGTAAAACGCCTCGCACCCGTACGCATCCAGTCCGCCGTCGCGCATGAGTTTGATAATTTCTCCAGCGCCGCAACCATAGTCCAACACCTTGAAGCCTGGCGGATGATCCTTCGCCGTTTTTGCCGCGAAGGCCGCGCAAAATTCGTAATTATTCATGAGGTCGATCCTTTGGCAACACCACCCAATACCGCCGTCCCGTCGTACTGGGGTTGCTATTGTCAGTGCTCGAGAAAATGAACCCTTCCTCGTTCCAGTGCGAAAATCTGCCTTTGCCAATCTTTGAAATGTCCGCGTGCTCGCTGTGTGCCGGCCCTAAGGGGTGATCATTCTCATAAACCACGTAGTTCGACCTGTGGGGGGTAGCGATGTTGTCTGAAAAGGCGTTCAGTTCTGGTACTTTTACTACATATGCGAAGTCGCTGAGGTAGAATTTTTCGAACGGCGGCTTCAACTGCATAACCGCGCCAGAAGGCTGATGTACCGGAACATAATGGAATTTGAAATAGGCGGCTGCAATGAAATAGACCGCGGCCGAGAAAACCGCGGCCGCCCACTTCATTGTGTTCCAGTTTGCCATCTCGTCCAACTATCATATTACTCCAATAAATACATCGCAGCTTGCCGGCTTAACGATAAGGTGAAGATGGGGAACCGGGCCGATTGGATTCCCCACAGATCCTGAACGCGACCGGGGGGCGCAGATAGCGGGCAAAGCGCCGCGAAAGATAAAGCTATTGCAATTGGAGTGCAACCGCAGGTACGAAGGCAATGAGAAGGCATGAGCCCGCGAGAGTTCAAGTCGTGCAAGAACGGATAAATTTGGTCATTGCGCCTACCTTTTTCTCGATTTCCGAAACGAAATCTGCGTGCCGGGTGCCGCCATAGCGATGGCCCAGGTCCTTTTCATCGTGTTGGTCGCGGTTGCCGCCACGTTCTTTATTTGGAGGGTGAAAGCCGATCCGTTGGCGGTTGCCTTCGGTGCGAGCGTTATCTACTTCATGCCCGGATTTTTCGGGGTTGCGCAGTTCTCATATGGGTACGGGCTTGAAAGCTATTCGGAACTGATCGCACCGGGCGCCTACGGCGCCATGGCGCTGGTAATTGTCGCCCTCGCTATAGCGGCAGTGGTAGCCGATCGTATCCCGGTTGGACCTCGAATTAGACTCGGATTCGAGGCAAAGATCCCGGTGGTCCTGTTGGCCTTTGCGATCGTCTCCGGGCTGATCTCAATTTCTAATGTTGGCGTCTATTATCTGTGCCTCGACAAATCGATTATCCTGAGCAAGATTGATGTTTGGTATTACTACGCTTCCTTTTCGGTGCCCTTCTGCGTCGCGGCGGCGTACTGCCTGCGGCAGTGGCCGCTCGTTGCGGTCGGGGTACTTTGTTTGCTCGGAGAGTTGTATGCGGAATTTCGTTTGGCGACCGCGATCACGTTTCTTGCATGCGCAATGCTGACAGAAGACTGGCTCCGCCAGGGGTGGCGGAAAGTCGTCGCTTTCATGGCGGTTATGATCGTTGGGGGTGCCGCATTATTCGTCGCCAAGCATTTGATAGGACCGGCGAAGTACGCGACGGCTTCATACTGCGATGCTCAAATCGCCCTCGATGCCAAATCGGGAGCAAACCAGGTGGAGCGACGCGGGGAGACCAAAACAGCGGCCAACCGTGAGGCTACCCGACCGCTATCAATGGGCGAGAACCTGAGCGCTACCGCGGGCGCTCTTTCGCACTCAGATTTTTATGTTGCGGCCTTCGTGTCGCAGTCCGAAGCATTTGTCGTCCAGTCAACGCTGAACGAGGTCGTCAGGAGGGGTTTTCACACCGATGCACGCTATCTCATCGGACAAATACTGACCGGGCTGCCGCTGGGAGCCAGCGTGTTTGGGATCGACAGCAGCAAGGTCATATCGTTTAATGCAATGGTGCAGCCTGTGCTGTTTCCGCGTGTTTCGTTTGGCATGGCCAATAATCCGTGGGCACAGGCATACGCCGCCGGCGGCGAGTGGATGGTGGCAGTTTTCGCTCTGGGCTACGCATCCATCCTTGGCATGCTGAACTTGTTCTTCTACAAGACCAGCGGTGCCCTCAAGGCGGCATTCGCCGTGATCAGCGTCTGGATAGGTTTTTACTTTCACCGCAACGATCTCTTTATCGAGGTCGTCATCATTAAACATGTCGTATATATTTGCGGTGCGTCGATCCTGGTGGCTTGGGTGTGGGATTGGATGATGCCCGCCAAACGCAGCGGGGCTGAACAATCCAACGGGTTGGTTCGGTAGAACTGATAATCAAGGCTGCGCTTCGCCGGGGTGCCTGGTAAGGAACCACAAGTGAGATCGCGTCGCGATCAACAGTGACAGGACGACCAAGGTATACGAAGAGCCACGAACGAGCAGGCCGAGCGTGTCGGACAGGCCATTGGTTTGCAGATTAGACAACCGTTCCGCAGCAATTGCCGGGACCAGAATCAATCCGATCCGGAATGATGCAATTCCGATATCTTCCAGGATCGGTCGAATTTGTACTCGTTGACCAAGCCAAAGGAACCAGAAACAGGTTACTAACACAGCACTTGCCAGGACTGCGCTGACGATGACGCCCAGACTCGCGACCGATGCGCCAAACCAAGTTACCGACCAAGTCACAACAAATGAAATGATACCGCTCACAAGGATACTGCCTGCTCCTCGCACGGCCTGGCAGAATTTGGCGATGAAGGTGCCAAGAGCGAACGGGAAAAGCGACAGGCTAAGCAGTATCCAAAGCCAGCTGACTCGCTGCGTATGCTGGGCATCGAAGGCGCCTCGTTCGAAGAGAATTCTTGTTGCGGTCTCGCTCATCAGATAGATGCCAAGTGTGAGGTAGGCGACAAGCAATACCGTGCAGCGCGCCAGTCGCCTGAACAGAATAGTGATCTCTTTTTTTCTGCCGCGAGACCATAACGTGGCGAAGTGGGGCAGCAGAACAGTACTCAGGCCAATTACCAACACCTGCGCCAAGGCGCCGTGCAGGCGTGAAGCATAGCCGTAAATCGCAACAATACCTTCGCCAAGTGCCGCAGCGCGAAATTGAATAATCGCGGCGGCGGAATTGCCCAGCATCATGGCCGGCAACAGCGGTAAGGCAAGCATCAGCGTGGCGCGGACTTCCCTTTTTGCAACGCTCGTGTCAATGGGAAAATTCAGGCCCATCCTCAACAAGGCCGTTATTACCACGACGCCTTGCGCAAGGCTCCCGAGCAACAGCGTCCAAACCAATGCTGACAAATCCAGAGAGGGCCAGAGCCACAGGCCGAGCACCGAAACCAATGCGTTGACGAGGGGCGCCAGCGCGGCGGCAAAGAAACGTCCGTGGCTGTTGAGGATAAGAGCGATAAAATCGCTCGAAATAATAGGGATCAATATTAATCCAGAGACCTTCAGGGCAGCCGCTGCTGACGCCGCCATCGCGGTTTGGCCAGCCGGCATGAAAAAGGCCATGATGGGCTCCGGCAGCAGGAAGCAAAGGCTTGCAAACGCCACAGCGAGGGCAAGCACCAGCACCAGCATGCGGCCGCGGTAGGCGGCCGCCAGGCCAGTTTCTGCGGTTGCAACGAGTGAGGTGTAGCGCCCGATGAAGCTCATCTGGAGCCATGACCCGACCACAGTCGATATGAAGCTCGGAGCGATCAGTCCAAGATTGTAGGCGTCGACGGCCGGCGACGTACCGAGTGTTGCCGCAATTATCGCGGTCCGCACAAAGGCTGCGAGTTGGAGCGCGGCGCTAAGCAGCATTACAGTGCGGGTAGACTGAAGCATTGCCTGTCCTCGCTTGCCAAGCCATGTCTGGCAATAGCGCGAGCAAGAAGCAAAAGATACCCAACAAAACGGGAGCGATAACAGGGCCAGAAGCCACACGTCAATCCACGGGAACCAGATCGAAATCGCATGCAGTTCGGGCCGGACTGCAACCGTACCGTCGGCATGGCTTCCTGCATCCAGCTTTCAGGCCGCCGGTTGAGTCGACCGCCCTTGCAAAGAAGCGTTCGAACTTTTAGGGGTAGGCAGTACCCGTATCACGTCCGGTCGTTGAGCTGCCGGTGGCAGCTTGCTCTTATTTGGGTGGAAAGCTTTATGGCCTTGATGAGCGTCAATGATGTCAAGATTGGAATCATTGGGCTGGGCTATGTCGGTTTGCCACTGGCCGTCCATATGGCCCGGCACTTTCCTGTGCTCGGGTTTGACGTCAATGTCGAGCGGATATCGGAACTCCAGGCGGGGCGGGATCGGACTCACGAGGTGACCGAGACGGAATTCGCGGCCGCCAAAAATATCAGCTTCTCCGGGGATCCCGAGGCGCTCAAAAAGGTCAACTTCTTTGTCGTCACCGTACCAACGCCGATCGATCAGGCGCTTCAGCCAGACTTGCGCATGCTCGAGAAGGCATCCGCGACGGTCGGCAAGGCGCTCCGCAAGGGCGACGTGGTGGTTTACGAATCGACGGTATATCCCGGCGTCACGGAAGACTTCTGCGTTCCGATCCTGTCGGGCGTTTCGGGACTTGTCTTCAACAAGGATTTTTTCGCGGCATATTCTCCGGAACGGATAAATCCCGGCGACCATGCCCATCGCCTGTCCGAGATTACAAAGGTTACGTCGGGTTCGACGCCCGAAGTAGCCGAACTCGTCAATCAGGTTTATTCCCGGGTCGTCACCGCCGGGACGCACAAGGCGAATTCGATCCGCGTTGCCGAAGCTTCCAAGGTTATCGAGAATATTCAGCGCGACGTGAACATCGCTCTCATCAACGAGCTTGCGCAGTTGTTTAAGATGATGGGGCTCGAGACCCGCGAGATTCTTGCGGCGGCGGGAACTAAGTGGAATTTCCACGGCTACGTGCCGGGGCTGGTCGGCGGGCACTGCATTGGCGTCGACCCCTACTATCTCACTCACAAGGCCCAATCCATTGGTTTCCATCCGGAAATGATTCTTGCCGGCCGCCGGATAAACGACGGCATGGCTCAATATGTCGCGCTCGACGTCGTCAAATTGATGCTTCGCCATAAACTGGAAATCGGACGGTCGCGCATCCTTGTGATGGGGCTGACCTTCAAGGAAAACTGTCCCGATATCCGGAACAGCAAAGTGGTTGATCTGGTGAGGGAGCTAAGCTCGCTCGCCGGCGAGGTCGTCGTTTACGATCCGCTCGCCAATCCTGCCGAAGTTCGCAAGGAATATGGCATCGAGACGATTGAGACAGTTCCTGAAGGGCTTTTCGAATCCATCATCCTCGCGGTGCGTCATGATCAAATCAGTCGGCTTGGTGCCGACCGGCTGCGTACGATGCTTGTGCCGGGCGGTGTTCTCTACGACCTCAAGCAGGTGTTGCCGGTCGAGGCAAGCGACGCCCGGCTGTGAATTTGGAAATGAGAGCGCCGCCGGATCGGCGCCTCTCATCGGGAGATTGGTGGCATGAAGGTTCTGGTAACGGGCGTCGCGGGTTTCATCGGCTCGCAAACCGCAAGGACCTTGCTTGCCCGTGGGGATGACGTCATCGGCCTCGATAACCTCAACGATTATTATGACGTCAATCTAAAGCTCGCTCGCTTGGCACGGCTGCAGGGACAGAACAATTTTCATTTCGTAAAGGCCGATCTTGCCGACCGCCATGAAATCGAGCGGGTGTTTGAGGAACACAGGCCTGAACGCGTCGTCAATTTGGCGGCGCAGGCCGGCGTGCGTTACGCGTTCGAAAACCCTCATTCCTATGTGGACTCAAACCTCGTCGGCTTTCTGCACATCCTGGAGGGTTGCCGTCATCATGGGGTCCAGCATCTGGTTTATGCTTCTTCCAGTTCGGTTTACGGAGCCAACACCCGGATGCCGTTCAGCATCCACGACAACGTCGATCATCCGTTGAATCTCTATGCCGCCAGCAAGAAGGCCAACGAGTTGATGGCTCATTCTTATTCCCACCTGTATAAATTGCCGGTCACGGGCCTGCGCTTCTTCACCGTCTATGGTCCCTGGGGACGGCCAGACATGTCGCTCTTTCTGTTTACAAAAAAGATCATTGCGGGCGAACCGATCGATGTCTTCAATTTCGGACAACACGCGCGTGATTTTACCTTCATCGATGATATTGTTGAGGGCGTTGTAAGGACGCTCGACAAAGTCGCAGCGCCGAATCCCGACTGGAATGGCGCCGAGCCGGATCCGGGAACGTCGGCTGCGCCTTACCGTCTCTATAACATCGGCAATAATCAGCCGGTGGAACTGATGTATTTCATTGAATGCATCGAGAAGGCAGTGGGCAGGAAGGCGCTGAAGAACATGCTGCCGCTTCAGCCGGGCGACGTACCGCGTACCTTTGCAGATCTTGATGCCTTTGTGGCTGATATCGGCTTTCAGCCCAAGACGCCGATCGAAGAGGGCGTGCGGCGCTTCGTTGACTGGTACAGGGATTTTTATTGCGCCGCTTGAAACTTTCGCAGAAGACCAGCCCGAACCGAATATCAATCGAACGCGCGGGGCGCTCCATGAACTCAGCGTCAGACCTCGGATCAAGTCCCGCGAGGGCTGTAGGTACCGTTCGGGGCCGAAAGCTGATGTTCCTCGTCACGGAAGATTGGTATTTCGTTTCACATCGGCTCGAACTTGCGATCGCCGCGCGTCAGGCCGGGTATGACGTGATGGTGGCTACCCGTGTCGACCGGCACGGCAAACGCATCACGGATGCCGGCCTCGCGCTTCGCCAGGTGGCTTTCAACCGCGGCGGGCATAATCCCCTCCAAGAGCTTCGCACGCTTGTGCATCTAGTCCGGCTCTATCGTCGAGAGGCTCCCGACATTGTCCATCATGTTGCGCTCAAGCCCGTAATCTACGGATCGCTTGCCGCGCGGATAGTTGGAACCAGAAGTGTCGTTAACGCGCTCGCCGGACTCGGCTACGTATTCTCGTCGGTTGGCTTGCGTGCGAAAATGTTACGTTGGATCATCAAACCTGCGCTCAAATTCGCCTTAGGAGCAAAGAACACTCGTCTGATCGTTCAGAACAGCGATGATCGGGAAAGGATCATTGCCGAGGGATTGGCGGGCGCTAGGTCCATCAGCGTCATTCGCGGCTCAGGTGTCGATCCCGGCGCCTATCGCCAGGTCACGGTTGCGAGCGAAACGCCTCTGGTCATTTTGCCCGCGCGGCTTCTGTGGGAAAAAGGCGTCGGCGAGTTCGTGGAAGCGGCGCGGCTGTTGCGCCTTAAGGGTATCAAGGCGCGTTTCGTGCTGGTCGGAAAACCCGACCTGGCAAATCCGGCTAGCGTCAACGAGCTGGAAATCGATGCGTGGGTTAGTGAGGGCGTCGTGGAATCTTGGGGATGGCAGGAAGACATGCCGAGCGTATTTGCTCAAGCGCAGATCGTATGCCTGCCAAGTCACCACGAAGGGCTTCCAAAAGCTCTGCTTGAGGCTGCCGCAAGCGGATGCGCGATTGTCGCAACCGATATTCCGGGTTGCCGGCAGATCGTGCAGCACGGAGTTACAGGCTGGCTCGTTCCGGCGCGGGATGCTCAAGCGCTTGCAACGGCGTTGCAACAGGCGATCGAGCAACCTGACTTGCGTCAAAAATACGGTGCTTCCGCGCGGGTATTGGTAGCAGCGGATTTTTCTATAAGTCGCGTGGCAAGGGAAACGATCGCTGTATACGACAAGGTTTTGGCATGACCAGGTTCAAGCCGACGCCGGACAGACGGTTGAACCCGGCGGCCAGTTCGTATAAAGCGCAAAATTGTTAGTAGTGAGACGGCAGAAACACGGCGCGAGTCTAACGTCTTGTAATAGTGGGGTCTCTGACATTGAATTCGAAAGCGACGCCGGCCGATCGAATTGCGGTTGTGGTGTCTTCGCTTGGTGGCGGTGGTGCCGAACGCGTGGTCGTCGATCTGTGCCGTCATCTGCGCGATAGCGGTCGGGAAGTGAGTTTGATTACGCTGAGCGGCGACGATCCTGACGCTTACGCGGTTCCGGCAGGTGTTCAGCGTGAACGCATGGAAATTCGACGTTCGGCCAGCTCGCTGCTGGATACGATCCGATTCTCGCTACGCCATATTGCAGCGATGCGTCGCAAGATCATGTCACTCAGTCCCGACGTCGTCGTCAGTTTCGTTGACCAAACCAATGTGCGGACCGTATTGGGACTTTTCGGTACTGGCATTCCGGTTATCGTTTCGGAGCGTGTTCACCCGGCTCACAATCCGATCTCGCGCGGGTGGAGAGTCTTGCGGCGCCTGACTTATCCTTTCGCGGCTGCGGTCACCGTTCAAACCGAGGATGGTGCCGAATGGTTCAGGCGTTGGACCCGTGTGAGGCATCTGGTCGTGATTTCGAACGCCGCGCGATATCCGCAGGATCTTGGGACTGATTTCGCCGAGCCCCCTGCTTCTGCCTCTCGCCCACTGATCCTTGCGATAGGACGCTTGATCAGGCAAAAGGGCTTCGATCTACTTTTCGATGCCTTTCACCGTTCCCGCCTTTTTGAAAGCGGATGGCATTTGACGGTCCTCGGAGAAGGTATTGAGCGGTCATCCCTGGTGCAGCAAGCAGCCAAGCTTGGCATAGCAGAAGCATTGGATCTTCCCGGGCGTGTCGACGACGTAGGTCGGTGGCTGAAGCAGGCGGACCTTTTTGTGCTGTCTTCCCGCTACGAAGGATTCCCGAACGCGTTGATGGAAGCGATGCAATTGGGGTTACCGTGCATCAGCTTTGACTGTCCTAGCGGCCCCAGAGAAATGATTGAGAATAATGGCAATGGCTGTCTTGTTCCCGCCGAAGATATCGATGGACTGAGTGAAGCATTGCGGCGTCTTGCCACTGACGTGGACCTTCGCCGCCGCCTTGCGGCCGAAGCGACCAAGATCAGTGACCGCTTTTCCCCAGTGATTGTTTACAAGCGCTGGCTTCAACTGATCGACGCGGTTTTCGCCGGCGATTTAAGAGGACAAGGCATGGAATACTCGCCGAAAGCTGGGAGGCGGAGCGTTGGCAGCAGTCAACCCAAGCAAGATCATGGGGTGGGATGGTGAACACTCGAAAGGTGCCTAGCATCCTTTTCACCATTGGATCCTTCACCGTCGGCGGAACCGAGAGCCAACTCGTCATGTTGGTGGAGCGGCTCGTGGCTCGCGGGTGGAGGGTGAGCGTTTTCGGCTTGGAGAAATCGGGACAACTTGTCGAAAGGTTCGAGCGCACCGGGGCGCGTGTGCTCGATGGCGGCTATCGCGCGACGGCAAGCGCGTATATAAAAGCCCTCCAATTGGGCGTTTGCGAGATTCGGCTTCTCTGGAACGCGCTCACCACTCGCCCCGACGTCATCCACTCCTTTTTGCCGCTCTGCAATTTCATGAGCACGCTTGCCGGGCGAATGGCATTTGTTCCACTGCTCATAACTTCGAAGCGCGCGCTGGCCAAGCATCAGGACCGTCATCCCAACCTGAAATGGATGGATCGGATCGCCAACGCCCTATCGGATGTGATTACGGCAAACTCGCAGGCCGTCGCCAGCGATACTCACGCGCGCGACGGCTATGATGTTTCGCGCATCATCGTTATCCCTAACGGTTTGGATTTCAACCGCCTCGACGAGGCGCGTCATCACCGCGATGAAACTCGCAACAAGCTGGGGCTTTCGCAAGCGGATATTGCGATTGCGATGGTCGCCAACCTTATTCCGTACAAAGGCCATAGAGAGCTTATCGAGGCATTCGCCCGCGTCGCGGCCGACGATCCCCGCCTTAAATTGTTCCTGATAGGGGAAGACCGGGGAGTTAAAGAGGTCTTGATCGGCGACGCCCGCCGGCTCGGTGTGGCGGACAGAGTAACCCTGATGGGTCAGAGGAATGACGTGCCGATGCTGTTGTCGGCAATGGATTTGGGCGTCATGTCGTCGCATCAGGAGGGATTCTCCAATGCGTTGCTGGAGAAGTTGGACGCGGGACTACCCGTTGTCGCTACCAATGTCGGCGGCAACCCAGAGGCCCTGGAGGGTATGCCGAATTGCATCCTCGTTGAGCCAAGGGATCCGGACGGCCTGGCGCGGGGGTTGACGGACGCCATCGGCAACCTTGGCACAGACGATCAAAACCGGAAAATCCGGCAAAGCCTTGTTCGCCAGCGGTACTCGGTCGACGCCATGGTCGACGCTTACGAGCACCTCTACAGGAGTCGGCGAAAAGCTTGATTCGAGAGCCGAAGTCCGTTTGCGATCTGGACCACATCGAGGAGCCGTCTCGTTGTAAACCTATCAGCTCACCTCGCATCATTTAGTTCCACGCGAGCGCCCGATCAAATATTGGAGTGCGCCGGGGTGATACCAAACGGCTGTCTCGCCTTCGGCTGGTTGTGTAGTCAGCTTGCCCTCGAGCGTTTTGCCGATGCTATCGACCAGCAATGGCAATGCAGCGGCCAGTTGCAGATAAGGATAGGTAACAAATGAATCTTGAGCCGTGGGCGCAATAATTGCCTGCGCTACAACGGGCCCAGTGTCGATACCAGCATCGACTACATGGATCGTCACACCGCAGTGCTCCGCGTCGTCGTTCAGCAATGCCCAATACGCTCCATGCGC
>Ga0207660_10002846_pt1 | contig 11313 bp, 14 predicted proteins | sample KBSC73BmetaG_FD_184335 | JGI IMG/M metagenome (GOLD analysis project Ga0207660, IMG submission 184335) | Corn rhizosphere microbial communities from Kellogg Biological Station, Michigan, USA - KBS C7-3B metaG (SPAdes) (version 2) | ecosystem: Host-associated > Plants > Roots > Rhizosphere ... | reverse complement strand
CCGGAGTTCAAGCATTTGTTCCCTGTTGTTTACATACTGCCAGACCGTACTATCCACGATTATAATTAGTCCATACACGACCGAGAAGGGAGTTTGATGTGGATGAGGCAACAGGATTTCAACTTGCTTCGGAAAATGCGGCAGTAGTTTTAGTCTTCCTCACCGACTGGATGATGCGGGCTATAAACTATTGGTTAAGCCAACTGGAACTCCTGCGCCTATGGGCACAGGACAATTCGTTAGAGGCCAACGTGTTGATGGTCAATGCTTTGATCATCATCTTGATCATAGCAGTGCGGCTGGATCAACGTCGGCGTAGGGAGAAGCTTCTACAACTGGTGGGGCTTGGTATGGCCAAGTGGAAGAAAGGACATCTAGCTAACGTCTTAAGCGATGCGATATCTAATGCTGAAGGATTATCTAGGCAAGAAAAGCGTGCACTTACGCTCAAGGTTGCCGAACTCTTCGGCTTGGACGATCTATTGCCAAGACGGTGGAACCGGAAGGCTGTTGCCTACCGGGTCAAGAAGAACTGTGAGTTGATGGCCAAGCAGCTTGTGCTGTGTAAGCCAGAAATTCCCGGTGGGATTGCAAAGCCAGGGGAAGTTCCTGAGTGGAAAGACTTGGGATCAGACTTCTTGGCCAAGCGAAAGAGGGTAGCATGAGACGACTTCAGATACAGTGTCCGCACTGCAAGGAGAATTTCATCTCCCGTAAAGCCCGGTCTGCTCACTACAGACTGGCACACAGACGACCTCGTCCGGTCGCGGGCGAGAATGCTATCGAAACCCCTAAGAGGACTGCTGCTCGCGAGAAGCAAGCGCTCTGAAACCTCGAAAGCGAAGAGAGAGAAGATGAATAACTCTGTGATATTGGAGAAGAAGGCTGGCCAGATCATTCCGAAAGAAATGATCGAACTAGCCTTGAAGAATTGTCCGACCGTGTCGGGCTTCGCGGTCAGAGATGGCGATGGTATCGCCTACGAATTCTCTGACAAGGCTACCAGTGCTGATGCGATCATGAAACTTCAGGATGCCGTCAAGGAACATCCTCTGTTTCTGTTCCTCGGCAATTGGGTGAATGGCTTCGACGTAAAGAAGGACATTCAGCCGTTCTGCCTTAAGGACGGCGAGGACAATAACATAGTCGCCTATTTCTGCGAAGGGGACTTTCCGAAACATACGAAGGCAGGTCGTACTGATGAGGGCAACCTGTCGGCTGACTTCATTGATCCTATTCTGTCTGACATTTACGAAACTGTCGAGGGCGATCCCGGCAAGTTCACTGCCAAGCTTCATTCTCCTGTGTTCAAGACGCAGCTTCAGGCTACGATCGGACACCGGGGTCTGTTCGCTTTTCTACCTCCAATTGGTGATCCGATTGTGATCGGACAAAACGAATTGGGTGGCGAATTCGAATGGGGAAACACTTCCCAGCTGTTCGGATTTGGCGAAAAGAAGGCCGAAGTTCCTATCACAGCGGCCGTGGCAGAAGGTGCAGGGAAGGTCAAACGTAAGTTCTCCTCGTTTCTTGGAGGCACTCACGAGAAGCCTGCTGCATCTGTTCCGGAGACCAAGCCTACGGCTATTGAGGCTCCTAAGCCTCCGGTCGAGGCGCCCAAGACGGATACGGCTATTACTGCTGGCAAGGTCCAGGTATTCCCACCGCCGAAGCTTACGGGTGGTGCAAGGAATAAATGGTTTCGTCTTATGAATGGTGGGGAACTTCCTCCCAATCATCAGAGCCAGAAGACTGCTGTTCACGTCTCTCCTGAAGTCAGTGAGATCGCCAAGCGTTTCAACTCCATCTCCACGCAGGCTGAAGTCGGCCAGTTGGAAGATGCGTTGAAGGGTAAGTCTACGGAAACTCAGGCTCCTGTTGCATCTGGTCAGCCTCCGGCTAGTCAGATACTCAGGCCAAGTCCGGCAGACTACCTGCCCACCATGAACGATCAGGAAATGACCGAGACTACGAAACTGCTGGCTGCCTGGTACGACAAGGACAAGGCCAAGAGGCCAAGTCCTCTCGACATCCAGAAAGCCGAAGCCAAGTGGCCGGTGTTCTCTGAGAAGGTTGGCATCAAGCTGGAGGAAATCCTCTTCTGGCCTGTGGCTGACATTGGTGCTCTGCCTGACAAAGCCAAGACTTTGCTGATCCTCGAACTTCGTAGGCTCTACGCTGAAAGGCTGGACCTCAAGTCTCTGGTCGGCTCAACTCCGGCTCCGAAGGAAGTGCCGCCTACACAGTCCAAGACTGTTGCCATCGAAGAGCCCAGCGCAAAGGGCAAGATGTCGAAGTTCTTGGGTCTGCGCAAGGCAGGCTAACTGATCCCGCGCCAGCGGGTAGCCGCTGCTGAGTTTCAATAGCTGGAACCGTTGTGACTTAGTGGCCGCGGAGGGGACGGTGTGAAACCGCTTACCGCCGTCCCCTTTTACCTTCTCTCTCCGGAGGAAATCATGGATAAGGCATTCAATTACTATTGTCGTACCAAAACAAGATTTACCCCAGATATTGCGGAGCTAGAGGAACACATGGCTCATGTATTCTTCGCCTGCGATAGCCTGATGACCGGTTGTAGAAACCATAACATGCTCCAAGATGGGAAGTTTAAGGGAAGAGCATTCACTTTGAATGGTTTTAAGTTCTACCAAAAGAGAACTGATGGAACTGCCATCCCGATGGGTGGCAAGGATAAACCTGATCTGAATTTCACTAGGATCAAGGGAGAAGTCCATCTTGTCTCCTCCTTAATGCTGTGTCAACTTGACACAATGATGCAGAATGGAGTACAATTCCGTCGCAAGAGGGTAGAAATCCTTTACCCCTACCGAGAACATGAGTTAGTCAAGATCGGTGACGAGGAAGTCCTTCGTGATCTTCCCAGAGGTTCAATCACCACTAAACCTGAGCAAGGCTTGAGACACTACGTGTCTGACGAGAGGATCGTCAGGCTGTGGGCTTTCATGTATGTGGGTGTCCCTAACTATTGGGACGATCTGATTGACGCAGGCTTTGCCTTCACCCAAATCCCCATCAAACATTCAGATAAACCGGGAAGATATGAATATTATCAATTCAATAAACGTGAATGAGTAAAATTGTAGATCAACACATTCCTTGCGATGACTGTGGTTCATCTGATGCGAAGTGCACATATGAGGATGGCCACAGTTATTGTTTCAGTTGTTTAACTTATACTCCACCACCTAAGAAAGAATTTTATACTTTGGATGAGCAATATACATTTGAATATTTGCCGTGGCGCGGCATTAACCAAGAAACATTTCGTCACTATGAAGCGAAGACTAAGATTGATGCTAGCGGAAAGCCTGTGTCGATTGGGTTTCCGTATCCTAATTCTAGCTACAAGATTAGGCAGCTAGATAAGAAAGCATTTCATACTCAAGGTGATATAGCCAAAGCTGGCTTGTTTGGTCGAAACAAGTTTACCGCTGGCGTACATAAGTACGTCACAATCACAGAGGGAGAGCTGGATGCGCTCAGTTTATATCAGGTCCTTAAGTCACCTTGCGTTAGTGTACGTAGCAGCGTCACTGCTCAGCATGACTGTGCAGTGGATCGATCCTGGCTTAACAGCTTTGAACGCATTTACCTTGCGTTTGACAGCGATGAACAAGGCCGCTCTGCTGCCGATAGCGTCGCAAAGCTATTCGACTATTCAAAAGTTTACTGTGTTCGGTTCCCCGGCGGAGCCAGAAAAGACGCCAACGACTACCTCCGAAACGGAGAAAGGGACGAACTAGTCGCCCTGTGGTGGAACGCTAAGAAATACCTTCCTGAGAGCATCGTCTCGTCATTCACAGACTTTGATAAGATTATTCGAGAGGTTCCGAAGCAAGGTGTTCCTTATCCTTTCCCCACTTTGAACTACATGACGTATGGCATCCGCACTGGTGAGTCTGTGCTGATTACGGCACAAGAGGGTGTGGGCAAAACAGAGGTGATGCATGCAATCGAACACCAACTCCTCACGGAGACAGACGATCCAATCGGCGCTATCTTCCTTGAAGAGCCAAAGCGCCGACACCTTCAAGCAATTGCCGGGATACATCTCCAGCGTCCGGCTCACCTTCCAGACAGCGGTGTCAGCGATGAGGACACATTCCAAGCCGTACAAGACGTGGTTAGGGTGGACGAGCGTCTCCACATTTATTCTCACTTTGGATCAGATGATCCTGAGGTCATTCTCGATACCATTAGATTTCTGGTATCCGCACGCGGTTGTAGGTATATTCTTCTTGACCACATCACTATGGTTGTTAGTGGTCTTGGAGGGAAAGACGAAAGAACTTCACTCGACTATCTCTCGACTCGTCTCGAAATGATGGTCAAGGAGTTAGACTTCGCTCTAGTCATTGTCTCTCACGTCAATGATGATGGTCTAACTCGTGGGTCCCGTAACATCAGTAAGATTGCTGATATTCGTATTGATCTCTACCGAGACATAACTTCGGTTGACCCAATCATAAGACGAATTACCCGTTTAGTAGTGTCGAAGAACCGGTTCTGCGGTCGTACAGGGCCAGCAGGTGAACTGCTGTTTGATCCTGCGACTTACACACTCACCGAGGATTTAGGTCATGGGCTACTACAAGTCGCGAACAATGATAATCATCAAGGCAACACTCAAGGAGTGGCGGCTTGACGATGAAAACGGAAGTGTCACTGGAGTTATCTTCAATTCCATTGACCCCAAGGAATACCCTGAAGGAGCACAATTCACAATTATGAAGGTTAGTTTACACCAATACGGCGCTAGCGAAATGTTCGGCGAAGAACATTACATCGCTGAAACTCAACTCGGTAACTTCTTCCGATTAAACGCGTCGGACATGCGATGATATACCCTTGGAAGCTCAACTACTGGCAATCTGGCGAATGGCAGGTGTGTAATGAACGTCTTAAGGACATGGAGAAATCTAATCAGGGTTTCAACCCAACGCGCAGCAGCTTGTTCGCTGCTCTTCGAGCAGTACCAGATCGAGAAGTTCGGGTTGCAATTATCGCCCAAGACCCGTACCCACAGGCAGGACTGGCAACCGGACTTGCATTCTCTATACCAAGGGAACTTGGAAAAGATGATTTTCCCGTTACCCTCAGACAGCTATTCAAGGAATACACAGCTGACCTTGGCTATGCCTGTCCTGTGCATGGTGATCTCAGCGGATGGTGCAAACAAGGAGTCCTTCTTTGGAACGCGATCCCAAGTTGCCGCACAGGTGCATCACTATCTCATGACTGGCCCGAGTACGCCCCCCTCACCCGAGAGCTTGTTGAGCGACTCGGAGCTAAGGGCATCGTATTTGCGTTTCTTGGCTCAGTTGCAAAGAGATATTTGGAATACGTAGACTTAACCAAGAACGAGGTGATCATTACCTCTCACCCATCACCACGAGGTAACAGAGCGTCAAAGACCCCATTCGAAGGGTCTAGGTTGTTTACAACCATCAACGATAAACTGGTATCACAAGGTCTCACTCCAATCGACTGGAAGTTAGATGACCCACCTGAACTTAAGGGAAAACGACCTGGTAGTGAAACACTGGGAAGGACTGGTAATAATGGGGCGCTTTCTAAAGTACTCCAGAACATCACAGGGGCATCTTGTGGCCCTGTTTTCGACGCCCGAGGGATATGTATTAGGGAGTGATCCTTCTCACTTGGAGATGGTTCATGGGACATAATACAACCACCACGATAACAAAGTTCGAACGTGTTGAGAAGGAGTTGCTGAATGATTTGGACCGTATCCCTGAGGATGCAAAGGAAGATTTGAGGTGGTCTCTGATCTTCCTGTCCAACTGTATACGCACTCTAAAATCAATACGTATTAAAATTGTGCCGTAAATTTTGGAGGCGGTACTAAATATTTGATTTTCAGATTTCAGGAACTCGGGAGCGGTTTCCCCTTGGATGCGGAGAGATGTACCAAGGGATAGCAAGTAGCTCCACGGTGGCACGGCACCGTACCTCCCGCCGGAGGACCGTGCACCCCTAAATCTTGCTTTTCATACTTTCCCCGGTATCACCCTACCTCCAACTCATTTAAACGCACCAGTGGCCTTCCTAGAGGCTCTGAGAGGCCTTTTAAAACAGGTGTAGCATGCTCAAAATGGTAGTCAACAACGATAGAGACGAGGATGAGGTTGATCAACCCATTCTTAAGACTGCCAGTAAGGGTCCGACTGATGGAGACTGGTTGTCTCCCATGCGATCAGGGACTGAGTTCTTGGTGCGTGGTAGAGCAGCTGCTGGCCATCCTAGATGGTTATTGAGTGAGTTCACCCACGGTGGAAAGAAGGCAGGTAACGTACTGCTGTGTCCAACCCAAACTCTGAATGACATTAGAACTTGGATATGGGTTGACCCTGTAGAATTTTGTAAGGTATTTGAATTGAGAGGAGTGTTGGAAGAACCAGATGAGTGAAGTTATACAAGTAGACGAAGCTAGTTTCTTTACCATGAATATGTTGAAGAGAAGCATTAAGCACATGAAGAAGTTAAATACGGAAGGTAAATTTGACTCAGCCATAATGAAAGAAGAAGCTATACTTAGATCTTTCTTCGACGTAATATTAGGAAGATCAGAAGCTGAGGCTCAGGAGGCCGCAGCGTAACCTAGGAGCTAAGATGAAAGAAGCAATTGTTGGTGTTACCTGTGCCTTCTTGCTGGTGGCATCTCTGCTGGTGATCAACGACCACGTAACCCATTTCACTTGGTTCGGTCATCAGATCGCTGTAGTACATTAACGACTATACTACCCTGCGGTTTCCTCTCTCCCGCAGGGTAGTTTCCTTCCAACAATAAGAACTCCTTAAGGAGCAGTCATGGCTAAACCACGTCCACTTCCTTTTCCAGACGTCCCGAAGACGGTTGAGGCTGAGATACCTTCGCCTCCCGTGGCTCCGGTTGACACAGATCAAATGGCATTCCTGCGTAAGGCATTGAATGCTCCCTCTTTGGTTGAGGTTAAAGACCTGATTACCAAGGAGATACTTGAATACAACATGCTGAACAAGATCGAGTTGACTAAGGATGGCGTCACTACGACGCTTCCTGATGAGCCTCGGCATTTCTTGTTCCCTGAAGTCCTGACTACTGTTGACGCTTGTATACCGGCAGCCTTGATTGGTCCCGCTGGCTCAGGTAAGTCAACCATGTGTGAGCAGATAGCCGTGGCATTGGGCCTGAAGTATTATCTTCAGAACAGTGTCAGTGGCGACCACCAGCTTGCTGGCTACATGGATGCTCACGGTCGGTACCAGACGACTGCTTTCCGAGACTGCTTTGAGAAGGGTGGTCTCATCTTGATCGACGAGGTTGATACCTCTGATGCAGGTGCCTTGAAGTGGGTTAACACTGCTCTGGCTAATGGCCATGCAATGTTCCCTGACAAGGCTGATCCAGTGCGAAGGCATGCGGACTTCCGCATCATCATCGCTGCCAACACGTTTGGCAATGGCGCAGATCGCATGTACGTTGGTGCAAACCAACTGGATGCTTCGACACTGGATCGGTTTGTCTTCTTTGACTTCCGTTACGACGAGAAGTTGGAGACGGTACTATCGGGTAATGCTGCTTGGGCTAAGCGAGTGCAGAACCTCAGACATGCTGCTGGCAAGGAGAAGGCTAGGATTGTTATCTCACCTCGTGCTTCAATCATGGGTGCCAAGCTATTGGCTAAGGGTTGGAAGCAGGATGTGGTTGAAGAGCGCCTGATCTGGAAGGGTATCGACGATGAGTTGAAGACCCGCATCAAGAAGGCAGCTTGACATGGCAGAGCCAATTAGAAAGGGCAATGCCCTAGAGTTGTGCAGTTACTTTCCTTACCTAGACTACCACTCAACTTGGGATACTCCTGAGGCTTTCGCTAGGCATGTGGCATCAATTGATGAGAAGTCTGCTTGGGATGATGCTGCTTGGGAAAGAGGCAGTAGTTTCTCAGGCACAGAAAACATGGCTGAAGCTTTAGAGCTGGCTAGAACTGGATGGAAGGAAGGCGTTGCGAAGATCGAGAAGATCAGGGCTAACATCCATGCCATGCATCCTGTGCTGGTGAAGGCTGTGCGCTACGACATAGCAGGTTCGGTTGCGAATGTTCCAAGAGCTATCTCTGGAAATCCTTTGAATATGAAGGCCAACGATCTGTCGAAATCAAGGCGCAGACCTGTCATAACTTTGATCTCCAGCATGTCTGCCAACTGCGGTAGCTCTAAAGAAGCAATAACTAATCAGGCTGCTGTGGTGGCTGCGATCATAGATCAGATCGAGACACAAGGCTATGCTTGTGAGGTAATAGCTGTGGCTCCTACTCGTGGTTGTATGTTCAATGGTGACGGTAAGTTCAAAGCTTGTACATCCATCAGGGTGAAGGCAAGTAACCAAGCTGTTGACATTGGAAGGTTGTCTTTTGGCCTGGGACATGCTAGTATGTTCCGTCGCCTTGTGTTCGCCGATTGGTGTGGCGACAACAGACTTAGAGATCCTGTTGGCAGAGGCTTGGGAAGTGCTCTTAGTTTGGAAACCACTTCTGAAGATTGGGCTAAGGGTATCTACTCCTTGCCATCTGCTGAAGGGGTAGAGAACTTCTTCAAGAAGGAAGATATGGCTGCTACTAAGGGATTGGAATTCCTAGTTAATAAACTGAAGGAACAAGGTTGCCCGGCGTTTGCTGGGCAGCTACCTGATACAATGAGGAAGGCTGCTTAATACTTGAAGGTTGTAATAGACATTGAAGCTAACGGATTACTCAATCCTACACACATTTGGGTCATTGTTTGTAAAGACATAGACACCGGACAGTATCACATATTTAGAAAGGTAACTGAGGATGCAAGTGAACTGGAGAGATTTCAGAACTTCGCTAAGGAAGTCACTGGTTGGATTGGGCATAATGTCCTCGGTTATGACTTCCCTGTTATGTGTCGCCTTTGTCAGTACGTACTACCACCCGTGGGGTCAATTACTGATACTCTTATCGCCAGTAAACTTATTGATTATCCTCGACAAGGACATTCGATCGAAGATTATGGATTAGAGTTCGGTCTTGAGAAAGGGAAGTTCTCTGACTGGAGTAAGTACTCCCAGGAGATGGAAGACTACTGCATCCGTGACGTAGACATATGTCATAAGATATATCTTAAGTATCTTAAGTACCTTAGTAAGAAAGAACATAAGTCTTCCTTAGACTTGGAACACAGTTTTCAATTGGTTGTTAATAACTTAAGTCTTAATGGTTTCTACTTTAACAAGGACAAGGCTACTAAGTTACTTAGTAAGGTAGAAGAAGAACTTAGTATCTTAGATAAGGATATACTTAGTTCCTTTCCTCCTAGACTTAAGTTAATTAGAGAAGTAGTACCTAAGGAAACTAAGTATGGTACTATATCTCTTTCTTCTATACCTAAAGTACTTAGAGATAACATAGCTGACTACACTGTAGGAGCTCCTTTCTCCTATTGTAGTTGGGTAGAGTTTAATCCTTCTTCTCATAAACAGATTATTTCTATTCTTAATGAGGCTGGATGGCGTCCTGTGGACAAGACACAGACGCACATAGAAGCTGAAAGAGAACTAGGAAAGTTAAAATATACTAAACAACGATCTAATGAGCTTGACGTAAGACTTAAAGAACTGTACGATAAACTTACAATAATGAAGAAGGTTGGATGGAAGGTTAACGAGACCAATCTCGAAACCTTACCGACAACAGCCCCTCCCTCCGCTCGCACCCTCGCGAAGCGCATCCTCCTTGAGTCCAGACGCCGAACTTTGACAGAGTGGCTAGCACTGGTCAGCCCCGATGGTCGTATTCGGGGAAAATTCTACGGCCTTGGTGCCTGGACTCATCGGATGGCCCACCAAAATCCCAACACCGCAAACATACCAAATGAATTTGATACTGCCGGGAAGAAGAAACTCTACGGCAAAGAACTTCGTTCATTGTGGTGCGCACCTAAGAACCGATTACTAGTCGGCGTGGATGCCGAAGGCATTCAGTTGCGCATCTTTGCACATTACATCGACGATCCTGAGTTCACTGAAGCTCTTGTTAACGGCAAGAAGGAAGATAAAAGTGATCCTCACAGTCTTAACCAAAAAATTCTTGGTACGGAAATCTGCAAAAGCAGAGCTGCGGCTAAAAGGTTTATCTATGCACTGCTTCTCGGGGCAGGTATGGGAAAACTTACCGAAATACTGGGATGTTCAACAGAACAAGCCAGTGAGGCTCTTGAACGCCTTATACGCAGATACTCAGGCTTTGCCCTACTTAAAGAAACTAGGATACCAGCCGACGCTAAACGGGGATGGTTCACAGGACTTGATGGTAGAGATGTTAGGATACCTGGCGACACAGTCGGGGAACGGAAACACCTATGTATGTCTGGCTATTTGCAGAATGGTGAGGCAGTTGTCATGAAGCGAGCCACACTAAAGTGGTTCGACAGACTGAAATACGATGAAGCATTCTTAGTTAATTTTGTCCACGATGAGTGGCAGACTGAAACTCCGAATAACATGGAGGTGGCATTACGAATAGCAAAGATGCAAGCAGACAGCCTACGAGAAGTAGGCGAGGAACTAGGATTGAAATGTCCTCTAGCTGGTTCCTATTGGAACGATGACTTAAACGATTACACTATCCATACTAATTGGAGTAAGACACATTGATGAACGAGGAAGATCTTAAGGAACTAATTACTTACTTGGACGACCACACAGAAGTAGATAATGATGGTTCTATTAAATTAGATATTACAGTAGAAGAAAGAGATACTTTGATTGATGCTCTAGTTCTATACAAGGAGATGAACATACATTAATGGCATACAATAAAACAGAATACATTTTCATTCAGGGTAAGGTCAGTTGGTTCCGTCCATTCGTAACCAATCAGTGGAACAAGTACGCCACTCAGATACATCCTACACCTGAGAGCCTTGAGAAGATTAGAGACCTACAAGCTCAGGGTATTAAAAATCAGATTAAGAAAGACGACGATGGTTATTATTGTTCTTTTACTAGACCAGTTTCCAAAGAGCTCAAGACTGGAAAGATTATCACGTTTGCTCCCGTGGAGGTCTTCGACAAGGACGGAAAGCCTTTCCGTGATCCTGTTGGAAACGGAAGCGATGTTACCTTAAAGATAGAAGTTTACGAGCATCCAACACCCGGTGGTGGCAAAGCTAAAGCTTGTCGATGGGTAAGTGCTCGCATAGACAACCTGATCCCCTACACTCCTGATCGTGATCACACTGAAGATCAGAAGGCCAGTGCAGCGGGATTAGATA
>Ga0207660_10002833_pt1 | contig 11369 bp, 9 predicted proteins | sample KBSC73BmetaG_FD_184335 | JGI IMG/M metagenome (GOLD analysis project Ga0207660, IMG submission 184335) | Corn rhizosphere microbial communities from Kellogg Biological Station, Michigan, USA - KBS C7-3B metaG (SPAdes) (version 2) | ecosystem: Host-associated > Plants > Roots > Rhizosphere ... | reverse complement strand
GCGAACGCGTTGCTCGGGCATTTCAGCGAGAAACTGCCGATCAGCCGCTGGCAGCGCGACCTCACCGACTCCACCACCCTGCGCGCTCTGGGCGAGGCCTTCGGCCACGCGCTGATCGGTTTCGCCTCGCTGGAAAAAGGCCTCGGCAAACTGGAAGTGAACGCCCATCGCATCGCTTCCGATCTCGATGCAAACTGGGAAGTGCTGGCCGAAGCCATCCAGACCGTGATGCGCCGCCACGGCCTGCCGGAACCCTACGAACAACTGAAGGCGCTGACGCGCGGCAAAGGCATCACGCGCGAAACCCTGCAGGCGTTCATTGCTTCGCTGGAATTGCCTGAAGCCGGCAAGCGGCGCCTGCTGGCACTCACCCCAGCGACCTACACCGGCCTCGCCCGCGACCTCGCGCGCGACATTTGACATGGCGGCGCGGCCGATCGAGGTGCGCGGCCGACGCGGCCAACCTTTGGGCATGCCGCCCTCACGCTTCCTGCGCGATTATTGGCAAAAGCGTCCGCTGCTGATCCGCAACGCGTTCGCGGATTTCGAAACGTCGTTGTCGCCCGACGACCTCGCCGGGCTGGCGTGCATGGATGGCGGGCTGGCGCGAATCGTCCTGCGTGGCGACGGAAAGGCAAAGTCGCCGGGATCCGGACGGCCGCGCCGCGTCCGGAATGACGCCAAAAACTTGGGCGCCAGCATCCGCCAAAAAGATCAATGGAAGATCCTCTCCGGTCCGTTCGACGATGCGACGTTTGCCAAATTGCCGAAATCTCACTGGACGCTGCTGGTGCAGGATGTCGACAAGTGGGATGCGGACACCAGCGCGCTGCTCGAGGCATTCGCGTTCATCCCGAGCTGGCGCATCGATGACGTAATGGTCAGCTACGCCACCGACGCCGGCGGCGTCGGCGCACACGTGGATCAATACGACGTATTCCTGCTGCAAGGCCCCGGGCAACGCCGTTGGTCCATCGACACGCGTCCGAATCCACCGACCGCATTCCGCGACGACGTCGAATTGAAGCTGCTGCGCGAATTTCACCCCGCACACGAATGGATGCTCGATCCCGGCGACATGCTGTACCTGCCGCCGGGCGTGCCGCACGACGGCGTGGCGGTCGGCGAGTGCATGACGTTTTCCATCGGCATGCGCGCGCCGGCCGCGGGCGAACTGCTGTTCGATTTCGCGGCGCACCTCGCGGAAGCGTTGCCCGAATCGCAGCGCTTTGCCGATCCCGACCTGAAGCCGGCCGCCGACGCGGGCGAGATCGACAACGATGCACTGCATCGGGTACGTCGCACGCTCGGCCCGGCCGCAGCCGCCCTGGACGACCATGCCCTCGCAGACTGGTTCGGCACCTTCATCACGCGCTACCGCGCAGCGCAGCTTCCGATTCCGCGCAAACATTCGATCGCTCCGATCGCGCTCGCCAAACGCCTGCCGCATGCCCTCCTGGAACGCGATCCGTGGTGTCGTTTCGCATGGTGTCGGCGGGGTCACGGGGCGCGACTGTACGCGGCCGGCAACGCGTTCGACGCACCGGTCGCATGGGCGCGGCAACTTGCATCGGGTGCGCGCGTTTTGGCGGGAAGCCAACGCGCGAAGCTGCCCCACCGTGTGCAAGGTATTGGCTTGCTTGCCACTTTTATTGACGCGGGATACGTCACATTGCGCCGGCGCTGAACTGGCTTACAATCTGCGGCCACGCACCCGGCCACCCGGAGGGGGTTGACCGAATGCCGATCCAAAGTGGCTTTCACGTCGAAGTCTGCAACTGGGCGAACGCGAGCGATCGCGAAGCGCTGTCCAGCGTGCGCGAGACGGTGTTCGTGCTGGAACAGCGCGTGCCGCGCGAAATGGAAATCGACGATGACGATCCGCGCAGTGTGCACGCATTGGCGCGCGCGCCGGACGGCACGCCGATCGGCAGCGGGCGGCTCACCCCCGGCGGCCGGATCGGCCGCATGGCCGTGCTGGACGGCTGGCGCGGAAATGGCGTCGGCACCACGATTTTGCGGACCCTGCTCGATCAGGCGCGCACGCGCCGATTGGCCGAGGTCTCGTTGCATGCGCAGCGCAGCGCCGTGCCCTTCTATCTCGACTACGGTTTCGCCACCGACGGCGGCGAGTTCGATGAAGCAGGCATTCCACACGTCCTCATGCGCCGGGCCCTCGATCCCGTGCCCGAACCCGATCGTGCGCCGCCACCCCCGCCGCCGGAACCGAAGGCGCTGCATGCGACATCCCGCGAGGAACTGATCGACGCCACCCTGCAATTGCTGTCGGGTGCGCGGCACAGCATGTGCGTGCTGGTGCGCGAACTTCATCCGCTGCTGCTCAATGACACGGCCTGCCTGGTGGAATTGCGGCGGCTGGCCATTTCCGGCCGCGGCGCATCGATCCGCATCCTTGCGCAGGACCTGACCCGCGCCCTGCAGGAAGGCACGCGGCTGCTGGAGCTTGCGCAGCGTCTATCCAGCATCATCGAAATGCGCCGGCCGGTGGAACCCGCCGACCTCGCCTACCGTTCGGCCTTCATGTGCGTGGATACCTGCGGCTACCTGTTCCGTTCGCAGGAGAGCGAAATGGCTTCGGAAGGTTCCACCTGGGCGCCGGGGCGTCATGCGGAACTGATGCGCCTGTTCGAGGAAGTCTGGGCGCGTTCCGAGCCGTGGCCGGAGTTGCGCGCTTTGGGTATCTGAATCACGCGCCGCCGGACGCGCCGCGAATCCCGCACTGCAGCATTAAACCGTTATAATTTCAGGTCGCGGCGAAACGCGGTTCGTGCCGCGTGCGCGTCAACAGCGGGTTGAAAATACCCTGTTGGAACGGGTCATGGACGCCCGCCGCGGCTCGAGCGCTGAAAGCGCTCGAGCCGGCGAAGCCTGGGCGCGTTGAAAAATTGCAGGACGGCGCTTTTTCAACATCAGTCAATTATCCGTGGTGACCATCGTGAGTGACGGCGGCAGTTTGTTGCAACAGTTGGCGGAAACCTCCCAGTTCGGCGGCGGCAACGCCGCATATCTCGATCAGTTGTACGAGGACTGGCTGCGCGATCCGCAGTCTGTCGCGCTGGCGTGGCGCACCTGGTTCCAGAGCTTGCGCGGAACCGGCGATGTCTCCCATGCCGACGCGATCGCGCGCATCACGGCCGCGCAGCAGCAAGGCCGTCGCGCCGGGATGCCGATGGACGATGCCCATGCCCGCAAGCAAGCGGGAGTGCTGCGTTTCCTGACCGCGTATCGTTCGCGCGGCCATCTCGCCGCGGACCTCGATCCACTGGCGATTGCGCCCAAGCGCCCCGCGCCGGACCTCGACCTGCCCTTCCATGGTTTGTCCGACGCCGACCTCGATACCGAATTCGATTGCGGCACCTTCGCCGGCGGCGGGTACCGCATGAAACTGCGCGATCTGCGCGAACGCCTGCGTCGCACCTACGTCGCGACCATCGGCGCCGAGTTCATGCACATCAGCGACCACACCCAGCGCCGCTGGATCTATGATCGTCTGGAACAGGCCAGTGGCGATTCCGGGCTCGATGACGACACCCGCAAGCGCGTACTGGCGAAGCTAACCGCGGCCGACGGACTGGAGCGCTACCTGCACACCAAGTACGTCGGGCAGAAGCGCTTTTCGCTGGAAGGCGGCGATTCGCTGATTCCCCTCTTGGACGACCTGATCCGCCGCGCGGCCGGCGACGACGTGCACGAGTTGGTGATCGGCATGGCGCACCGCGGGCGTCTCAATGTGCTGGTCAATATCCTGGGCAAGCCGCCGCAACAACTGTTCGCCGAATTCGAGGACAAGCACGACGGCCCCGACGATCCCGCGCACTCAGGCGACGTGAAGTACCACATGGGTTTCTCGGCCGACATCGCGGCGCCCGCGGGCAACATCCACGTTGCGCTGGCGTTCAATCCGTCGCATCTCGAAATCGTCAACCCGGTGGTGTCGGGTTCAGTGCGCGCGCGCCAGGTCCGTGCCCATGATGGCGTGCGCGAACACGTGCTGCCGGTGTTGATCCATGGGGACGCGGCGCTGTCGGGCCAAGGCGTGAACATGGAGCTGTTCAACATGTCGAAGACGCGCGGATTTGGCGTCGGCGGCACCGTGCACGTGGTGGTCAACAACCAGATTGGCTTCACCACCGATGCCGAAGACGGGCGCAGCACGCTGTACTGCACCGACGTCGCCAAGATGGTCAACGCGCCGGTGCTGCACGTGAACGGCGATGATCCCGAGGCCGTCATCCAATGCATGCGGTTGGCGTTCGATTTCCGCCAGCAGTTCCACAAGGACGTGGTGGTGGACCTGGTCTGCTACCGGCGCCACGGCCACAACGAGGCTGACGAACCCTCGGCCACGCAGCCCATCATGTACAGCGTGATCAAGCAATTGCCGGCGACCCGCGAGTTGTACGCCAAACAACTGGTCGAGCGCAAGCTGATCGGCGAAGGCGACGGCAAGAAGCTGTTCGATGCTTATCGCGACCAGCTCGACGCGGGCAAGCCGGTCACCGAACTGGCGCCGCCCGGTTCGCAAAAATTCGCGGTGGACTGGACGCGGTTTGCCAAGGGCGGCCTTGCCCAGTCCGTCAAGACGGGCGTCGCGCGCAAGACCCTGGACGAACTGGCCAGCAAGATCCTGACCTGGCCGGAAGGCATGGCGCTGCAATCGCGCGTCGCCAAGATCTACGCCGACCGCCGCAGGATGGCCGAAGGCGAACTCCCGCTGGATTGGGGCTATGCCGAAAACATGGCCTACGCGACGCTGATCCAACAGGGATTCGGCTTCCGCCTGGTCGGACAGGACACTCCGCGCGGAACCTTCTTCCACCGCCACGCGGAGTTGCACGACCAGAAGACCGGCAACGTGTACACGCCGCTGGCGCACATCCGCGAAGACACCCCGGTCGAGGTGATCGACTCGCTGCTGTCCGAACTCGCGGTGATGGCCTATGAATACGGTTTCGCCACCGCTGATCCCGACACGCTGGTGGTATGGGAGGCCCAGTTCGGCGACTTCGCCAACGGCGCACAGGTGGTGGTGGACCAGTTCATTTCCTCGGGCGAAGCCAAATGGAACCGCCTGTGCGGGCTGGTGTTGCTGCTGCCGCACGGCTACGAGGGCCAGGGCCCGGAACATTCCTCCGGAAGGCTGGAGCGTTACCTGCAGCTTTGCGCGCTGGACAACATGCAGGTATGCGTGCCGACCACGCCCGCGCAGATGTTCCACATGCTGCGCCGCCAGATGTTGCGAAGTTGCCGCAAGCCGCTGGTGGTGATGACGCCGAAGTCGCTGTTGCGCCACAAGCTCGCGGTGTCTTCGCTCGATGACCTCGCAAACGGCCATTTCCACCTCGTGATTCCCGACCAGCGCGTCAAGGCCGACAAGCAGGTCAAGCGCGTCGTGCTGTGCTCGGGCAAGGTCTATTACGACCTGTTCGAGGAAGCCGAAAAGCAGAAGATCGCCGACGTCGCGGTCATCCGCGTCGAACAGTTGTATCCGTTCCCGCGTATCGAGGTGAATGCGGAACTCGACAAATATCCCAGCGCGCGGGAAATCATCTGGTGTCAGGAGGAGCCGCAGAACCAAGGCGCATGGTTCCAGATCCGGCATCACCTGCAGGCCTGCGCGGATGGCCATCACAGCCTGCATTACGCCGGGCGCGTGCGTTCGCCGGCGCCAGCCTGCGGCCACCACAACACCCACGTCGCCGAACAGCACGCGCTGGTGCAACAGGCGTTGGTCGAACCCGTGGGCGACGATCATTCCGTGGAATGAACATCTGCCCCCTCGCGGGGCAGAATCGTGATTGCAGCAACAACCGAATCACCACAAGGAAACGTCATGTCGATCGAAGTCAAGGTTCCGGTACTGCCAGAATCCGTCAGCGACGCCACCATCGCCACATGGCACAAGAAGCCGGGCGATTCGGTGAAGCGTGATGAAAACCTGGTCGACCTCGAAACCGACAAGGTGGTGCTGGAGGTGCCTGCACCCGCCGACGGCGTATTGAAGGAAATCCGCCACGAAGCAGGCGACACCGTCAACAGCGAAGACGTGATCGGCGTCCTCGAAGAAGGCGCGGCCGCGGAAGCGCCGAAGGCCGACACGAAGGAACAGCCGGCGCACGCCGCACCGGCCAAGGCCGAGAAGTCACAAACGAAAACCGCGCCTGCCCCGTCGGACGACAGCTTGTCACCCGCGGGCCGGCGCGTCGCCGCCGAGGAAAAAATCGATCCATCGCAAGTTGCCGGTACCGGCCGCGGCGGACGCGTGACCAAGGAAGACCTGGTCAATTACTCCAAGGATGAGAAGCGGGCCGCTGCGCCTGCGCCGGCTGCACGCGCAGCCACGCCTGGTGCGCGTCCGGAAGAACGCGTGCCGATGACGCGCATGCGCGCGCGCATTGCCGAGCGCCTGATGCAATCCAAGAATTCCATCGCGATGCTGACTTCATCCAACGAAGTCAACCTTTCGAAAGTGGTCGCGATGCGCAAGCAGTTGGGCGAGCAGTTCGAGAAAACCCATGGGATCAAGCTCGGCTTCATGAGCTTCTTCGTCAAGGCCGCGTGCGAAGCGCTGAAGCGCCATCCGGTGGTGAACGCCTCGGCGGACGGCAATGACATCATCTACCACGGCTATCAGGACATTTCGATAGCGGTTGCGACCGATCGCGGCCTGGTAACGCCGGTGTTGCGCGACGCGCAAGACATGGGCTTCGCCGACATCGAGAAGGCCATCGCCGCATTCGCGAAGAAGGCGCGCGAAGGCGGCCTGACGCTGGACGACCTGCAGGGCGGCACCTTCACGATCACCAACGGCGGCACCTTCGGCTCGCTGTTCTCCACGCCGATCGTGAACCCGCCGCAGAGCGGCATCCTCGGCATGCACACCATCAAGGAACGCGCCATCGTCGAGAACGGCCAGGTCGTGGCCGCACCGATGATGTACATCGCGATCAGCTACGACCACCGCATCGTCGACGGCAAGGACGCGGTGCTGTTCCTGGTCGATATCAAGAATCAGCTCGAGAATCCGCACCGGATGTTGCTGGGGCTTTGAGCGCGGAATTCCAAAAAAGGAACCAAAATGGCTGACAACAAATTCGACGTCATCGTGATCGGCGCCGGCCCTGCCGGTTATGTTTGCGCGATCCGCGCGGCACAACTTGGCTTGAAGACCGCCTGCGTCGACGCGTTCAAGGGCAAGGACGGCAAGCAGGCGTTGGGCGGCACGTGCCTCAATGTCGGCTGCATTCCGTCGAAGGCGTTGCTGGATTCATCCCGGCAGTTCTGGGGCCTCGCGCACAACCTGCCCAGCCACGGCATCAGCGTCCAAAACGCCAAGGTGGACATGGCCACGTTCATCGGCCGCAAGGACAAAATCGTCAAGCAGTTCACCGGTGGCGTCGCGTTGCTGTTCAAATCGAACAAGGTCACACCACTCTTCGGTACCGGCAAGCTGCTCAAGGGCAACAAGGTCGAGGTGACCGGCGAAGACGGCAGCAAGCAGACCCTCGAAGCCGCCAACGTGATCATTGCGACGGGCTCGGTGCCAATCGAACTGCCGTTCGCGAAATTCGACGGCAAGCGCATCATCGACAATGCCGGCGCACTTGATCTCGATGCGGTTCCGAAGCATCTCGGCGTGATCGGCGCGGGCGTGATCGGTCTGGAACTCGGCTCAGTGTGGAAGCGCATGGGTGCCGAAGTGACGGTGCTCGAAGCGCTGCCCGATTTCCTCGGCGCCGCCGACCAGGACATCTCCAAGGTCGCCGCGCGCGAGTTCAAGAAGCAGGGTCTCGACATCCACCTGGGCGCCAAGGTCAACAAGGCCGAAGTGAAGAAGAACGCGGTCGAGGTGACCTATTCCGACAAGGATGGCGAACACAAGCTCACCGTGGACAAGTTGCTGGTCGCGGTGGGCCGCCGCGCATTCACGCAGGGCCTGCTCGGTGACGGCACCGGTGTCAAGGCCGACGAGCGGGGCCGCATCCAGGTGGATGAACATTGCTGGACCGGTGTCGATGGCGTGTGGGCGATCGGCGACTGCGTGCGGGGGCCGATGTTGGCCCACAAGGGTTCCGAGGAAGGCGTGATGGTCGCCGAACTGATCGCCGGCCGCGCCGGCCACGTCGATTACGGCGTGATCCCGTGGGTGATCTACACCGAGCCCGAGATCGCATGGACCGGCAAGACCGAGACCCAGTGCAAGGACGAGGGCATTCCTTACAAGACCGGCTCGTTCCCGTTTGCGGCCAATGGTCGCGCCGTGGCCATGAATGAGCCCGCCGGTCTGGTGAAGGTGATCGCGCATGCGGAAACCGATCGCATCCTCGGCGTGCACATGTGCGGCCCGGTGGTGTCGGAGCTGATCGCGGAAGCGGTGGTCGCGATGGAATTCAAGGGTTCGGCCGAAGATCTGGCGCGTATCGTCCACGCACATCCGACGCTTTCGGAAGTGGTGCACGAAGCCGCGCTGTCGGTGGACAAACGGGCGATCCACAAGGCGAACTGAGGATCAGTTCGTCCCGGACAGGACATGATGTGCGGTGATCCTGGATCCATGGTTTTTTGTCAGGACGAACTCATCCCGTGCAGGGCGAACCGCTGCGCTTGCAAGGTGCCATTAGCGCATCTCGCGCAGCGGTAAGCGCCGTAGGCAGGATGCCGGAGGCGGGCCATTTGTCCGAAGCAGGAAACCGAGGCTAATGGGGGATGGCCGTTGACACGGGATCCAAATTTGAAGTGCACGTATTCCGGCCGGCCCATGGCTGTGCCTTGATCCGGGCTCCGATTTGAAATGTCTTCGTCCCGAATCTGCTTCGGGACGGGCGGGTCATTGCGCCGCAAGAACCGGATGGCGGCACGGCGCATACATTCCTGAAAATGGCGGCTCCATCCACGCGAGGAGTATGTCATGCACAAGTCCTATTACAGCGCGGTATTGAACAGCCGCGTCGACCATGTCTGGAATCTGGTCCGCAATTTCAATGACTATCCGAAATACATCGAGGGGGTCAGCGAAAGCCGGATCGAAGACGACCGGAACGGCGATGAGATCGGCGCGGTGCGGCGGTTTTGCTATGGCGGTGCCTGGATACGCCAGCGTCTGACCGCGCATTCCGACGACAAGCGAACCTTCAGCTACGCGGGTCTCGATCCGTTCCCCTTTCCCGCCACGGGTGAGAAAGTTCCGGCCGCCATCGAATATTCCGGGACTTTGCGGTTGGCGCCTATCATCGATGGTGATCGCACCTTCGCCGAATGGTTCGTGGAGTTCGACTGCGTTCCGGAGGACGCCGCGCCATGGCACGAGCTGCTCATGCGGTTGATCCCGCAATGGATGGACTCACTTGGTCGCGCGGCCGGGGCGAGATAACCTGACGATCCATGCTCAGGCAATCGAATCATGCAAACCGCTCCGGCCTTCAACGCCTTCCGCATCCATAACGACGACGCCGGCTACGGCGCCGGGCTCGAATCGATGCGCGCCGACCAACTCTCGCCCGGCGAGGTGCTGATCAAGGCCGCATACTCTTCGGTCAACTACAAGGACGCGTTGGCGGGCACCGGCAAGGGCAAGATCCTGCGCCGGTTCCCGTTGAACGGCGGCATCGACGTCGCGGGCCACGTGGTTGAATCCAGCGATCCGCAATTCAAGGAAGGTGATGCGGTGCTGTGCACCGGTTGCGGACTTTCGGAAACCCGCGACGGCGGGTATTCGGAATACGCGCGCCTCCAGGGAGCGTGGGTCATCAGGCTGCCGGGCGGGTTGTCGCTGCGCGAAAGCATGATCCTGGGCACCGCCGGCTTCACGGCCGCACTCGCGCTGTTCCGGATGCGCGACAACCGGCAGACGCCCGAACTCGGACCGGTTGCCATTACCGGCGCGACCGGCGGCGTCGGCATGCTGGCCGTCGATATCTTCAGCCGTGCCGGATTCGAGGTGCATGCGATCAGCGGCAAACCCGAACGCACCGATTTCCTGAAATCTCTCGGCGCTCGCGAAGTACTGGACCGGCGCGAGCTTGCGCTCGGCGATCACGCGCTCGAATCCGCGCGGTTCGGCGGCGCCGTCGACAGCGCAGGCGGCAAGCGGCTCGCGCAATTGCTGGCCAGCACTGCCCCCTATGGCAGCATCGCCAGCATCGGCCTGGCCGCCGGCAGCAAACTCGAAACCACGGTGATGCCGTTCATCATCCGCGGCGTCAGCCTGCTCGGTATTGCTTCCGCCGGCACCGCCCGCGACATCCGCGATGAAATCTGGCGGCACCTTGCATCAGACTGGAAACCTACGCACCTCGACGCCATCTGCACGCATGAAGTCGGCCTGGACGGACTGCCGGGGGTCTTCGAAGCGATGCTGGCGGGTCGTTCGTTCGGACGCACGCTGGTCAAAATCGGCGAAACCGAGTGATCGAATCCATCTCGCAACGTGCGCGTAACCCGCTGACTGAAATACCTTCATTCAGCCGCCTTGCGGGTCGCAACCCGCTCCCCATCGCCCGATCCCGAACGTGGCGCTTTCGCCATCGGTTCCCTACAATGCCCGCAGTCTGTTGCATGGGGAGCCTTGAATGGCACGCATCCTGATCGTCGATGATTCGCCGTCCCAACTGGAAGGCTTGCGGCGTCTGGTCGAAAAACTCGGACACGAGACGCTGACTGCCGTGGATGGCGCCGCCGGCGTGGAAGCGGCCAAACGCGACAAGCCGGATCTGGTGCTGATGGACGTGGTGATGCCCAACTTGAATGGCTTCCAGGCTACCCGCGCGATTTCGAAGGATCCGACGACTTCGCACATCCCGGTGATCCTGGTCACCACCAAGGATCAGGATACCGACAAGGTCTGGGGCATGCGGCAAGGCGCCAAGGCGTACATCACCAAGCCGGTCAACGAAACCGACCTGACCAACGTCTTGAACGAGCATCTGGTCAAATGACGGCGATCGTCCCTGATCACTGCATCTCCTGATTGCCGGCGAGCCGGCTCCGAAGTTGGGCGCAAGCATCAGAACGGCTTCCTTGGGCATGTCCTTGCGATCTTCCCTGATCGCTGCTTCGTTCAGATCCCATGCGCAGTCAAGGTGTCCAGTCAATGGGCACCGGAACGGCCTTCCATGGCCAGACTCTTCCCAAGAGCTGCTCCGAAATCTACGCCCCGCGGCTACTGTCGCGGATCGAACCTCTCGAACGCTTTCTCGAATGCCTGATACGCAGCCTTCGCCTTGTCGTTGTCGGCCGGCGGAATCTGGATCGCGAGGCTGACGATCTGGTCACCAGGCGTTTTGCCCGGCATGCCCCGACCTTTGAGGCGCAGCTTGCGCCCACTGCGTGAGCCTGCGGGAATTCTGAGC
>Ga0207660_10002829_pt1 | contig 11375 bp, 8 predicted proteins | sample KBSC73BmetaG_FD_184335 | JGI IMG/M metagenome (GOLD analysis project Ga0207660, IMG submission 184335) | Corn rhizosphere microbial communities from Kellogg Biological Station, Michigan, USA - KBS C7-3B metaG (SPAdes) (version 2) | ecosystem: Host-associated > Plants > Roots > Rhizosphere ... | reverse complement strand
CGCTGAGGCGTGGCCGGACTGGGAGTCGGACGGCTTGTTCCGCCGCGACGGCTCGCCGTGGATGCTCGGCGACTTCCTCTGGAACGTCGACCCGACGAGCGAGCGCTGGCTCGCGCACTTCACGGCCGACCTGCGCTCGACGCTCGAGGTCGGGTTCGCCGGCTTCCATCTCGACCAGTACGGCTCGCCGAAGTGGGCGGAGCGGCCGGACGGGACGCTCGTCGATCTCGTCGAGGCGTTCCCGGCGCTGATCGACCGCGTCGCCGCCGACCTGCCGGAGTCGCGCAACATCTTCAACAACGTCAACGACTTCCCGACGTTCGCGACCGTGCGCGCGAACCAGGCGCTCACCTACATCGAGGTCTGGTCACCGCACACGACGCTCGCGCATCTGGCGGAGCTCGTGACGAAGGCGCGGCTGCTCGGGCCGGACCGGCCGGTGATCCTCGCCGCGTACCTCTCGGCCTACCAGGGAGACGAGACGGCGGCGCTGCAGGCCGAGAAGCTCCAGCTCGCGACGGTGTTCTCGCACGGCGGGACGGTGCTGCTGCACGGCGAGGAGGCCGCGGTGCTGACGGAGGCGTACTACGTCACGCACAAGGAGATCGCCGCGGCGACTCAGGACGCCGCGCGGCGGTACTTCGACCTGGCCGTCCGCTACGGCGACCTGCTCTTCGCATCCGAGGACGTCACGCGCACGCATCTCGGCGGCGAGAACGAAGAGGTGCGGATCGAGGCGCCGGTCCCCGTCGCGACCGACGCCGACGCCGGCACGCTCTGGGGGCGCGTCCTGCGCGTGGAAGGCGGGCTGCTCGTCAGCCTGATCGACCTGGCGGCGCAGGCGGACGTCACCTGGGACGCGCCGAAGGTGGTGTCCGGACCGCTCGCCGGCGTTCGGCTCTCGATCCTCCGCCGCGGCGAAGACGCGCCGCGCTTCGCGATCGCCTCGCCGGACGCGCCGCAACTCGCGGCGCTCGCGCCGGAGCGGAGCGAGCGCTACGACACCGTGACGTTGCCCGCCTTCGACACGTGGGCGCTCGTCTTGATCCGGGACGCGGCGGCATGAGCCGTTGGCGGCCCGCAGGCCGCGGACATCCGTGTCGCTCACTGGGGGCAGTGACCTGGACGGATGTCTGCGGCCATCCACTGGAGGTGACCTGATGGCAGCCGTGTCGTTCGACGAGGTGACGAAACAGTTCGGATCCGCGACGGTCGCCGTCGACCGCCTCACGCTCGACGTGAACGAAGGCGAGTTCCTGATCCTGGTCGGGCCGTCCGGCTGCGGGAAGACGACGGCGCTGCGTATGGTCGCCGGGCTCGAGCAGGTGACGAGCGGCGAGATCGCGATCGACGGCCGCGTCGTCAACGACGTCGTCCCGACCGAACGCGACATCGCGATGGTCTTCCAGAACTACGCGCTGTACCCACACATGAGCGTGTTCGACAACATCGCGTTCCCGCTGCGCCAGCAGAAGGTGAAGAGGGCGGCGATCCGCGAGCGTGTGGCGGAAGCTGCGCGGCTGCTCAACATCGAGGAGCTCCTGGAGCGCAAGCCGCGCGAGCTGTCGGGCGGCCAGCGGCAGCGCGTCGCGATCGGCCGCGCGCTCGTGCGGCGGCCGAAGGCGTTCCTGATGGACGAGCCGCTCTCGAACCTCGACGCGAAGCTGCGCGTGCAGATGCGCGCCGAGCTGCTCAGCCTCCACCAGCGGCTCGGGATCACGACGATCTACGTGACGCACGACCAGACCGAGGCGATGACGCTCGGCGACCGCGTGGTTGTGATGCGGCACGGTGTCGTCCAGCAGGTGGACGCGCCGGAGCGGCTGTATCGCAAGCCCGCGAACATGTTCGTCGCCGGCTTCATCGGGAGCCCGGCGATGAACTTCGTGCAGGGGACGCTCGCCGACGGGCGCGTCGCCCTGGGGGAGCACAGCGTCGCGCTGCCGTCGGCGAACGGTCACAGCGGTCCGGTCGTCGTCGGCGTCCGCCCCGAGGACGTGCTGATCGGAGATGCGGCCGACGCGTTGCCCGCCCAGATCGAGATCACGGAGCAGCTGGGCCCGGAGATGCTCGTGCACGTCGATGTCCCCGGGCTGACGCTCGCCGCCGCCGAGGGTGACGAGGCGCCGGCGGGCGGCAGGCTCGTCTCACGCGCGCCGGGCACGTTCAAGGGCGTGCGCGGCGACCGCGTGCGCGTCGCGTTCAACGCGGAGCATCTACGGCTGTTCGATCCTGAGACCGGCGAGTCGCTCACCGCCCGGTAGTCGCCCGCCGAGCCGACAAGCAGAACCGCTTGTCCTGGCGGCCGATGTGCGTAACCATTCGCTCCAGCGTGCGGCGCTCGGAGGGAATGTCGGTCGGAAGGTCCGTCGCGGTCGGGCTGGTGACGGTGGCGGCGGCGATCGCGGTCGTCCTCGTCCCGGGGCTCTCGGGCACGGCGCGCCACCGGGCGCACGACGACTCGCTCAGACTCGCGCTCCTCAGCGCGACGGCTGCCGATGCCGACGCATCGTCGCGCGCCGTGATCGGTGCGCCACCCGGCACGCGCGACATGACCCGCTTCCCGCCGGGTGCGCCGGCCGACGCGCGACTCGCGAAGCGGCCGAACTCGCCCACGTTTGCGGTCCCGTCGATCGCGGGCGTCGCCGGTTGGGGCTTCGAAGCGGACCTGCGGGCCGACCCTTCGAACGCGAATCGGCTCTACATCAGCTCGCCCGACTCGGGCGGGTCAGACACGAGCTGGATCTGGCGGTCGCTCGACGGTGGCTCGACCTGGAAGTGGGTGCCGGCTGCCGCGCCGTTGAACGGCAAGGTGACGACGTGTCCGGGCGGCGGCGACACCGAGCTCGCGGTCGACCCCGCCGGCCGCGTGTATTTCAACGACCTCTCGCTCGCGAACTTCAGCGTCGCGCGCTCGGACGACCAGGGACGCACATTCCCGGCGTGTAACCCGGCCGCCGTTCCCGACGGCGGGGTCGACCGGCAGTGGTACGCGACCGATGGCGACCCGACCGCGGGCGGCGCCCTGTACCTCGCGAACGACGAGGTCGGCTCCGGCGCGGTCCAGTGCGGCAGCACTACCGCCAACAACGTGCTCGTCATGTACCGGTCGCCGGTGAGCGGCGTCGCCGGTTCGACCGCGGGCCTGCAGTTCGGACCGCCGAATCGGATCACCGCGACGGGCTCGTGCGACGAAGGGATCATGGGCAACGACGAGGTCAGCCCGGTCGCGACCCGAACGGGGCAACTCGTCGGCGGCCACTCGACGACGCTCACGACGGCGACGCGCCACGTCTACGTGATCCATGACGACGGCAGCCTGAGCAAGATCCTGATCGCACGCTGCTTCCCGGTCGGGTTCGGTGCTGCGATCACGAACGTCAGCGACCCGAGCGGTCTCAACTGCGTCGACCTTCCGGTCGCCAATCTCGGCGACTCGTCCACGGTGCGCACCGCCGGGAACTTCCCGTCGCTCGCGATCGACAGGGCGGGCAACCTCTACGCCGTCTGGGAGCAGGCAGCGATCTCGACGACCGGCACGACGACCGTCGCCGGCAATACGTCGCTGATGTATGCGTACTCGACGAACGAGGGAACGACGTGGTCGAAGCCGATCCAGGTCCCGACGCCCGGGCTCGCGAACAACGTCTTCGCGTGGGCGGCGGCCGGCGACGACGGACGCGTCGACATCGCCTGGTACGGCACGGCCGCCACCGTCGACCCGGCCGGCGGGCCGCAGGCGTGCCCCAACGGCGGCCCCGATGCGGTCGCCGGGCCATGGAGCCTCTACTTCACACAGACGACGACCGGGCACGGAAGGACCGTGACCTTCGCGGCGCCGATCCTCGCGTCGGAGCATCCGATCCGCCGCGGCGGGATCCAGACGATCATCGGCAACCAGTGCGGCGGCTCGACGAACCTCGGCCTGAACGGAACGACTCGGACGCTCGGCGACTTCCTCCAGCTGCGGATCGGGAGCCTCGGGCAGGCGCTGATCTCGTACGGGGACTCGAACAACCTCGACGGCAATCTGATGGGCTCCCACGCGATGTTCGTGCGGCAGATCGGCGGGCCCGGCGTCTTCACGAAGGCACAGCCCGCGGGGAGCGCCGGCGCGAACGGCTCGGTCACCGACCCGGGCGGTGACGCGACGTACGACGCGGTCGGGCAGTCGAGCGCGTCGATGCCGAACCTCGACATCCTCGCGTCGAGCCTCTCCGAGCCGCCCGCGAGCAGCTGCCACCCGGCCAGCGCCGCCTGCGTCCGCGTCACCACGAAGGTCGCGAACCTGAGCACGGCGGCTCCTGCCGCGCCGGACACGGACACCGATCTCGTGTGGCTGACGCAGTGGCTCTCGCCTGCGAGCCCGTCGTGCACGTCTGCTGCATCGACCTGCGCAAACGGCGGCGCAAACTTCGCGGTCTACGCCGAGTCGTCCCAGGGCGGCGCGATCAGCTGCTGGGTCGGCCAGAACGCGCTCGCGCAGAACGTCGACGGCGTCCAGCTCACGTACCCGGGGACGACGCAGATCACCGCGCCCGGAGCGTGCGCGGCGACTCCGGGGGCGAACGGCACGATCACGATCGACGTCCCGCTCTCGGCGGTCGCCCTCGACCCGGGCGTCGCGCCGTTCAGCACGAGCTTCTACAGCGTCACCGCGAGCACGATGACGCTGCCGGAGCCGGCGAACACGGTGCCGTCGCTCGGCGGCGTCGGCGGCGTCCCGTTCAACCTGATCGACGACGCCGCGAGTTACGATCTGACACCCTGATCCGTGGTTACACTGGGCCAATGGCCCCAGACCCGGATCGCCTGGCCGAGCTCGGCCTGACCAGCTACGAGGCCAAGGTGTATCTCGCGCTCGTGCGCCGCGAAGTCTCGTCGGCGGCGGACGTGTCGCGGCTCGCCGGCATCCCACGGCAGCGCATCTACGACGTGCTCGCGACCCTCGTGCAGCGCGGGCTCGCCTCGGAGCGGCCGGGCAAGCCGACGCGCTACGCAGCCGTGTCGCCGGCCTTCGCGATCGAGCGCCTCGTGATTGCGAGGCGCGAGGAGCTCGACCGCATCGAGCGCTCGGGCAAGGAGCTGATCGACCAGCTCGAGCCCGAGTTCGCCGCCGGGCGGAAGGAGCGCGACCCGCTCGACTACATCGAGGTGCTGCGCGACCGGGCGGCGATCAACGAGCGGTTCGTCGAGCTGCAGGCCGGGATCCAGGAAGAGATCCTCGTTTTCACGAAGCCGCCCTATGCCACGCCTGCGCAGGAGAACGTCGAGGGGCTCGTCGTCACCCGCCGCTTCCGCGCGCGGAGCGTCTACGAGTACTCGGCGCTCGACGATCCAGCGTTCGCGGCCGGGGTGCGACGGTTCGTCGAGGAGGGGGAGGAGGCCCGCTTCGTCGAGGAGCTGCCGCTGAAACTCGTGATCATCGACGAGGCGATCGTGATGTTCGGCATGGAAGACCCGGTCGCGGGCCGCAGCGACCTCACCCTGGCAGTCGTCGAGCACCACGCGCTCGCCGCGCTCCTGAAGATCGCCTTCGAGGCGGTCTGGGCGCAGGGCGTGACGATCGACGAGCTCGAAGCACGCCGGGCACCCGCCGCCGCGCGGTAGCGCCTCCTCGCGTAGCGCGGAGCACCAGGTTCCGGCAGGTTCCGGGCCGCGAGCGCTGCAGATTTCTTCCGAGTTGACACCACTGCCAGTGGTACTTAACGTCCACCACTGTCAGTGGTGTCTTAATCCTCATCTCCATCCTCGGGAGGAACCCCCATGGCAACATCGATCCGGATCGCGACCGTCCTCGCCGTAGCGGCAGCGCTACTGGCCGTGGGCGGGGGCCGTGCAGCACAGGCGGACGCGGTCTCGAACGCGAAGCACTTCTTCTGGGCGCAGGGCCAGACGGCACTCGCCGGCACGCCGGCCGATCCGGCTGCGAACGACCTGATCTACCACGGCGGTAACGCCGGAGCGGGTGCGATCGGCGTCGAGCAGAAGCCGGCCGTCTACCTCATCTACTGGGGCCAGGAATGGGCTGACGGCTTCCAGACCTCGGACACCGACGGGAAGCTCTATTCGTCGAAGACCCTGCAGAACTACGTGAACTCGTTCTTCGGCGGCATCGGCGGCAGCAAGTGGGCGGGAGTGCAGACGCAGTACTGCAGCGTCGTCCTGGCCGGCTCGACCAGCTGCCTCGGCGGGTCCGGGTTCGTCACGAACCCGAAGAACCAGCTCAAGGGCGTCTGGACCGATCCGACGCCGGTGCCGGACGACATCATCGCCGCCGGTCTCGCCGAGAACCTCGTCGACGACCCGATCGCCGCCGAGGCGCAGCGCGCCGCAGGCCACTTCGGTGACAACCCGCAGGCGACCTACATCATCCTCACGCCGCCGCGCGCGATCGCGACCGGCCAGCCCGTGTACTGCGGCTACCACTCGCAGACCACGTCGATCGCCGGGCTCGGCAATCCGGACCGCATCCAGTACGCGTTCATCCCGTGGCAGAACACGAACTGGCCCGGAATCGGTCAGGGCTGCGGCATGCACAACGTCAACGCGACGAGCAACGCCTTCGGAAACGGCATCTTCGACGCCTGGAGCATCGTCACCGGCCACGAGTACGCCGAGGCCGTCACGGATCCGGACAACATCGGAACCTGGCAGGACGGCTGGCTCGACGCGCAGGGCAGCGAGAACGGCGACAAGTGCGCGTGGACCGACACGCAGAACATCACGCTCGGTTCGCACGCGTTCGCAGTTCAGCCGCTGTGGAGCAACGAGGCGTTCGACGCGACCGGCAACGGCTGCGTCGTCTCGAGGTGAGCCCGATGACGCCTCGGTTCCTCACAAAGCTCGTCCTGGTGGCGACAGCTGCGGCCGTCGCCGCCGGGGCGGGTCTCGCGAACGCCGGTTCGGCACCGGTCACGATCACCTCGCCGGCCTCCGGCTCCACGATTGCACTGCATTCGAATCCGTACACCGCGGTGGCGGGCACCGCCTCGTTCGAGGCGGCGACGGCGGGAACGTCGCGGTTCTATCTCCGCCGCGACGGCTGCGGCACCTCGAACGACGACCCGCATCTCTCGACGACGACCGGGACCGACGGCGGTGACGGCTGCGGCGTCGTCCTCAATGCGGTCGTCGGGCTCGGCGGTGACGTCGATCAGGGCGCGTTCGTCGACTACCCGGCGTCCGACGGCATGCCGCTCGCACTCGATGCCTCGCGGAACGCGACGGGAACGATCGACATCACCGGAACTGCCGTCGGTGCGGTCGAGGTCGACGTCAGTCTCGAGGCACTCGTCGGTGGGCAAGGAGTGACGGTCGGCAGCACGACCACCACGACGGTGCTCGATCCGACGGTGTCCGACAACCCGGTCGCGTTCACGATCCAGCCGAATGCGTCGCTTGCCGGTGCGGACCTCCAGGGCCTCGACCTTCGCGTGCACATCCACGGGCCGGCGCTCGACGCGGGGTTCGTCGGCTTGTCCGGTAAGTCGTGGGTCGACCTGCCGTCCTTCGCGGCGAGCGTGAACCAGTCCGTTGGGATCTCGGTCGACGACGCGACGTTCGCGCATCCAGTGTCGGCACGGCTCGACGGCTCCACCTGGAGCCTCGCGATCCCGACGCCTGCGGTCGGCAAGCACACGATCTACGCCAGGTCGACGCAGGGGTTCTCGACGTCGGCAGCGGTGTCCACGACCTTCACGGTGAAGAGGTGACGACGATGAAGAAGCTGCTCCTGCTCACGGCGCTCGCGGCTGCGGTCGTGTCGGTCGCCGTCGGCTCCGCCGGAAGCGCGGCGGTGATCCACCAGCCGCTGTACATGCCGAACACCCAGAACGTCGGCAATCCCGCACTGCAGCCGCCGCCGGTGTGCTGTGCGCCTGCCGGGCCGCCGGTCGCGGGTGAGCCGGCGCCGGTGAACATGGCGTACTTCGGCGGTCACGTTCAGGTGAAGCCGAAGATCTACCTCGTCTTCTGGGGCTGGGGCCAGCCGGGCGCGTTCGACCATACGACGCCGGGCGTTCCGAGCTACGACCCCGACGGCGCCGCGGCGCGCATGACGGCGTTCGTGAAGGCGATGGGTGGAACGGCGTGGGCTGGCTCACAGACGCAGTACTACGAGACCGACAACGGTGTCAACGTGAACATCCAGAACGTGCCGAACGTCTTCGGCGGCGTCTGGTACGACAACGCAAACCCGATCCACGACAACGTCAGCGGGCTCGAGCTCGCGCAGGAGGCGCAACGCGCCGTCGCGCACTTCGGCGTCACCGACCTGCACGACTCGCAGTTCGTGATCGCCCAGCCGCAGAAGTACGACGAGGCCGGGTTCAACTCCGGCGCCGGGTACTGCGCGTGGCACGACTACACGCAGCCGCAGTACTACCCCGGCGTGCAGCCCGGCATCTCGTTCACCAACATGCCGTACGTCCTCAATTCGGGCTCGACCTGCGGTCAGAACTCCGTCAACAGTGGCTACTACACGGGTCGCCTGGACGGGTTCACGATCGTGATGGGGCACGAGATCGAGGAGACGATCACGGATCCCGGCGCCGAGGACGTCATCGACGGCGTGAACCTCGGCGGTTGGTACGACTACGCCGCGTACGAGAACGGCGACAAGTGCGCCTGGGTGGGGTACACCGAGGGAATCGCTCCGCCGTCGACCGTCCCCGGCGGGCTCGGGACGATGCTCGGCAACGACGGGAAGACGTATCCCGTCCAGAGCCTCTGGAGCAACGCCTCGGCCGGAGGTGCCGGTTACTGCGCCGGCGCCGGTGACGATCTCCCCGTCACCGGTTAGCTCCCGAGGAAGGGGGCCGGCGCGCGTCTGCGCGCCGGCCCCCTGGAGCCTCGAGCACGCAGACGCCGGTGACGACGGCCGTCACGAGGGCCGTGACCCACAGGGTCGAGAGGTTGGCGGCGAGCACGTACACGGCGAGCATCCCCAGGATGCCTGCGAGCTGCGCGTTCGCAACGGCACCGACGAGCCGCAACCGGAACATGGCGTTCCCGGCGAAGTACAACGCGAGCCCCCCGCAGAGCGCGAGCCGTGCCGCATCGGGGAGACCGGCCGCCTCGTCATGGATCGCGACCTTCATGCCGACCGCGAACACGATGATCCCGGCGACGATCGCGAGGTGGATGTAGCTGTAGCTGTCGGCGCCCGCGAGCACGACGTCGTCGTGACCGCGTAACCGCTCCTCGGCGATGCCGGCGAAGCGGTCGAAGTACGTCCACCACAGACCGACGGTCGTCGCGAGGCCGAGTGCGACCGCGGCAACGAGGCGCGCGTCGATCTGATGTGAATCAGCGGAGAGCCCGATCGCGACGATCGACTCGCCGAGGCAGATGATCACGAACAGGCCGTACCGCTCGGCGAAGTGCGCGATCGCAACCTGCTGCAGGCCACGCAGCCGCTCGCGCGTCAGCCATGCGGGGCCGGCGTAGTCGATCAGCAGCGCCACCGTCCACGTCGTGACCTGCCAGCCTTCGGAGAGGAACGAGCCGACGACGATCAGCGTCATCCCGACCGTCACCGTGATCGCGAAGCCGCTGATCGCCGACCACGACGCGTTGCCCCGCCGTGACGCGTGCGCGTAGAGGCCGAGATGCAGGAAACGCACGGCCGCGTACGTCACCGCGAACAGCGTCGCCTTCCCCGAGAACGCCGACGGCAGCGCGAGGCCCGCGACGAACACGAGCAGCATCCCGAGCAGCAGGATCGCGCGCAGCGTGCGCGACTGCTCCTCTTCAGCGTTCGCCGCCCACACGAACGCGGACCACGCCCACCAGACGAGCGGGAGCACGATCAGCCCGTGCCCGAACCCTGCCCAGGTCAGGTCGCGTGCGATCAGAGCCGTCACCTGCGTCACGGAGAAGACGAAGACGAGGTCCCAGAGCAGCTCGACGGGGCTCGTGCGGCGTTCGGGCATCCGTCGATTATGGTCGGTGCATGGTCGAGCGCCGCAGCATCGTCTTCTGCGACCTGGAGCACCCCGCCTACGAGGCACGCGGAGACGCCGACGGTCCCCGCGTCGCGCTGATCGGCGGCGTCCACGGGTGCGAGTACTCCTCGATCGCCGCCGTGAACCGGTTCATGACCGAGCTCGACACGCGTGAGCTCGCAGGCTCGATCACCGCGGTCCCGATCGTGAGCATGGAGTCGTTCCGGCAGCGGTCGCCGTTCGTCGTGCCCGCGGACGGCAAGAACCTGAACCGCAGCTTCCCCGGCTCCCACGACGGCACGTACACCGATCGCCTCGCCCGCTCGATCTTCGAGCAGGTGATCGAGCCGGCCGACGTGCTGCTCGACCTGCACGGCGGCGACTTGGTCGAGGCGCTGGAGCCGTTCGCCATCTACGACGCATCCCCGCACGAGGAGCGCACGCACGCGATCGCGCTCGCGTTCGGCCTGCCGTACGTCGTTCGCCAGGAGCTCGACGACAGCGGGCTCGGAGGCATGACGTCGAGCGCGGCCGCGCGGGCCGGCATCCCCGGCGTCATCGCGGAGGCCGGCGGGTGCGGGCAGCTCGAGGAGGCGGCGACGTCGCTGCTCGTCGACGGCGTGCGCAACGTCCTGCGTCACCTCGAGATGCTGCCCGGCGAGCCGAGCCCGCCGCGCTCACGGCTCGTCGGGAAGTTCGTCTGGCTCAGGGCGTCGCAGGACGGCTGGTGGCAGCCGGTCGTCGCAGCCGGCGACGAGATCGCCGAGGGTCAGCTCGTCGGCACGCTCCGCACTCTCTACGGCGACGTGGTCGAGGAGCTGCACGCGCCGCGCGACGGCGTCGTCCTGTTCCTCACGACGAGCCCGGCCGTGAGCGTCGACGGGCCGTTGCTCGGGCTCGGCGCCGAGATCGCCGGCTGAGGTCTTACGTCGCGGGCCGCGCGTTGCGCTCGAACTTGTGCCAGCCCTGGTCGCCGCGGAGGTAGCGCCAGGTGCCCTTCATCCGCGCCCAGACGATGAACGGCCGGTAGATCACGAGGTCGAGAGGCCCGAGCAGGATCAGGCGCACCAGGTCGCGAACCGGATACACGCGGGACGTGCGGTCCTCGAGCAGCACCGCCGCCGACGTCATCAGTCCGTTCATCAGGGCCAGCGCGACGAGCGTCAGCAACGCCTGCTCGGGCTCGAGGGTGTGGAGGGCGACGCTCGCGATCAGCGCGAGCATCGCGAGCAGCTCGAAGACCGGCGCGATCACCTCGGAGAGGACGAAGAACGGCACGCCGATGAACCCGACCGTGCCGTAGCGGCGCCGGAACATCATCCGGCGGTACGACACGACGGTCTCGAGGATGACGCGTTGCCACCGCTCGCGCTGCGCGACGAGCTTGCGGACGGTGTCGGGCCCCTCCGTCACGCCCACGGTGTCGGC
>Ga0207660_10002826_pt1 | contig 11391 bp, 8 predicted proteins | sample KBSC73BmetaG_FD_184335 | JGI IMG/M metagenome (GOLD analysis project Ga0207660, IMG submission 184335) | Corn rhizosphere microbial communities from Kellogg Biological Station, Michigan, USA - KBS C7-3B metaG (SPAdes) (version 2) | ecosystem: Host-associated > Plants > Roots > Rhizosphere ... | reverse complement strand
CTGTCGGCGCACTTCTTCTTCGGGGACCAGGGTCACCCCGGTCAGCTTGATGTTACCGACGCGGTACTGGGCGCCCTCCACGACGTCGACCGTGATGGTCACCCGGGCCTTTTCCCGGTCCACCGCCACGTCGTACTTCTCGATCCGCATCTGCACGTAGCCGTGATCCTGGTAGAGCCCCTGGATGCGCTCCATGTCCTCTTCCAGCTTCTGGCGCTGGACGGTCCCGCGCAGGATGAAGTACTGCCGCTCCCGCACGGCCATGACCTCCTTGATCTGTTTGTCCTTGAGCCCCTTGTTGCCGTTGATGACGATCTTCTCGATGGTGATCCGGCGGCCCTCGTTGATGTTGAAGACCACCTTGACGTCGCCGTCCTCGAACTTCTCGATCTCGGGGCTGATCTGCACCTCGAAGTATCCGTCTTCCTCGTAGGCGTCCTTCAGCTTCTCGCGGGCCCGCTGGACCTCGACCGGGTTGTACACGCTGCCCAGCTTGAGCTCGATCTTCTCTTGCAGGTCGGTGGTGCCGAGCTTGGAGTTGCCGACGAACTCGACGTCCCGCACGAACGGCCGCTCGGTCACGACGAAGGTGACCTTCACGCCACCCTCGAAGTCCTCGACCTTCATCTGGACGTCGTCGAAGAAGCCGAGGGTGAAGATAGCGCGGAGGTCCTCGGACGCCTGCGAAGGGTTGAAGGGGGTGCCCACCGCGGAGCGGATGCGGCCCAGGATGACCGCCTCCTGCACCCGGCGGTTACCCTCCACCGCGAGCTCCCGAATGACGATGGGACGCGCGGGCGCCGCCGGCGATCGGGGCTGCTGGGCTTCGGCAATCGAGACGAGAAGGGCGAGCGTTGCCAAGGCAGCAACGCCCGTCCGACGTACACGCCCCCGTGACGTCACCGGACCGTCAGGCTCGTGCTAACCGATCAGTGCTCAGCAAGCTCGAGCGGCGCGTCGGCGGCCTGTGGGGGCGCTTCGCGGAACACGAAGTTGCCCCCTTCCACGTCGACCTCGATACGGGCGCTGTCGACGAGTTGGCCGCGGACGATGGCTTCCGCCAGCGGGTCCTCAATGTGTTTCTGGATCGTCCGGCGAAGCTGCCGGGCACCGTAGGTCGGATCGTAGCCCTTTTCGACCAGGGCATTCTCCGCCGCCGGCGTGAGGATGAGCTCGATGCCCTTCTCGGTCAGCTGCTTGTTGATGCGTGTCGTCATGAGCCGGATGATGCTCTTGATGTGCTGCTCGGCCAGCGAGTGGAAGACGATGATGTCGTCGATCCGGTTCAGGAACTCCGGCCGGAACGCCCGCTTCATCTCCTCCATCACGCGCTCTTTCATCTTCTCGTAGGACTGCTCATCCGACTCGGCCAGGAAGCCCGGCGACGTCCGCTTGCCGATCAGGCTGGTCCCGAGATTGGACGTCATGATCAGGATCGTGTTCTTGAAGTCCACCACGTGGCCGAGCGAGTCCGACAGCCGGCCGTCGTCGAGGACCTGCAGCAGCATGTTGAAGACGTCGGGATGCGCCTTCTCGATCTCGTCGAACAGCACCACCGAATACGGGCGACGGCGCACCTTTTCGGTCAGGAACCCACCCTCTTCGTAGCCCACGTACCCGGGAGGGGCACCGAGCAGGCGGGAGACCGAGAACTTCTCCATGTACTCCGACATGTCCACGCGGATCAGCGCGTTCTCGTCGCCGAACAGGTACTCGGCCAGCGCACGCGCCAGCTCGGTCTTGCCGACACCGGTGGGGCCGAGGAACACGAAGGAGCCGACCGGCCGCTTGGCGTCTTTGAGACCGGCCCGCGAGCGACGGATGGCGCGCGCCACCGCCTTGACGGCGTCGTCCTGGCCGATGATCCGCCCGTGCAGGGCGTCTTCCATACGGGCGAGCTTGGCGGACTCTTTCTCTTCGAGCTTGGACAGAGGGATGCCCGTCCACCGCGAGACGATGAACTCGATGTCCTCTTCGCCGACCGACTGCACACCCTTGCCCTTGGTCCGGTCCCACTCCCGCTTCATCTCTTCTTCGCGGTGCTGGAGGACCTTCTCCTTCTCGCGCAGGGACGCGGCCTTCTCGAACTCCTGGGCCTCGAGGTACATGTCCTTCTCGCGCCGCACGCGCTCCAGCTCCTTCTCGATCTCCTTCAGCTCGGCGGGCGGCGTCAGCGCCATCAGGCGCGTACGCGAGGAGGCCTCGTCGATGACGTCGATCGCCTTGTCGGGCAGCTGTCGGTCGGTGATGTAGCGATCGGCCAGCATGACGGCGGCGGTGATGGCCTGCTCGGTGATCTTCACGCGGTGGTGCGCCTCGTACTTGTGGCGCAGCCCCTTGATGATCTCGATGGCCTCGGGCACCGACGGCGCCTTGACGATGACCGGCTGGAAGCGGCGCTCGAGAGCACCGTCCTTCTCGATGTACTTGCGGTACTCGTCGAGCGTGGTGGCGCCGATGGTCTGGATCTCACCGCGGGAGAGCGCCGGCTTCAGCATGTTGGAGGCGTCGATGGCGCCCTCGGCGGCGCCGGCGCCGATCAGCGTGTGGAGCTCGTCCAGGAACAGCACGACGTTCTCCGACTGGCGGATCTCCTTCATGACGGCCTTCAGGCGCTCCTCGAACTGGCCGCGATACTTGGTGCCGGCCACGAGGGCGCCGAGGTCGAGCTGCAGGAGCCGCTTGTTCACCAGCACGTCGGGGACGTCGTGGGTCTGGATCTTCTGGGCGAGACCCTCGACGATGGCCGTCTTGCCGACCCCGGGCTCGCCGATCAGCACCGGGTTGTTCTTGGTGCGGCGGGCCAGGATCTGGATGACGCGCTCGATCTCTTGCTCACGGCCGATGACCGGATCGAGCTTGCTCTCGCGGGCGAGCTGGGTGAGGTCACGCGCGAACTCGTCGAGGACCGGCGTCTGCGAGCGCTTCTTGGGCCGCGGATAGTACTGGTCGCCGAGCAGGGCCAGCGTCTCCTGGCGCACCTCGTCGAGGCGGGCGCCGAGCGACTCGAGGATCTTGGCCGCGATCGACTGCCCTTCCTTCATCAGGCCCAGCAGCAGATGCTCGGTGCCGATGTAGTTGTGCCCAAGCTGACGCGCCTCCTCGATCGACAGCTCCAGGACGCGCTTGGCCTGCGGGGTGAACGGAACTTCGCCGAACGTGAGGGTCTTCGGGAAGCCCGCGAGCGCCCGCTCGACCTCGGCCTTGACCGTCTCCAGGCGAAGCCCGAGACGCTGCAGGACCGCGGTGGCGATACCTTCACCGTCGCGGATCAGCCCGAGCAGGACATGCTCGGTCCCTACGAAGTCGTGGCGAAAGCGGCCCGCTTCTTCGCGAGCCAGAATGATGACCCGTCGCGCCCGCTCGGTGAACCGTTCAAACACTGGACCCCCTTACCCGGTTCGACGCCAAAAGGCGCCGTTTCTCCTGCGAAGACGCCTAGTTATCGAAGGCGAAATCAGTATATCCCGCGCTTTCCACCGCCGCTAGACTTTTTCTTCACGAGCAACTAACCCTGCGAATCCGAAGCCATCGGCTACAAGGGCAACCCGCCGGCGCCGTCCACCGTTCCGCCGACCTCGCGGGCGCGCCCCTCGACGAGCCGATAGACCCGATCCGCGCGCCGCGCGAGCTCGGGGTTGTGCGTGGCGATGAGGAACGCGATTCCCCGCTCCGCCTGCAGCTGCAGGAACAGATCGTAGACCACTTCGCTGGTCTTCGGATCGAGGTTCCCGGTCGGCTCGTCGGCGAGGATGACCCGCGGCCCGTTCATCAGGGCGCGCGCGACGGCCACGCGCTGCTGCTCGCCGCCCGACATCTCGCCGGGCCGATGATTCAAGCGATCGCCCAGACCGACCTCGGCCAGGGCCGCGGCCGCGCGCTCGCGCGCCTCTCGCCGCGGCCGGCGCGCGATCAGTGCCGGGAGCATCGCGTTCTCGAGCGCGGACATCTCCCCCAGCAGGTTATAGAACTGGAAGACGAGTCCGACTTCCTGCCGCCGGTAGCGCGCCAGCCCCACCTCGTTGCGGGCGAAGATATCCTCGCCCTGGAACAGCACGCGCCCCGCCGATGGCCGGTCGAGCGCGCCGAGCAGGTGCAGGAGCGTGGACTTGCCCACGCCGGAGGCGCCGACCAGCGCCACCACCTCGCCCGTCCTCACCGTGATCGAGGCCCCGCGCAGCACGCGCACGACCTCGGGTCCGGTCCGGTACTCGCGCTCGAGCTCCTCACCGACGAGCAGCGCCTCAGCCATTGGAGCGGGGTCCGTTGTAGCGGGGGCCGCTTGCTCGGGTAGGTACGCAGGTGGCCTGTTCGAGAAGGGCGTGGCGCCGACTCCCGCGATCGACCGTTTCCAGATTGACCGTTCCTCGGTCGACCCTCGCACCACGTGGCGTCGTCCGTGTCCTACTCATATCGCAGCACGTCCACCGGCAGCAGCGCGCCGGCGCGGCGGGCGGGGATGATCGTCGCGAAGAACGACAGGACGAGCGTGGCGCTGACGATCATCAGGAAGTCCGAGGACGTCAGCTTCATCGGAAGATAGTCGATCTGATAGACGTCGCCGGCCAGTCGGATGATCTTGAACGTGTTCTGCGCCCAGATGATCGCCAGCCCCACCAGGCTGCCGGCCAGCGTCCCGACCATGCCGATCGTCATGCCGACGGTGAAGAACACGGCGGTGATCGAGGGCCCGGTGGCGCCGATCGACTTCAGGATGCCGATCTCCTTGCGCTTCTCGGCGACCAGCAGCACCAGGTGACCGATGATCGCGAAGGCGGCGACCAGCACGATGATGGTGACGATCACGAACAGCGCGAGCTTCTCGAGCTGGAGCGCCGCGAAGAGGTTGCGGTTCATCTCCATCCAGTCGCGCACCCAGTAGGCGACGCCCAGCCGGCCGGCGATCCTGCGGCCCACCGCCTTGGCGTCGAAGGGATCGACCAGCTTCACCTCGACGCCGGTCACGCCCTGGAGTCCGGCGAACTCGCGGGCGGAGCCCAGCGGCAGGTAGGCGATCGACGAATCGTACTCGTGCATGCCGACCTGGATGGTGCCGGCGACCGTGAAGCGGCGCATCTTGGGGACCATGCCGACCGCGGTGAGCGCGCCCTTGGGCGAGATCACCGTCACCGCATCGCCGGGCAGCACGCCGAGGACGCGCGCCAGCTCCGAGCCGAGCAGGATGCCGTCTCCGCCCTCGGCGAAGTTCTCCATCTGCCCGCTGCGCAGCTGCGAGGCGAGATCCGTCGCCACCGAGGTATCGCTCAGGTCCACGCCGCGCACGAGGCCGCCGTGGGCATCGCCGCCCGGGCTCGTGAACAGCGCCTGCTGGAGCACGAATGGGGTGGCCGCCCGCACGCCCGGCGTCTCGCGGACCTTCGCCGCCACCTGGCCGGCGTCGAGCATCCCGGCGCCGCCGCTCTGGAAGATCAGCAGGTGCGGGTTCGCGGAGATGATCCGGTCGCGGATGCCGTCCTGGAAGCCGGTCATCACGGCCAGCACGACGATGAGCGCGGACACGCCGAGAAACACCCCGCCGACGCCGATCCACACGAACAGCGAGAGGTTCAGGCGCTTGCCCTGGGAGCCGAGATAGCGCAAGCCGAGGAACAGCTCGTACGGCAGTCCGCCCTTCACGAGCTCGGCGTCTCCGGTCGCAGATGCGGAAAGAGGATGACCTCGCGGATCGACGGCTGATCGGCGAAGAGCATGACCAGGCGATCGATCCCGATCCCCTCGCCCGCGGTCGGCGGCATCCCGTACTCGAGCGCGCGGACGTAGTCCTCGTCGAGCCAGTGCGCCTCGTCGTCGCCGCGCGCCGCCAGCGCCGCCTGCTCGCGGAATCGCCCCAGCTGATCGATGGGGTCGTTCAGCTCGCTGTAGGCGTTGACCAGCTCGCGGCAGCCGACGTAGCCCTCGAAGCGGTCCACCAGCTTGGGCGCGTCCCGCTTGCGCTTGGCCAGCGGCGAGAGCTCGATCGGGAAGTCGGTGACGAACGTCGGTTGCACGAGCGTGGGCTCGACGAGCTCGTCGAAGACGTCCTTCCAGATCTTGTCGGTCGGCCCGCCGGCACCGGTCAGCCCGCGGGCGACGGCGGCGCGCGCCAGGGTGACGGCGTCGGTCTCGGGCGTCACCGTCATCCCCAGCGCCTGTGACAGCGACTCGAAGAACGGCCGCCGGCGCCAGGGCGGCGTGAGGTCGACCGTGTGCTCACCCCACGTCAGCGTGAGCGTGCCGAGGAGCGACTGGGCCAGCTCGGCGAAGAGCGCCTCGGTCAGCTCCATGAGGTCCGTGTAGTCCGCGTAGGCCTGGTAGAACTCGAGGATCGTGAACTCGGGGTTGTGGCGTGTGGACACGCCCTCGTTGCGGAACACGCGGCTGATCTCGTACACGCGCTCGAAGCCGCCCACCACGAGCCGCTTGAGATAGAGCTCGGGGGCGATGCGCAGGTAGAGGTCCATGTCGAGCGCGTTGTGGTGCGTCTTGAAGGGCCGCGCGATGGCGCCGCCTGGGATCGGCTGCATCATCGGCGTCTCGACCTCGACGAACCCGCGGGTGTCGAGGAACGCGCGGATCGCCTGGATGATGCGCGAGCGGAGCAGGAAGATCCGCCGCGACTCCGGGTTGACGACCAGGTCGACGTAGCGCTGCCGATACCGCGTCTCCACGTCCTTGAGGCCGTGCCACTTCTCGGGCAGCGGACGGAGCGACTTCGCCAGGAACGTGAAGGCCTTCACCGCCAGCGTCAGCTCGCCGGTGCGCGTGCGCATCATCTCGCCGGTGGCGCCGATGAAGTCCCCGAGGTCCAGCTCGGTGAAGAGCGGATAGTCGTCGCCGAGCTGATCGGCCCGCGCGTAGAGCTGGATCCGGCCCGTGTGGTCCATGAGGTGGGCGAAGCACGTCTTGCCGTGGTGGCGCAGGGTGACGACGCGGCCGGCCAGGCTGACCGGGCCCACCGTCTTCAGCTCCTCCTCGGTGGCCGAGGCCAGTCGCGCGTGCAGGGGCCCGGCCCAGTGCGTCACCGGATAGCGGCTGCCGAACGGATCGAGGCCGCGCTGGCGCAGCGCCTCCAGCTTGGCGTGTCGCTGGCGGATCAGCTCGTTGCCGTCGTGCTCGCTCACGCCTCGTGGCTCCGCGCCCACAGCAGGTAAGCCTTGATGAACTCGTCGATGTCGCCGTCCATCACCGCCTCGACGTTGCCGACCTCGAGGTTGGTGCGGTGGTCCTTGATGCGCTGCTGGGGATGGAAGGTGTAGGAGCGGATCTGGCTGCCGAACGCGATCTCCTTCTTGGCCCCGCTCAGCTCGGCGATGTCGTCCCTCTGCTTCTTCTCGGCGATCTCGTAGAGCCGCGCCTTGAGGATCCGCATCGCGGTGTCGCGGTTGCGCAGCTGGGAGCGCTCGTTCTGGCACGAGATGACGATGTTGGTCGGCAGGTGGGTGATGCGGACCGCCGAGTCGGCGGTGTTGACGCCCTGCCCGCCCGGCCCGGAGGAGCGGAACACGTCGATCCGGAGCTCGTCGTCCTTGATCTCGACCTCGACGTCGTCCACCTCCGGGACGACCGAGACCGAGGCGAAGCTGGTCTGCCGCCGGCTAGAGGCATCGAACGGCGAGATGCGAATCAGGCGGTGCACGCCGACCTCGCCCTTGAGATAGCCGTAGGCGTACTCGCCGGTCACCTCGATGGTGGCCGACTTGATCCCGGCCTCTTCACCGGGCAGCAGGTCGACGACCTCCGCCTTGAAGCCCGCGCGCTCACACCAGCGCAGGTACATGCGCATGAGCATCTGGGCCCAGTCCTGGGATTCGGTGCCGCCGGCGCCCGGGTGGATCGACACGATGGCGGGCTTGGAATCGTGCGGGCCGGACAGCATCACCTTCAGCTCGAACTCGTCCAGCTCGCGCCGGAGACGATTGATCCCCTCGCCGATCTCGGCGTCGAGGCTGCCGTCGTCGCCGGCTTCCTGCGCGAGCTCCAGCAGGACGCCGAGGTCGGAGGCCTGCGTGGTCAACTGGCCGACGCGGTCGACGGTGCGGGCCAGGTCGGTGCGCTCGCGGATCAGCTCCTGCGCCCGGCGGTTGTCGTCCCAGAACGCCGGCGCGGCCATCTCGGTGTCGAGCTTGCCCAGGCGTTGCTCCTTGGCCGGCAGGTCAAAGATGCCTCCGCAGCTCGCCCACCCGACGGGTCAACTCTCCGACGTCCCGCTTCAGCTCGCCGAGCATGGGGTCCTCCGGCCGGCCACGCCGACCGAGATGGCGGCCAGCGCCAGCGACGTCCACGCCATCCAGTCGCCGAGCCGCGTGAACAGCGTGCGTCCCTGCCGGAGCGGGAGCCGATTGGTGATGACCCCTCGCTGGTAGAGGCTGAGGTGACGGATGATCTGCCCGCTCGGTGCGATGAACGCCGAGATCCCCGTGTTCGCCGCGCGGACGATGGCGATGCGGTGCTCCACGGCGCGAAACGGGTACATCGTCAGGTGCTGCTCGGGGCCGCTCGTGCGGCCGAACCATCCATCGTTGGTCATGTTCACCATCATGCGCGCGCCGTTGTTCACGAACTGGCGAAAGAGATCGGGGAAGATGCCCTCGTAGCAGATCACGACGCCGAACGGGGCTGGCGGACCCGGAAACACGACGGCGCGGGAGCCGGGCTCCAGATCGGCGATGAACTCCGCCCAGCCCCTGACGAACCCGATCACTCGCGACAGCGGCACAAATTCTCCGAACGGAACGAGGTGAATCTTATCATACCGTCCCACGATACCCCGGTCGGTCACGAGGAACGCCGTGTTGGTAAAGCGGGCCGGCCGCCCCGGCAGCACGTCGATGGAACCCACCAGCAGCGGCGCCCGCATCTCGCCCGACATCGTCGACAGCATCTGCAGCAGCCCGGGGTCACGCCGCAGCACCGTCGGCACCGCGGTCTCCGGCCACACGATGAGATCGGGACGCTCGGCACCCGCCTTGCGTGTCAGCTCCTGGTAGATCTTGAGCACGACCGTCCCGAGGTCGGGATCGAACTTCGTCGGCTGCTCGATCGAGGGCTGCATGATCGCGACCGACACCTCCTCCGGCAGCGGCGGCTGGCCCAGCCGCCAGACGCCGAAGCCGAGCGTGGCGCCGAGCAGCGCGCCGCCGAGCGCAAGGCCGGTCAGCGCGCTGCGCCAGCCGAGCAGGAAGGCCCCGGCGACGGCCGCGTTGACGGCCGCGACGACCAGCGACACGGCGTGGACGCCGCCGAGCTCGGCAATCTGGATGACCGGCAGCCGCAGATGCTGCGTGTAGCCGAGCGTGCCCCACGGAAACCCGCCGAGCAGATGGCCCCGGAGCCACTCGGCGCCGACCCACAGGAACGGCGCCGTGGCCAGCGCCCACGCCGTCGAGCGCCGGCCGCGCAGCCAGGCCAGGCCCCCGCACACCGTGGCGATGTAGAGGCCGCACCAGGCGGACAGCAGGAACGTCGGCCCCCACGTCAGCGGCCACGGGATCGTGCTGAAGGTCTGGAAGGTGAAGTTGAGCCAGCGGAGCAGCATGAGGAAGAACACGGTGCCGTAGAGCCAGCCCCACGCGAAGGCCATCCGCGGCCGCGCATCCAGCACGATGATGAACAGCGGCACCAGCGCGATCCAGGCGGCGCCGTCCCAGGTGGTGCGCGGAAACGCCAGCCCGAGGACGCCCGCGCTGCCGACCAGCAGCGCGGTGGGGCCGAGGTGAGCGCGCAGCGTGCTCACGCGCCCGCCGCCAGCCGGTCGGCGAGGAACTGCGGCAACCCCGCCTCCACGATCTTGCGTCGGGCGGTCGCCACGTCGTAGGGGACGCGATGGATCTCCGCACGTCCGGCCTCGACGTCCCACACCGCATAGCAGGCCCGGGGGTCGCGGTCGCGCGGCTGGCCCACGCTGCCGACGTTGACGATGTAGCGCCGGCCACGCTCGGACTGGACGTCTCCGCCGCCGGGATGATGCTCGGGTCCGGCCGAGCCGAGCGACCACGCCCCGGGCACGTGGCTGTGCCCCACGAAGCACCAGCGGGTCGCGAAGGACGCGAACGCGGCGAAGCCATCCTCGGCGGTCACCAGGTAGTCCCACTCCTCGGGATTTGCCGGCGAGGCGTGCACGAGCGTGGCGTCGGCGACTTCGCTGATCAAGGGCAGCGCGGCCAGGTACGCACGATGGTCGTCGTCCAGCCGCTCCTGCGTCCACTCGGCCGCGGCACGGGCGTAGCGGTTGAACCACTCCAAGCTCAGGCGCCCGGCCACCGCGTACTCGTGATTGCCTCCCACGTTGGCCTGGGCGCGCTCGGCCACCAGCTCCACGCACGCCAGCGGATCGGCGCCGTAGCCCACCGTGTCGCCCAGGCAGAGCACGGCGTCCGCCCGGGCCCCGCAGTCGTCGAGGACGGCGCGGAGCGCTTCGAGGTTGCCATGGATGTCCGACAGGATCGCGTACCGCACAGGGCCGCCCGTCTCAGGCGGAGGTCGGACGATGCTCGCGCAGGATCCGGTCGAGCACGCCGTTGATGAACCGGCTCGACTCGGTCGTCCCGAACTTCTTCGCGATTTCGAGCGCCTCGTTGATGGCCGCCTTGGGGGGAACGTCGGGCTGCCACAGCAGCTCGTACACCGCCATGCGGAGAATGTTGCGGTCCACCACCGCCATCCGCTCGAGGTCCCAGTGCTCGGCGTACTGTGCCAGGAGCTGATCGATCTTGCTCTGCTGCTGCTTGCTGCCCCGGACGAGGGACTCCGCGAACGCACGGGTGGCGGGGTCGACGGGATGCCGTTGCCAGAACTCCGGCTCGTACGGCATGGGATCGACGGCCCCGTGCAGGTCCAGCTGATAGAGGAACTGCAGGGCGACCTCCCGAGCCTTGCGACGCTTGCCCATCGCGTTGCTATCGGCCGCCGGCACGGCGTCGCCGGGTCCGTCGTGGTCCGTGGTCGTGGACGAACGCCGCCATCTCCAGCGCGGCTTCGGCGGCTTCCTGACCGCGATTGCCGACGGCGCCGCCCGCCCGCGCCAGCGCCTGCTCCTCCGTCAGCGAGGTGATCACTCCGAATGTCGTGGGGACGCCGGTGTCGAGCGCCACGCGCTGGATGCCGGCGGCCGCCTGGCCGGCGACGAAGTCGAAGTGGGGCGTCTCCCCTTTGATCACGCAGCCGACACAGACGATGGCGGCGTAGCGCCCCGTCCGCGCCAGGCAGTCCGCCGCCTGTGGCAGCTCGAACGAGCCCGGAACCCAGTGAACGTCGACCGCGTCGTCCGGCACGCCGCCCGAGGACAGCGCCCGGAGGGCGCCCGCGAGCAGGCGCTTGCTGATGCGCTCGTTGAAGCGGGCGGCGACGACGGCGAATCGAGCGTCGCCGGGCCGGCCGGGCTGGTCACGCCTG
>Ga0207660_10002824_pt1 | contig 11401 bp, 11 predicted proteins | sample KBSC73BmetaG_FD_184335 | JGI IMG/M metagenome (GOLD analysis project Ga0207660, IMG submission 184335) | Corn rhizosphere microbial communities from Kellogg Biological Station, Michigan, USA - KBS C7-3B metaG (SPAdes) (version 2) | ecosystem: Host-associated > Plants > Roots > Rhizosphere ... | reverse complement strand
GCCAGACGTTCTCGTTCCAGGTGCCGACGATGCCCTCGAGGCTGTCGGAGACGCTGTTCAGATAGCAGCTGATCGGAAGGCCGCGGCCGGTGCCTCCATTAGAGAGGACCGGAGTGGCGGGCATGAACCACAGCTTGGAAATGTAATCGTAGACCCGCTGCGCGTGGGCTTCGTCGTCGGCGTAGGCCGCGGCGACGCGCGCGAACAGGTCCTGGTAGCTCTCGCCCGGGAGAAGGTAGCGGTCGCGCAGGGTGTCCTTGCCGAACTCGGTCAGCCGATCGTCGCGCGCGGCGTCGGTCTTTACGTCGAAGCGCGGCGCATGAACCGACTTGCTGCTCGACGTCGTGCTCGTGACGTCGTCGCTGGGAACCTCACTACCAGTGGAAAAATCCATGTCGCTTCCCCGTCCTTCTGCGGCCCTCTCGAGGACCGTATGTTCCCCAATTGTTCGACTCGGAGCCATAAGGGCCACCTTAGCCGTATTCGGCGCTCGACGGGGCTTTTTCACTTCGGTCCCCTGTGGAAATCGGGGACGAGTTCGCCTACCACCGGAATATAAGTATTCCGGCGCCGAAACGCTAGGTATTGAGTGTTCCCCCTCTCGCGCTGCTACATATTGTGCCTAAACTCGAATCGAACGCAAGGCAGTAAATGCGTCGTCAACAGAAAATCCTGTGGATTTGCCGCGGCGCAACACATGACCGGCCCCGGTCGCGGTAACCAAAAGCCTCCACATTTCCGCAACCACGCAGGCGCAGCTTCGGGGCGCAAGCGAATGCGGCATCGGTTGTGGGAGGCTCGCATGGCAAGATCGACACTCGCGGCGGCGAGCGCGCTGCTGCTTCTCGGAATGCCCGCGGTGGGCGCGACGGACGGCAACGGCAGTGCGTCGCTGCCGGCCGCGTCCAGGCTGGCGCCGATGCTTCGCGCCGGACATCCTACTTACGTCACCGGCGGTTGGGTTTGTCCGCCGGGCTATGCCTGGCGCAACGCCGGAAGGCAGGACTGGCTGTGCGTCGACCCGGTCGAGGCGCGGCGTGTCGCCTCGGAGAACCAGAACCCGCCGGCGAAAGCGGCGCGGGGGCCAGACGGCGCCTATACCTGCCCGGCCGGGCTGGTCACGCGCGGCGCCTTCAACGGCGACGACGTCTGTGTCGACCCCGGGCGGCGCGCGATGGTGCGGCAGATGAACCTGGCGCTATTCGACGCCCATTGATCCGCGGCGCGGTTGCCGCCGCTGTCACAGTGCCGTAACCGAACCTCCGCACAAGGGCGGCGGCGATGTTCCTGGCGAACCATGACTGAGGCGACTGCCTATCCGTCGGCGCTGCTCGAGGGATTGAGCGAGCCGGCGCTGATTGCGCGCGACCGGCGCGTGCTCGCGTCCAACGACGCCGCGCGGCAATTGCTCGGAGCGGAAATCGACGGGCAATCGGTCGAGGGGGTGATCGCGCACCCTGCGGCGCTGGAAGCACTCGAACGGATTGGAAGCGACGAGGCCGAAGAAGTCGAGCTGACGGGTCTCGGCAAGTCGCGGCGCCATTGGCTGATGCGCGTCGCGCCGCTCACCGACGGCACAATGCTGATCCGCTTCGTCGACCGAAGCGAAGCGCGCGCCGCCGAGCAGATGCGAGTCGATTTCGTGGCCAATGCGAGCCATGAGCTCAGGACTCCGCTGTCGACGCTGATCGGTTATACCGAGACGTTGCGCGAGCAGGGCGAGGCGATCGACGAAGAGACTCGCGAGCGCTTCCTGTCCGTGGTGCATGAGGAAGCGCGGCGAATGCAGCGCATCGTCGAGGACCTCATCTCGCTGTCGCGGATCGAGGCGGAGAAATTCAGCGCTCCTACCGACGCGGTCGATCTCCGTCCGCTGATCGAGCAAGCGCTCGACGGGCTCCGGCGAATTGCGGAAGAACGCGGATCGCTGCTCGTTCCAGACGTCGACAGGGAGCTTCCGCCAGTGGCTGCCGACCGTAGCCAGATCCTGCAGCTCCTCGACAATCTCATCACCAACGCTTTGCGCTACGGCGAGCCGGGGACGCCGGTCAGGCTCTCCGCGCACGCCGAGGGCTCGATGGTCCATCTCGAAGTCGCGGACGAGGGCGAAGGAATCGCGCCCGAACACATCAAGCGCGTCACGGAGCGCTTCTATCGCGTCGACACCAGCCGCAGCCGCTCCCTCGGCGGCACCGGTCTCGGGCTCTCGATCGTCAAGCATATCGTCGAGCGCCACCGCGGACGGCTGACGATCGACAGCAAGCTCGGCGAGGGAACGACGGTGCACGTCTTCCTGCCGATCGCCCCCGGCGAGTCATGAAAGTGTCACCGACCCGCAATAGTGAGGCGAAGGTGACGAAACCGACATTGTTACTGGTTGAGGACGATCGCGCGCTGGCCGACTTGCTGGTCTGGCATTTCAGCCGCGAAGGCTATCGCGTCGTGCGGACGGCGGACGGCGAGGAAGCGCTGCTGCTGGCGCAGGAGCAAACACCCGACCTGGTGATCCTCGACTGGATGATCGAGGGCGTCTCCGGCATCGAAGTGTGCCGGCGATTGCGCAGGCGAAGCGCGACCGCGCACGTGCCGATCATCATGCTGACCGCGCGTGGCGAAGAGAGCGACCGGATCCGGGGTCTCGAGACCGGCGCCGACGATTATGTGACCAAGCCGTTCAGCCCGCGCGAGCTGATGGCGCGAGTCGGAGCCGTGCTTCGGCGGGTACGGCCGGCGCTGGCGGGCGAGCTGCTGTCCTATGCCGACGTCGAGATGGACGTCACCGCGCACAAGGTGAGGCGCGGCGGCAGTCCGGTCCAGCTCGGCCCGACCGAGTTTCGCCTGCTCAAGCATTTTCTCGAAAACCCGCGCCGCGTCTTCTCTCGTGAGCGTCTTCTCGACGCGGTGTGGCAACACGATCCGGACATCGATGCGCGGACCGTCGACGTACACGTACGCCGGCTGCGCAAGGCGCTGAACGCCGGCGGTCGCCCGGATGTCATTCGCACGGTCCGATCGGCGGGCTATTCGCTCGACGCGGAAGAGTGAGCGCTGTCACAAAAGTGAAATAGCGGCGTCACGAGCGCGCCGCGGCGCGGAAATAGAGCATTCCTCGAACATTACGGAGGAATGCGTGAAAGCGATGAAATTTGCCGCCGCTGCGGCGGTCCTGCTTACCGCCGCGTGCGGTACCAAAAGCGGCAATGAGGCGGAGCCGGCGGGATCGGTCCAGCAGATCACGGGCGCGGGGTCGACGTTCGTCTATCCGGTGCTGTCCGCGTGGGCCGCGGACTATCACGACCAGGCCGGCACGGCGGTCAATTATCAGTCGATCGGCTCGGGCGGCGGCATCTCGCAGGTGAAGGCGGGTACCGTCGACTTCGGAGCGACCGACCAGCCACTCGGCAGCGATGAGCTCGTGCAATCGAACCTCGCCCAGTTCCCGGTTGTCATCGGTGGCATCGTGGCGGTGGTGAACATCCCCGGGCTCGCCTCAGGGCAGCTGAAGCTGACCGGGCCCCTGCTTGCGGACATCTACGCGGGCAAGGTGAAGAATTGGTCGGATCCGGTGATCGCGCGCGTCAATCCGGGCGTGAAGCTGCCGAACGCGAATATCGCCGTCGTCCACCGCTCGGACGGCTCGGGGACGACGTTCAATTTCACGCATTATCTGAGCCAGGTCAGCCCAGCCTGGAAGAGCGGCGCGGGCGAGGGAAAAACCGTCTCCTGGCCGACCGGCGTCGGCGGCAAGGGCAATGAAGGGGTCGCCGGCTACGTAAAGCAGATCCCGAATTCGATCGGCTATGTCGAATATGCCTACGTGGTCCAGAACAAGATGACGTACGCGCAGCTGCAGAATGCGGCCGGCACGTTCGTCAGCCCAAGCGCGGACACATTCTCGAACGCGGCGCAGAGCGCGAACTGGGCGCAGGCGAAGGACTTCAACCTGGTGATGACCAACGCGTCGGGGCAGAACGCCTATCCAATCACCGCGACGACGTTCATCCTGATGCCGAAGCAGCCGAAGGATAAAGCCAAGTCCGACGCTGCGATTGCGTTCTTCAGATATGCGCTCGAGAAGGGCCAGTCGCAGGCGAACAGCCTCGATTATGTCCCGCTGCCCGACGCGCTGGTGAAGCAGATCGAGACCTACATCGGCGCCAATATCAAGTGAGCTCACACCCGATACCGGCGCCAAGGACCGGCGCCGGCGCTGACCTGCTGTTTCGGCTGGCCACCGCCGGCGCCGCATGGCTCGTCCTGATCATCCTTGGCGGCGCTGCCGCGTCGATGGCGTGGGAGGGCCGCCTCGCTTTCCAGACGTTCGGCTGGCGGTTCATCACAAGCAGCGACTGGGATGCGGTCGCGGGGCACTTCGGGGCGCTCGTGCCGATCTTCGGAACGCTGGTAACGTCGGTGATCGCACTGCTGATTGCCGTCCCGGTCAGCATCGGGATCGCGCTGTTCCTGACCGACATCGCTCCGCGCTGGATGCGCGCGCCAATCGGCATGGCGATCGAGCTTCTCGCGGCGATTCCCAGCATCATCTACGGCATGTGGGGGTTGTTCGTGTTCGCACCGTTCATGGCGGCACATGTCGAGCCCTGGCTCAGCGACCGCCTCGGTCCTTTGCCCATCGTCGGCCGATTCTTCACCGGGCCGCCAATCGGAATCGGCTTGCTGACTGCGTCGATCGTGCTCGGGATCATGATCATCCCGTTCATCTCCGCTGTCGCCCGCGACGTGTTCAGCGCAGTGCCGGCATCACTCAAGGAAGCCGCGGTCGCGCTGGGATCGACCCGATGGGAAATTCTCAGCCGGGTAACGCTACCCTATACTCGCTCGGCGATCATCGGCGCCATCTTCCTTGGGCTTGGGCGGGCGCTCGGCGAAACGATGGCGGTGACGTTCGTGCTCGGCAATGCGCACGATCTTTCGGCATCCCTGCTCATGCCCAGCAACTCGATCGCAGCCGCAATCGCGAATGAGTTCACCGAAGCGGATACCGAGCTTTACCGGTCGTCACTGATCGCGCTCGCCTTCCTGCTGTTCGTCGTCACCTTCCTGGTGCTGACCGCGGCAAAACTGATGCTGGCGCGCATCGGGCGGGTCGAGGGGAGGACCCACTGACGATGCCGCTGCGGCGTAAATTCGCGGATTTGCTGGCGTTCGCCTTTGCTACGGCGGCGACTTTGTTCGGGCTACTGTGGCTGGTGTGGATCCTGTGGACCACGATCAAGCACGGCGCGGCGGCTCTTTCTCCGGCACTCTTTACGCAAATGACTCCGTCGCCAGGCGCGAGCGGGGGCCTTCTCAATGCCTTTTATGGAAGCGCTGTGATGGTTGGGCTCGCGCTCATCATCGGAACTCCCATCGGAATTGCAGCGGGAACCTACCTCGCCGAGCATGGCCGTCATTCGCGGCTCGCGCGGGCGGTCGGATTCATCAACGACATATTGTTGAGCGCCCCGTCGATCGTGATCGGCCTGTTCGTCTACGAGCTGCTGGTCCGTCCCGCCGGGCATTTCTCAGGCCTCGCCGGCGCGGTCGCGCTGGCGATGATCCTGTTGCCGATCGTAGTGAGAACCACGGACGAGGCGTTACGCCTGGTGCCCAACCAGATGCGCGAAGCAGCGTTCGCGCTCGGTGTTCCCGCGTGGCGAGTGACGTCGCAGATCATCTACAAAGCGGCGCTGAGCGGGATCGCGACGGGCGTGCTGCTCGGCCTCGCGCGGATCGCCGGCGAAACCGCGCCGCTGCTGTTCACCGCGCTCAACAATCAGTTCTGGAGCGCCAACATCAGCCAGCCGCTCGCCAACGTGCCGGTCGTCATCTTTCAATATGCGATGAGTCCCTACGACGAATGGCACGCGCTCGCCTGGGCCGGTGCGTTGACCCTGACAGTCTTCGTTCTCGGATTGAATCTCGTGGTCCGCTTCTTCGCGCGGAAGGGAAGCAAATGAATCACGTTCTCGAACGGCGCGCCGAGGAAGCCGTCGCGGCGGCGGCGCCAGCGAAGATCGATGTGCGGCAGCTCGACTTCTTCTATGGCAAGACGCAGGCCCTGAAGGACGTCGACCTTGCGGTGCCGGCCGACGCCGTGACGGCGATCATCGGTCCGTCGGGCTGTGGAAAATCGACACTGCTGCGAACGATCAACCGCATCTACGAGCTCTATCCGGACCAGCGGGCAGAGGGCGAGATCGTCATCGACGACCGCAACATCCTCGACCCGCGCTACTCGCTGTCCAAGCTCCGGCGCCGGGTCGGCATGGTGTTCCAGAAGCCGACTCCGTTCGCGACGACCATCCGCAAGAACGTCGCCTTCGCTTTGTCCTATTACGAAAGGCTGCCGAAGCCGGAACTCTCCGACCGGATCGAGGACGCGCTTCGCCGCGCCGCCCTGTGGGACGAGGTCAAGGACAAGCTCGACGCCAGTGCGCTTTCGCTCTCCGGCGGGCAGCAGCAGCGCCTGTGCATTGCGCGAACGCTCGCGGTCCGGCCCGAAATCATCCTGCTGGACGAGCCAACCTCGGCGCTCGACCCGATCTCGACGGCGAAGATCGAGGAACTGATCGACGAGCTTCGCCGCCAGTTCACGATCGTGATCGTTACCCACAACATGCAGCAAGCGGCGCGCGTGTCGCAGCGCACGGCTTTCTTCCACCTCGGCGAGCTGATCGAGGTCGGCGACACGTCGCAGATTTTCACCAACCCGCGCGTGCAGCGCACGCAGGACTACATCACCGGCCGGTTCGGCTGATCGGAGCAAAGCGATGGACCATTCGCACGGACACACGCTGAAGGCGTTCGACCAGGACCTGACCGAGCTTCGGAATTTGATTGCCGACATGGGCTCCTTTGCCGAGGCGGCCATCGAGGAAGCTATGCGCTGCCTCGTAGAGCGCGACGTCGCTGCCGCGGCCGAGCTGGTCGAAGCCGACGTGCAGCTCGACGAATTGGAGGCCGAGGCGGAACGCCGAGTCCTCGAGCTCATCGCGCTTCGCGCCCCGATGGCCGACGATCTTCGGGATGCGATCGCCGCGCTGAAGATCGCGGGCGTCGTCGAACGAATCGGCGATTATGCGAAGAACATCGCGCGCCGCGTCCGCAGGCTTCCAAAGAAGGGCGACATCGAGCCGCTGTCGCTGCTGCCGGAAATGGCGAAGATCGCCTCCTCGATGGTGCATGACGTCCTGAAGGCGTTCGTCGAGCGCGATCCTGCGCGGGCGAGAGCCGTGTGCCTCCGCGACGACGCGCTCGATGATTTCTACGAAAGCATCTTCCGGACTTTGCTCACCTACATGATGGAAAATCCGCAGAATATCGGCCCGTCGACTACCTTGCTGTTTGTCGCGAAGAATCTCGAGCGAATTGGCGACCATGCGACCAACATCGCCGAAATGGTCTATTTCGCCGCCACCGGCGAGCGGCTGACCGAATCCGAACAAGCTTAGAGTTTCCCAGGCGTGGAGCCGCCGCACACTGCAGCGGCGCTGCGTGGATATTGCGTATTTGTTTCTGGCAGCGGCGCGGGCTTCTTCCGCCGTCACAAAACCGAAACGATTGAGTCAGCGGCCTGTCCTCGAGGGTGAGTAGCCTAGACCCGATCAATTCGAACGCCAGCATGCGACCGAAGCGGCGCATCGGAGGCGCCAACCATGGGGGAAGGACAAGAAATGAAACCGAAGTTCGCTGTCACGCTCTTCGCCGGGACCGCGCTGGGTCTGATCACGCTCACGGCTGCCGGACCGGCCGATGCCAAGCCGCGCAAGCACAGCGTCGATACTCGCGACGCCGAGATCCGCGAGCTGAGGGACCAGGTGAAGGCGCTGACGGCGCGTCTCGATGCCGACGAAGCGGCGCAGCAGAGCGCGACTCAGGCGGCCCAGGCAGCCCAGACGCAGGCTGCGAATGCCCAGGCGGCCGCCACGGCGGCGCAGACCCAGGCGGCTACGGCCCTCGGCCAGTCGCAAGCAGCGCAAGTCCAGGCTGCTTCAGCCGAGAAAGCGGTGCCCCCGCTCGAGAAAGCCATCAAGACCGGCTGGTTCGCCAACACGACGATCAGCGGTAAGGCGTTCCTCAACGTCAGCAACATCCACCAGACGTCGACCGACCTTCTGGGACACACCACGGAGAACGTGCAGAACGGCACTCAGACCGAGCTCAAGCGCTTCTACCTCGGCGTCGATCACAAGTTTAACGACGTCTTCTCGGCGAACCTCACGACCGACTTCCGTTACAATGCGAACGGCACCAGCAAGGACGTCCTCGTCTTCGTGAAGAAGGCCTATCTGCAAGCGAAGCTCAACCCGGCATTGACTGTGCGGGTGGGTGAGGCCGACATGCCGTGGATTCCGTTCGTCGAGGGGCTGTACGGCTACCGCTTCGTTGAGACGACGCTGATCGACCGGACGAAATTCGGAGCGTCGGTCGACTGGGGGGTGCACGCGTTAGGCACCATCGGAAACGGCTTGGTCAACTACCAGGTCTCGGCGGTCAACGGCGCCGGCTACAAAACCCTCTCGCGCAGCTCGAACACGATCGATCTCGAAGGGCGCGTCAGCGTCAATCCGATCAAGCCCGTCACGCTTGCGGTCGGCGGCTACACGGGCAAGCTCGGCAAGAGCAACGACACCGTCAACGTCAATCACCGCGCGACTCGGTGGGACGCGATCGCCGCCTACACCGCCGGCAGGATTCGGGCGGCCATCGAATATTTTGCTGCGACCAACTGGAACAACATTACCACCGCACCGCTGCCGAACCCCGCACCGGTCACGCCGAACGACAAGTCGCACGGCTGGTCGACGTTCGGCTCCTTCGCCTTCACGCCAAAAATCTCGGTCTTCGGGCGCTACGACTGGGTGAGGCCGACGCAGGTGATTCTCGCGGGCACCGACGGTCCTGCACGAGACCGCTATTTCAACGTCGGACTCAATTACAAGCCGATCGCACCGATCGACCTCGCGCTCGTCTTCAAGCACGAGCGCACCGACAACGGCTTCCTCAGCACGTCGAACGGCACGATCGGCGGCCTCGACCGCGGCAGCTACAGCGAAATCGGGCTCTTCGGGCAGCTCGCTTTCTAAGCCTTCGCCTTCTCTCTCCCCCTCGGCGAAGGGCAAAGTCCCCTCTCGGCAACGCGAGGGGGCTTTCGTCTTTGCGTCGTTGCGGACTTGCGGAGGCTCGATTAAGCCGCAGGACCCAAGCAGGGGAAGTTATGTTCAACTGGTTCCAGGCGATCCTTCCGAGGACCGGCGACTTCTTCGGCATGTTCGAGCGGCATGCGGCGACGCAGGTTGCGGCGGCCGAGGCATTGAGCCAGCTGGTCGGCGGCAAATCCGACCCGGCTGTGCAGATTGCCGAGATCAACCGCCAGGAGCACTTGGCGGACGATATCATTCGCGAAGTGCTTCGGACGGTCAGGCAGACGTTCCTGACGCCGTTCGACCGCGGGGCGATCACTTCCCTGATCGCGAAGATGGACGATGCGATCGATGAGATGCAGGACACCGCCAGGGCGATCTCGCTCTACGAGCTGGCGCACTTCGAGCCCGAGATGAAGCAGATGGTGAAAATCATCGTCGAGGCGGCCGACCTCACGCAGCAAACGCTTCCGATGCTACGCGACATCAGCCGCAACGGGCAGAAGATCCATTCGCTGACCGAGAAGATCGTACACTTGGAAAGCGATGCCGACGTGGTCCATGCAGCCGGCCTCAAGAAGGCGTTCCAGAAGAACGCCGAGAAGCCGATGCAGTTCATGGTCGCGCGCGAGATCTACAAGCATCTCGAACGGATCACCGACGCCTTCGAGGATGTCGCGAACGAGATCGACGGCATCGTGATCGACCACGCCTGAGCGAGGCCGAACGACCATGTACCATCTGGCCCTCCCGCTGCTGATCGGCCTGATCGCGGTCGCGCTCTGCTTCGATTTCCTCAACGGCCTGCACGACGCGGCGAACTCCATCGCAACCGTGGTCGGAACGCGGTTGATCAGCCCGGTATGGGCGGTCGCCTTCGCTGCCTTCTTCAATTTCGCCGCTTACTTCCTCGCGCTGAAATGGCCGTCGCTGCACAACGTCGCGGAGACGATCGGCAAGGGGCTGGTCAACAAGGACGTCGTCACTCCGGCCGTCGTCTTCGGAGCGCTGATCGGCGCGATGTTCTGGAACGTCGTCACCTGGCTGAAGGGCATTCCGTCCTCGTCCAGCCATGCGCTGGTCGGCGGGATCGTCGGCGCGGGAGTCGCCCACGCCGGTTTCCCGAGCATCCAGTGGATCGGGCTGAACAAGACCCTGATCGCGATCGTCCTGTCGCCGCTGCTCGGCATGGTCCTCACCATGGCGATCATGCTCCTGACCAGCTGGCTCGGACTGCGGGCCAGCGCGCGCGGCGCCGAGCGGACGTTCCGCGGGCTGCACCTGGTTTCCTCGGGCACGCTGTCGCTGAGCCACGGTCTCAACGACGCGCAGAAGACAATGGGGCTGATCACCGTGCTTCTTTACTCGACCGGCTATCTACAGGGGCATTTCGCGGTGCCGAACTGGGTTGCGCTGAGCTGCTACGTGGCGATGGGCCTCGGCACGCTGACAGGCGGCTGGCGGGTGATCGAGACCATGGGGACGCGCATCACCAAGCTGTCGCAACACCAGGGGTTCAGCGCGTCGGCGGGCGCATCGGTGATGCTCTTCCTTGCCTCGTTCCTCGGAATTCCGGTTTCGACGACGCACACGGTGACCGGCTGCGTCATCGGCGCGGGCGCGGCACGGCGAGCCTCGGCGGTCCGCTGGGGAATCGCCGGCGACGTCGCGATCGCCTGGGTGATCACCATTCCAGCTTCGGCGATGGTCGCGGCGATCTTCTACTGGCTGATCAGCGCCGATTTCGTTCGCGCCGGGATCGTGATTGCGGCCATCGCGCTGCTCGGATGGTTGAGCACGTGGATGGTCCGCCGCCATTTGCCGCAGGGAGAGAGCGCATGAAAGCTCGAGTGGTTATCGCCGTCCTGTCACTTCTGGCGATCGGCGCGGCGCAGCCGGCGGTCGACATGCAGCGGATGAGCCAGGTCACCAAGGTGCTCGCGTCCGACGACTTCCAGGGTCGCGCGCCCGGCACGCCCGGCGAGGACAAGACGATCCCGTACCTCATCGCGCAGTTCAAGGCCGCGGGGCTTGAGCCGGCGGGCGAGAACGGCGGGTGGACGCAAACCGTCCCGATGATCCACACGCAGCTCAAAGCGCCTGTGAACGTGTCGGTGGTGCAGGCCGGGCAGACGCTGCCGCTCAAGTTCCCGGACGACCTCTATCTCGGCACTCGGCAGCCGGTCGACCGCGTCCGCATCGAGAACGCGCCAATGGTGTTCGTCGGCTACGGCGTGACCGCGCCGGAACGGGGC
>Ga0207660_10002823_pt1 | contig 11402 bp, 10 predicted proteins | sample KBSC73BmetaG_FD_184335 | JGI IMG/M metagenome (GOLD analysis project Ga0207660, IMG submission 184335) | Corn rhizosphere microbial communities from Kellogg Biological Station, Michigan, USA - KBS C7-3B metaG (SPAdes) (version 2) | ecosystem: Host-associated > Plants > Roots > Rhizosphere ... | reverse complement strand
CCGGGTCGAGCGCCTGCGCCCGCACCCCGCGCGCAAGATCCATCCCGATCTCGGCCAACTCCTGGAGCATCCGCAGGTGGCGCTCGGTTCGCGCATCGGCGGGGGCAGGGGTGATGGCCTCAGACATGAACAAAACAGGAACATGGAAAAGGCCGCAAGTCAAATATCCAGTGCGAAATCTCGCGTCGCGGCTTCCGGCGTCGCTCGCATTGGAGTCGCCGCGCCGCGCCTGCTAGAAACCGCCTCCCGGACGGGTGGCCGAGTGGTTTAAGGCAGCGGTCTTGAAAGCTTGCGGACGTTCGCCGCAGCGGAGCCGCTAGACCAATAAATAGGAGTGTGGTTACAGACGGTTAGTTGCGGGTTCGCGGTGGGCCGTTAGGGGTTAAGGTTGCGGCCCTAAGCCTATCCCCAGCACGGCGCGCGAGTCGGGTAAGGAAGCGTGGCCGAGTGGTTTAAGGCACTGGTCTTGAAAACCAGCGACGGTGCAAGCCGTCCGTGAGTTCGAATCTCACCGCTTCCGCCATCTCGGCACTGTCTCCCTACTTCAACAAACTGTTGAAGTGCTTGAATGCCGCCTCGAAACGATCCTTGGTGGCGCCGGAAACCTTTGGCCAGAGCGTGGCCACGTTCTCACTGAAGTAGCGGGCCGGGCGGTAGTGGCCGAACTTGCCTGACTTCAGCGGATTGGCCTCAAGCCATTCCTCGATAGCACGCAGCACTCGCGGGTGGTTCGGGTTCAACGCCGCCAGATCGATCTTCTTGCTGAGCTGCTTGGCGAACTCGGCGTTGACGAGCGAGACGTAGAAGTCGCGCTCGAACATATCCTCCACATCGGCTTCCGTCCCGCCGGTAAAATCGGCGTAGGTTGAGACTTGCTTCTTCTCTAGCAGCTTCTTCTTATACAGATCCTCGATCAGCCCCTGGTCGCTCTTCTGAATGTCCAGCAAGGTGGCGACGTTCATGCCTTTTTGAGGCGCGAGGAGCGCAACGAAGGTTGGCACCTTTCCACTGCCGCCCACCGGCGTGATCACCCAATCCTCGGAAAGCCCTGTACGTCCTTCGCGCTCTAGCTCAGCGGAAAACGCTCGGAGATAGAGCATGTCCGCTGCGCCCTCCACGACGAGCGAATTCGGCCCGATAAAGAGGGTCTGCTGAATGTCGTACCCCAGCGCCCCTTGCAGCGGGAACAGGCTGTCGTCAGTAGCGTCAAATACATTCGCAAGGACCTTTGTGCCGTCCTGGTCCCTAGGAAGCGGCTCCTTTGCGTCAACACCCAAGTCCTGAACGATACGGACGCGGTCGAACTGCGTCGGGTCGATCATGAAGGGCGAATGGGTCGTATACAGAAGTTGGTGACTCGAAAGCTCTGTCTCGAAATAGCGAAGTAGGTCGCCCTGAGCACGCCCATGCAACGATAGTCCCGGCTCATCTAGCAGGAGGATGACGTTTTGCTTCCGCCTCTTGATGTCTTCGTACCAGGCGAGGAACGAGAAGAACCACACGAAGCCGCGTGAGCGCGTTCGCAGCGGTGTGGTTGCCCAGTGTACCGTGTCGTACACCTCGCCCCACACGTTGATGCCCTCTCGCATGCCCTCGGGGTCCTTGGGCCTCGCGTCTCGGACGTCGAATCTCATCTGGATGTGCCGATTCTGGGACCAGTATTTCACGATCCTTGTGGTTAGGTGATTGCCCGCGCCCTCCAGCTTGTTCTTCAGTTCGGTCGTGTTCTTCGACTCGACGAGTTTGCGATGATCGAGGCGCGCAAGGTTGATCAGTCCAATCAGCGGATGGTCCGACTCCTCCAGCTGATCAGTGTCTTCGCGCTCTATCAACGCGTTCAGATTGGCTTGTCCCTCCATCTGATAGTATTCATCAAAGTACAGATATTTTGGCGCGCGGGGCCAAATCATGGAATTATAGATGTAGTAGTCGAGGCCGTGTTCTCTCACCTTGACCACGAGAGCCTTGAGCGCGCTAACGGCTTCGGTTGCCTCTGTGGCCTCAAGTGCAGCGGCGAACGCGTCCCAGTCAACCGCGTCGGTAAGCGTGCCCTTGAGTTCCTCTGAAAACGCGACGTTGTTGGCGAGATGTTTCAGGGCCGCGCCCTGGTCTGCCGTCAGGCTGAAACTGTTCCTGCCCTTCCCGTAGTACGTGCTTCGAGTGAAGGTTCTGCCTTTCAGCACCTTGGGACCGAATACCGACGAAACAACTTCGGCGTCTTCGTTGTCTAACTCGTAAAGTGCCTGGACCACCACGGCTTCCGAGCGGTCTCGGTTTTCCACGGCAAAAAGATAGTCTTCGACCTCGCGCTTGGGATAATCGTACGTGGCGTCAAAAACTGCGTCGCCCGGGATAATTGGATTTGTCCGGTACAAGGCGTCGAGAAGCGTCGTCTTCCCGGCTTCGTTTTTGCCGACAAGACAGGTGGTCTGGTTATCAACTTTCACGGGCCCGGAGTCCCATACACTACGGAACTCGCGGACTCTGAATTCTTTGAGTTTCATTCTCGCCCGCCCCCACTTCGTTCCCTCTTTATGCCACGGCCTCGCCGTTCATGACAGTGGTTCGCAACCTCGGCGCGAGAGGGGCTGTCGCCGGCTAAATGCTTAGTCATGGCTTGCTGGTCCATCACCCGCGTGGAGAAGGTCGAACCTAACCACAGGCTTAGCCTGCCAGGCCGGCAGTTTCGCACTTTGCCGTTCGCAACAACGCCCCACGCCATGAGGCGCAGGGTGCTGAAGGTCAGGTCACGCCGGTAAAGGAGAACCCGGCACCCTGACTGCGAAGGTTGGATTAATGAGGAACTGCTCCGCTATCCCTCGGGCGCGGCGGCCTAACCGCGCCACCGCTGCGCTGTCGCCGTCTCCCTATCAGCGCGGCCGCACTCCCATGATCGCTCATACGCCCAGCCGGCCTGTCGCGGCGAACGGGCGTCGCGCGCGTCGGGCTGGCCGTTTTGGACGCCGCAGCCATTCACCCGAGACGTGCATCCTCTCGACATTCCAGAGATCTGTGTTCTCTTAGCTGCGCTTTGGGGGCGTTACGGTTATGCGGCTGAAGACATTTCTGCGAGACCGCTCGGGGGCCAGCGCGGCGGAGTACGCGCTGATCCTGGCCGCCGTGGGCGGCGCGCTGACGGTGGGGACCGCCCTTCTGGGATCGTCGGTGGGCAATGGGCTCGGGGGCTCCGGCCAGGCGATCGACCGCTACGCTGCGAACTTCAGCGGAGGTGGAGGCGCTGCCGCGACCCCTGGCGATCCGGGTTCGCCTACCGGCGGCCCGCCCGGAAACACCCCCAATCCTCCAGGGCCGAACGACCCATCACGTGGCAACAGCGACAATGCTCCAGGGCATAACGATCCATCACCGGGCAACAGCGGCAACACGCACGGCCACAACAAGTAGCTCGGCCGCCAGGCCGTAGACCGGGCCGGGGCGCTGCGGCGGCGCAGGTCGGCGATCCTCACTTTCACAAGGAAGTCAGAGAGTTTCCGCAACGCCGCGCGCCCGTCGCTTCGGGCTGCGGGCAGGGGCCGGCAACTAATCGGCGCCTGCGCGCAGGACCAGGGTCCAGAGGACGCCAAACAAAAGTTCGCGAGAAAAGAGGTTTCCCCTGTAATTAATTCCGCCTTAACGCTACATGTTCTGCGCGTCTTCCCGGCGGGGGCTGGGGACGAAGGATCCGGTTGGGCGAAAGCTAAATGCGTCTTAATGCGATCATGGCCGTGGTGACTGTGTCCTGCGTTGTCGCCGTGGTCGCGGGACCCCGGCTCGGCCCCCTGAACATTCGCGGGCACCACGTGGGTCGCGGCGGGGCGGCCTCGAACAATCACTGGCGCGAGATCGGGATGGAATATCTCGACGACGAGGGCGCGCCGATGGCCGTGACCCTGGTGTCCGCGCTGGGCGGGACGGGCGGGCGGCGGCTGCCGCCGAAATATTCGCCGCACGACGACCCCGGGCCGGGCGATCCGATCAACCCATTGAACGGCCTTGCGCACGCCTTCACAGGCCAGTCCCGGTTTGCGCTCGCGAACTCCGACAGCACGCCCGCGAAATCGGCGGCGACGCCCCCTGCGCCGCCGGCGCCGCCATCCCCGCCGGCGCTCCCGCCGCCGAGCCCCGGCGGCGGCATCCAGTCGTTCGTCGCGCCGACCGATCCGCCCAAACCGACGCCGCCCGGCCCGCCGGATCCGCCCGGGCCCGACCCGCAAGGGCCGCCCGTGGTCGGGCCGCCCATCATAAATCCACCCCCGCCGATCGTGGTGGTGACCTTCGTGCCGCCGCCGATCGTGCGCCCGCCGCCCGCCGTGCAGCCGCCGGCGCTGCCGGAGCCCGGGACATGGGCGCTGATGCTGCTGGGGCTGGGCGCCGTGGGGGCGACGCTTCGGCGCCGTCGCGGAATCCAAATGCAGATGCGCGCGCGCGCCGCCTAGCTGAGAGCTTGCGGGCCGCGGGCGGGGTTTGAGGGGGCTACCGCATGTTTTCCTGGATGTACGACTATCCCGCCTGGCAGGTGGGGCTGCTCTTCGCCTTCGGCTCGGTGGCGCTCAGCCTCGGCGGCATGTTCCTGGTGCGGCCGATCTTCCACAGGTGGATCCACGGCCAGGACAAGACCAATGAGATGGTCTCGCTGAACATCGCCAGCTTCTCGGTGTTCTACGGCATCCTGCTCGGCCTGGTGGCGGTGGGCGTCTACGCCAACTACGCCTCGACCCAGGACATCGTGGAGCGCGAGGCGTCCAGCGTGGCGGCCCTCTACAGCGACACCATAGCCCTGCCGGAGCCGCACCGCTCGATCCTGCTGGCCGACCTGCGGGCCTACGCCAAGGAAACCATCGACGGCGACTGGCCCACCCAGGCCAAGGGCAAGGTTCCGGTCGGCGGCACGCTGGCGCTCGGCAAGTACCAGGCCCACCTGGCCAACGTCCATCCGACCTCCAAGCCCGATGAGATCGCCTACGCCGAATGCCTGGGGCAGTACGAAAAGCTGATCGAGTTGCGAAGCAGCCGCCTGGTGCGGGTGACGGCGGGCACGCCCGACATCCTGTGGTGGATCCTCGGCATCGGGGCGGCGCTCACCATCGGCATCATCTGGATGCTGAACATGGAGGCCCACGTCCACGGCATCCTGACGGCCGTGCTGTCGCTGTTCCTGGGGATCGTGATCTTCCTGATCGCCGACATGGACCGACCGTTCAGGGGCGAGGGCTTCGTCGGGCCGGATCCCTATGTGCTGGTCTACGACAGCCTGATGAAGGCGCGTTAGCCGGCCTGGTTGATCTGCGCCCTGGCGCGAGAGGCGGGCACCACCGGGATCTCGTCGTCGGCCAGCGGCTTCATCCAGCGTTTGCGGGCCATGGCGGCCTCGATGTAGGGCGCGAGTTCGGCCGTCTTGCGGGCCTCACGCTCGGCGACCTCGGCCTTGAACTGCGGCATGACCTCGGCGGCGAACAGCTCCAGGGACTGGCAGATGTGCTCGTGCCGGTTGCGGCCGGCCTGCTGCAGGAAGATCACCTGGTCGACGCCGGCGTCGCGGAAACCCTCGATGTGCTGGCGGATGTCGTCGGGGGTGCCGATGCCGTTGGCGTTGCGGGCGGCCGCCCTGGCCGCGGCGATGATCTCCTCGTCGCTGCGCGCGCGTGAGCGCTGGAAGTCGGCGAACAGCGTCGAGCGGCCGGGCAGGGCGTCGTGCGCCACCAGCGCGTTCACCGCATAGCTGAAGAACTCGAAGCCCTCCTGGCCCCGCCGGATCTCCTCGTCGCTGCGCGCGCGTGACCGCTGGAAGTCGGCGAACAGCGTCGAGCGGCCGGGCAGGGCGTCGTGCGCCACCAGCGCGTTCACCGCATAGCTGAAGAACTCGAAGCCCTCCTGGCCCCGCCGGATCGCCTCGGCCCGGTCGTGGTGGACCGAGAAGTTGGAGACCATGGCCATGTTGGCGTTCACCGCGTGGCCGATGGGCACGCACTCGTCGGACTTGATGATCCCGTAGTAGATCTCGGCCCAGGCGCGGGCTTCCTCCGGATCGACGAAGGAAAAGGCGAGCGCGCCGACGCCGATCGAGGCGGCGACCCTGATGGTGTCGCGGTTGGTGCAGGCCATCCACATCGGCGGATGCGGCTTCTGGACAGGCTTGGGCACCACGTTGCGGCAGGGGAACGAGAACGAGGCGCCCTCGTAGCCGGGGTAGGGGTCCATCACCATCATGTTGGCGATCTGCTCGGCGGCCTCCAGCGCCATGGCGCGCTTTTCCTTGGCCGGGATGTGGAAGCCGCCCAGCTCCAGCCGCGTGGCGCCTTCGCCGATGCCGAAGTCGAGGCGGCCGTTGGAGACGATGTCGAGGGTCGCCAGGCCTTCGGCCGTGCGGGCCGGGTGGTTGTAGTTGGGGATCACCTGGCGGATGCCGTGGCCCACGCGGATGGTCTTGGTGAGCGCCGCGCAGGCGGCCAGGAACACCTCCGGCGCCGAGGAGTGGGAGTATTCCTCGAGGAAGTGGTGCTCCACCTCCCAGGCGTAGTCGAAGCCCAGCCGGTCGGCGAGCACGACCTGCTCCAGGGCCTGGTGGAACAGCCGCGCCTCGTCGCCCTCGTTCCAGGGCTTCGGAAGCTGGTGCTCGTAGAAGATCCCGAAACGCATCGTTGAGGCCTCCGCCCGCCGCCCGCCTGCAAGGCGCGTTGGCGCTACTTCCCGCCCTGACGGCCGGTTTGGCAAGCCGCCCGCATATGCGCCGCTTCAACGTCCGGTTAACCCCGACGAAAGCTTGCCGCGGCAAGCTTGCCGCTCGTCAGTCGCGGAGCGGGTCGTCATGGATCGCAAGGAAATCGCCGGCGCGGTCCGCTGGACAGTGCTTCTCGCCGCCGGCGCTTCGCTGACGGCCTGCGCGACGCCGCAGTATTCGGTGCGCGAGCCTGCGGGCCGGACGGGGCAGGCCTACGCGAAGAGCACGCCCCCGGCGGCGCGAGGCGGCTACAAGACCGGCGCGCCCTATCAGGTCGGCGGCATCTGGTACGTCCCGCACGACCAGCCGAACTACGACGAGACGGGGATCGCCTCCTGGTACGGCGACGCCTTCAACATGAAGGCGACAGCCAACGGCGAGATCTTCGACATGAACCAGTTCTCGGCGGCGCACACCACGCTGCCGCTGCCGTCGATGGTGGAGGTGACCAACCTGGAGAATGGCCGCAAGCTGACGGTGCGGGTGAACGACCGTGGCCCGTTCGTCGGCGGCCGCGTCATCGACCTGAGCCGGGCCGCCGCCCACGAACTCGGCTACGAGCGCCAGGGCACGACGCGGGTGCGGGTGCGCTATGTGGGCCCCGCGCCGCTGGCCGGCCCGGAGGCGGGCGTCCGCTACGCCAAGGCCACGCCGCCGGCCTATGCGCCGAGCTACATCCAGGCCGCGAGCCGCCGTCCGGCCGACGAGGACATCTTCGCCGAAGCCTCCGCCGCGCCCGCCGCGCCGCCGCCGGCCCCCCGCCGCGGCTTGCAGGTGGAGGTGAAGCCCCTCGTGGCGCCGCCCGAGCCCGTGGCCGTCTCCTCGCTGGCGCCCCTTGCGGCCGCCACGCCGTCTCACGTCGCAGCGGCGCAGGCGGCCTATCGCATCCAGGCCGGCGCCTTCAGCGATCCGGTCAACGCCCGCCACGCCGCCGACCAGCTCTCCGCCGAGGGCCTGGCCACGGTCGAGCCCTTCCAGAAGAACGGGGCGACGCTCTACCGGGTGCTGCTGCCCGGGCCCGCGGACGAGGCCGAGGCCTACATGCTTCGCGACAAGGTGGCGCAGAGCGGCTTTGACGACGCGCGCGTCGTGAGGCCCTCCGGCTTCTAGGTAGCTTCTAGACTTTGGGCGCGAACCGGCCATTTTGGGCCGGTGGCAAAGGGTCAGTTCATCACCTTCGAAGGCGGCGAGGGGGCGGGGAAATCCACCCAGCTCAAGCGCCTGGCCGAACGCCTGGAGAAGGGCGGCCGCGAGGTGGTGGCCACGCGCGAACCCGGTGGCTCTCCGGGCGCGGAGAGCATCCGCGAACTGGTGCTGAAGGGGAACGCCGACCGCTGGAGCCCGGTGACCGAGACGCTGCTGATGTACGCCGCGCGGCGCGACCACATCGAGCGGGTGATCCGCCCGGCGCTGGCGCGCGGCGCCTGGGTGGTCTGCGACCGCTTCGCCGACTCCACTCGGGCCTACCAGGGGGCGGCCGGCGGGACCGATCCGAAGCTGATCGCGGCGCTCGAGACCCATATCCTGGAGGCGACGCGGCCCGACGTCACCCTGATCTTCGACCTGCCGGTGTCGGTGGGCCTGGAGCGGGCGCATGCGCGGGCCGGCGCGGAGATGCGGTTCGAATCCAAGGGGCTGGAATTCCATGAGCGGCTGCGCGCCGGCTTCCTGGCGATCGCCAGGGCCGAGCCTGACCGCTGCGCGGTGATCGACGCGACCGGCTCCCTGGCCGAGGTGGAGGCCAAGGTCTGGGCGGCCGTGTGGGGGCTGCTTTCGGTCCATGAGTGAAATCCGCCATCCGCGGGAGGTCTTCGATCTCATCGGCCACGAGGCGGCCGAGGCGGCGCTCGAGGCCACGCGCGCGCGCGGACGCCTGCACCATGCCTGGCTGCTGACCGGGCCGGAGGGCGTCGGCAAGGCGACCTTCGCCTACCGCGCCGCGCGGCGGCTGCTGGGCGCGCCGACTGATCCCGGGCATGGCATGCTGGGCGCCAGTCCGGACGACCGGGTCAGCCGGCAGATCATCGCCCGCTCGCACCCCGACCTCTTCGTGCTGGAGCGGCTGGGCGAGGACGGCAAGGTGCGCAAGGTCATTCCGGTGGACGAAGCCCGCGGGCTCTCCGAGTTCTTCTCCAAGTCGCCGGCCAGCGCGGCGCATCGGGTGGCGATCATCGACGCGGTGGACGACCTGAACGTCAACGCCGCCAACGCCATCCTGAAGACCCTGGAGGAGCCGCCGGCGCACGGCGTTCTGCTGATGGTCAGCCATTCGCCCGGCCGGCTGCTGCCCACGATCCGCTCGCGGTGCCGCAGGCTGGCGTTCCGGCCCCTGTCGCTGGAGGCGGCCGCGGGGTTCGTGCGCGAGCGCGAGGACGTGACGGAGGAGGCGGCGCTGCGGCTGGCGAAGATGGCGGGCGGCGCGCCGGGCAAGGCCTGGGCGCTGGCGGGCGCGAACGCCATCGCCATGGACGACGCCGCGCGCGCCCTGATCGAGGGCCTGCCGCGCCTCGACGAGGCCATGGCGCTGTCGCTCGCCGACCGGTTCCGGGGCGGGGAGGGCGCGGCGCAGTTCAACCTGCTGTTCGACCGGCTTTCCGAGCGGGTGCATGGCTTCGCCGCCGAGCGGGCGGGGCAGGGCGCAGGCGGCCTCGACCGCTGGGCGCAGGCCTGGGAGACGCTGCAACGCCTGCCGCGCGAGGTGGAGGCGCTGAACCTCGACCGCGCCGACGCGCTCTTCACCGCGCTGGGGGAATTGCGTCAGGCCGCCAAGGCAGCCTAGACGAACCCTCATGCTGATCGACAGCCACGTGAACCTGCACGTCCCGCAGTTCGACGCCGACCGCGAGGCGGTGATCAGCCGCGCGCTCGCATCCGGCGTGCGGCTGATGGTCAACATCTGCGACCGCGTCTCGAACTACCCGGCCGTGCGCCTGGTGGCCCAGCACCCCGACATCTGGTGCACGGTGGGGACCCATCCCCACGAAGCCAAGGAAAATCCGGACCTTGCGGAAGAAAGCTTGGTCGCTCTCGCGGCCGATCCGCGGGTGGTCGGGATCGGCGAAACGGGCCTCGACTTCCACTACGACCTCAGCCCGCGGCCGATCCAGGCGCAGGTGTTCCGCGCCCACATCGCCGCGGCGCGGGAAACCGGGTTGCCGCTGGTGGTCCACACGCGCGAGGCCGACGCGCAGATGGGCGAGATCCTGGAGGCCGAATACGCCAAGGGGCCGTTCCGCATCCTGATGCACTGCTACACCTCAGGGCCGGAACTCGCCGCGCGCGCCGCCGCGCTGGGCGCCTGGTTCTCGGTCTCCGGCATCGCCACCTTCAAGGCGGCCGAGGACGTGCGCGCGGTGATCGCCGATATGCCGGCCGAGCGGATCATCGTCGAGACCGACTGCCCCTACCTCGCGCCCGTGCCGCATCGTGGGCGGCGCAACGAGCCGGCCTATCTGCCGCATGTGCTGGCCAAGCTGGCGGAGATCCGCGGCTGGAGCCTTGAGGAGGCGGAAGCCCGCACCGAGGACGCCTTCTTCGCCCTGTTCGACCGGATCCCCAGGCCGTGAGCGGCGCGGTGGAGTTCACCATCCTCGGCTGCGGCTCCTCCGGCGGCGTGCCGCGGGCGGACGGCGACTGGGGCGCCTGCGACCCGGCGGAGCCCAAGAACCTGCGCTCGCGCTGTTCCCTCCTCGCCCGCCGCAAAGGGGAGGGCGCGGAGCGGGAGACGACCCTGCTGGTCGACACCTCGCCGGACCTGCGGCTGCAGACCGCCCAGGCCGGCGCCAAGCGGCTGGACGCCATCCTGCTCACCCACGACCACGCCGACCAGGTGCACGGCATCGACGACGTGCGCGCGTTCTTCATCCGCCAGCGCGCGCGGATCGGCTGCCATATGGATACGGCGACCGACGCCTCGATGATGCGGCGGTTCGGCTACATCTTCGAGGGCGAAGGCGGCTATCCGGCGATCTGCGATCGGCGGCCGCTTCCGGCGCACGGGGTCCGCTGGACGGTCGATGGCCCGTCCGGCGCGATCCCGGTGGTGACGTTCGACCAGGACCATGGCGGGGTGCGCTCGGTGGGCTACCGGTTCGGCGGGGTGGCCTACTCCAGCGACGTCGTCGCCCTCGACGAGCGGGCGTTCGAGGCGCTGGCCGGGCTGGACGTGTGGATCGTCGATGCGCTGCGCTACCGGCCGCACCCGACGCACGCGCACCTCGACCTGGCGCTGAGCTGGATCGAGCGCCTGAAGCCGCGCCGCGCCATCCTGACCAACCTGCATATCGACCTTGACTACGAAACCCTCAAGGCCGAGCTGCCGCCGGGGGTGGAACCGGCTTACGACGGGCTTCGGTTCGAACATGAGCCGGGCGGCGAATTCAGATGAAATCGCAGGGGCTTAGGCTGGGTTTCCTCGCGTCCGGAAACGGCTCCAGCGCGCGCGCCATCGTCGCCGCCATCCAGTCGGGAGAGTTGGCGGCCGAGCCTCGGCTGCTGGTGAGCAACAACAGAAGCGCCGCCGCGCTGGCGTTCGCCGCCGACGCCGGCGTCCCGGCGCTCTGCATCCCGACGCAGGCCGACCCGCAGGCCGCGGACGCCAAGCTCGCGGACGCCATGACCGCGCACCAGGTCGAACTCATTGTCCTGTCGGGCTATTTACGCCAACTGGGGCCGCGGACGCTCG
>Ga0207660_10002819_pt1 | contig 11407 bp, 11 predicted proteins | sample KBSC73BmetaG_FD_184335 | JGI IMG/M metagenome (GOLD analysis project Ga0207660, IMG submission 184335) | Corn rhizosphere microbial communities from Kellogg Biological Station, Michigan, USA - KBS C7-3B metaG (SPAdes) (version 2) | ecosystem: Host-associated > Plants > Roots > Rhizosphere ... | reverse complement strand
TTGCAGCCCGGCCTTGGCTTGTCGCACCGTCATGCCCGGATTCAAGCGGCCAAACACCTGCATCCAGCGGGTGCGGCGATCGTGAAGTTGGGTGAAGCCGGGGATGACCTCGGTCGACATCGAGGCGGGAATCCAGAGCGATGGAACCTCGCCGACATCAATGCCCCGGAACGTGGAAGCGGCCACTCCGATGATGATCAGAGGATTCCGGTTCACCAGAACCTTCCGGCCGACCACATCGGCGGCGCCCCCGAGCTGCGTCTTCCAGAAATCGTAAGAGATCACCGCCACCGGATTCGCGTTCAGCTTACGATCGTCGTCATTTGTGAGCACTTGTCCAAGTGCGGGTCCCACTCCAAGCACGGGGAAGTAGTTGCCGGAAATGATTTCGGCAGTCGCCGCGTGAGAATCGCCGCCCGTCGAGAGATCGACGGTCGTGAGCGCCCGGCAGAATACGCCTTCGAAAAACTGTTTCTGCTGATCCAGATCCCGGCAGATCGGATAAGACATCAGGTTAAAGCTGCCGAACCCGCTTGCCACCGGGTCGCCTTTCCAATCGATTAAAACCAGCCGCCCCGGCTGGCGAACCGGCAGCGCGTGCAGGAGCACCTGGTCCACAAGCGAGTAGATCGCCGTCGTCGCTCCGATGCCGAGCGTGAGCGAGAGCACGGCGGTAACAGTGAACGACGGCGTCTTGCGAAAAGTACGCATGGCGAAGCGGAGGTCGCAGGCGATATCCCGCAGCCATCGGGTCAGCCAGACATCCCGCACTTCTTCCTGAATGCGGACAAGTCCGCCCAATTCCAGGAGTGCCTGCCTGCGAGCTTCCTCTGCCGGCGCCCCGCTCTGCTCGAAATCGTGGATTCGCCGCTCGAGGTGGTAGCGCAGTTCCCCATCCAGGCTGCTTTCCATCTTGCTGCGCCGGAACCAGTTCAGCAGCCGTCTCATCGCGCGCCCTCGTCAAAGATCAGCTGAACCGCTCCAGCCAGGCGCGACCAGCTGTCTTTTTCGGTGGCGAGTTGCCTGCGCCCGGAAGTAGTCAGGGAATAGAACTTCGCGTCTCGCCCCGTCTCCGATTGCTTCCATTCAGCCCGAAGCCATCCCTTTTGCTCGAGGCGGTGCAGCGCGGGATAAAGAGATCCCTGGTTCACTTTCACGACCGCCTTCGAGATTTGTTCCAGCCTTTGGGCGATTCCGTAGCCATGTGCGGGCTCGATCGAAAGAATCTGCAAAATCAGCATGTCCAGCGTGCCTTGCGGGATAGGAAAACGCGAGGAAGACATCGATACCCCAACCTTCGACCTGTCAGCGTAGCGCACGATAGGTCGAAGGTCAAGGCGTCGCCCGGAGCAGGCATGCGGTACGAATCAGTGGATTGCGAGCGCGGCCACGCCCGCGCCGATCAGGCAGGATCCGGCGACCCGGCGCGCCACATTGCCTTCCTTCAGCAGCCTCGCTCCCATCCACGCCCCGATCAACATCGACATCTCTCGCGCGGGCGCCACATGGCTTACCGGAGCGATTCGCATCGCATACAGCACGAGAATGTAAGCCGCCGGCATCAAAATCGAGATGCCGAGAGCTGCTTTCCAGCATTCACGATACTCGCCCGCAATTGCGGAACGATCCTGGCGCAAGGTGCGCCCGAACGCCACAGATAAGCCAGTCATACGGAAAAAACTGCCCGCGAATTCGATCAGGAACGGCGAGAGACCAACCGCTGCGACGGCATAGCCGTCCACCAGTGTGTAGGCGGCAATCGTCAGTCCTGTTGTAACGCCCCAGCGAACCCCGGCTCGGGCATCATGCCGGATCAGGGCCTTCATCCCGCCGCAAACCACCAGGATTCCGTATGCGATTAGCAACGTTCCTGCAACGGATATGACAGTGAAGCGCTCGTTCAGCAATGGAATGGCGCCCGCAAAGGCCAGAAGTGGCCCGCTCCCGCGGGCCAACGGGTACACGATCGACAGATCGGCTGACCGATAGCCGCGCAAAAGCGATTCAGTATACAGAATGTGAAGCGCGCCCGTTGCGAACAGGCAGATCAACGCAGCGGTCGCGTTTCGATATGTAAACTTCGTACTCGCGAGGATCGGCAAAAGAATGAGAACTTCGCCCGCCGAAGAGAAGAAGATGATGTGCCTGCAATCCGCGTGGCGCTTGGCGAGGAAATTCCAGAATGCATGTGCGACGGCGGCCAGAACAATGTAGAAGAGCGCGATGAGGGGCAAGATTCAGAGTCCAGAGACACTAAGCCGTCGTCGACTTCTCCCTCTGGGTTTTTGCCCTCGGGTGCGGTTCTATAAATCCATCGCAGCGCTCCCTACCGGAACGCGATGTGATCTCGCAAACTGTCGAACTTCGCCTCAGGAATCACTCCGGCGCTCCGCAACTCATCCAGATTCCGGTACGGGCGATGAGCCACCAGGTTCTTCGCCGCGTCAGCCGGAAGGTTAAGCACCTGGGCGACCTCCTCAGCCGAAGCTGCATTCACATTCACGAGGCCGTAATGGCTTGTGAGGTATCGAAGCACAGCGGCGCGGCCGGCCTCGTTCGCCTTCGCGCCGCGGAAGATCATCACGTCAACCGTCTGCTCCCATTCGGCAATGCTCTTGAAGTCGTCAATCAGTTCGACGCTGTGGCATCCACTGCAGACTTTCTGAAACGTCGCCTCATCGTCCGGCGCCTGCCAGGCGAAAGCGGTTGCGCCCAGCAGCACCAACACACTCAGGCGCGCAGCCATGGCCCGAGATAAGTCTGCAGTTTCTCCCGAACTTGCTCGTGAGTAAGCGTGATCGCCGGCTTTTTGGTCGGCGCGCCGGGCACATGCGGACCGTTGCGGGTGCGCGTGTCCTCTTTGAACACGCCGCGCGCGATCATCACGTCGATCGTGTTCACCGGCATCATACTGCCCATCGCCAGCACGCGCCCGAACATATCGAACGCTTCGCGCCGCTTTCCTTCGTGGAACAGATCGTAGGCCTGGGCGTAGACATCGGCCAGATTCGTATAGGGACAATGGCCGCTGAAACCGCGTTCCATCTCCGTCATCATGGTCTGCACGCCCTTGCCGGAGAAGACCTTCACCTGGTCGCCCGTACGCTTCCGGATCTCAGCCACGCGGTCGAGCGGTTCGCCCGCTTCGTCTTTCACGTAGCGGAAATTGGGAATGGTCCGAAACATCTCGACCATCAGGTCCACGCTCATGCTTCCGACAAACTGCGCGAACATCGGCAGATCGGTTGTGGCCCCCACTTTTTTGTAGTAATCGAGCAGCGCCTTCTCGTCCGTGACTCCATTGGGCGGCAGCGAAATGATCGCGTCCGCGCCCAGCCGCGTCGCCAGCTTCGAATATTTGGTTACGGTCGCGAGATCCGGTCCCTGCACGCCGATGACGATCGCGGTGCGGCCGCCTTTGCCTGCCGCGAGCATCGCCTCCGTGCCGTCCATGCGCTCAGCGTCGCTGAGCGTATTCCAGGCGCTCGCCAGTTGAGGCCACACGATCCCGTGTACGCCGCCGCGATTGCAGAATTTCACTTCGGCCGCGAGTCCGTCGAGATCCAGCTTGTTATCCGGAGTGAACGGCGAAAACGCGATGGGGAACAGACCCGCGAGCGTGCGCTGCTGCCCCGCGACAGCGCCCATCCCGATCTTTGCCGCGGCGGCCGAAAGCGCGGCCGCGCGCAGAAATTCGCGCCGGCTGCTCATTTCGCAGCCCTCGCGCTGGTTTCGAGCGGCTGCTGATACGGACCGAAACCGTTCGCAAACTGATTCGATACCTGCACCAGTTTGCCGTTATGGAAGATCATGTCCAGCAGCTTTTCGCTGTGCATCACACGCCCGTATTCATCTTTCAGCTGCGCCACGATCTTCTTCGTTTTCACGTCGACCACATCGCCGGAAGACAAATAAGCGAGTTTTCCATCCACCGAAGGCGTGATCCAGTAAGCCCCGCCGTGCGTCTTGAAGTTGCTCACTTCTTTGGGCGGCATCTGCGTGTTGTCGAACACGTGAACCAGATTGTTCAGTCCGTCGGCCAGCCACACTTCCCGCTCGTTGTCCATCAGGCCGATGCCGTGGCTCGGGCACCCGTGCGGTATGCGCGGGCGCGGCGTAACATTCCAGTTATCCGGCCAGCCAAAACCCTCCACTTCCACCTTATGCAGAATTTTTCCGGTCTTCGCATCGGCGATCAGAAACCCGAGCAGATTGTTCTGGTTCGTATAGATGAGCGATGAATCGTGATTGAGCACGAAGACGCGCACATTGTCCGGAAATGTGATCGTGCGGATCAGCTTGTGCGTCGTCGTATCCGCGATCGCCATCACCTTGCCGTTGGGCGACATGAACGCGAGCTTGCCATCGTTGCTCAGGTTCAGGTTGTGCGCGTTGGGGCTCTGCTTCGAGACCACCTTCGTGATCAGTTCGCCTGTGCGCGGATTGATCACGTACCAGAAATCCTTCAGGTCGGAGCCGACATACATGAATGAGCTGTCCGGCGCCATCTGCGGGCGCTCGCAGCAGTTGCCGTCGTAAACCCCTTCCCAGGCTTTCTTTTCGGTCGTCAGATCGAACGCGCCGAGCCGTCCACGCGCCGCGACATAGATCATATTTGTTTCCGGGCTCGCCGTAACGCCCGCCACCTGTTCGGGATTCGCGCTTGCGGGCACATTCCACGTCGGAATGCGCTTTACGAAGTTGTAATTATTGCGGGCATCCAGAACCACAATGCCGTTCCCATTCGCGTCGGGCGAGCCTTCGAGGGTGCCCGGCAGCGTGACATAGATCAGTTCCTTTGTGGAAGGGCCCTTCAGATACTCGCTATTCGATCGGGGTTTCGCGTCCGGCGTAGCCGCCCGGCCCACAACCAGCATTTGGTTCACCGCGAAAGCGGCTCCGATCAGACTTGCCGCGATCGCGGCCATTCGCTTGTTGCTCATCAAAAAACCTCTGTCAATCACCGAATCCGGTTTTACGAAACCACTCTCAGCGCAAACTGGATTCATCTGATCATTCCCGCGTGACGATTCGAGCCGATGCCGCGAAAGTAGTTCGAAAACCTCACCCCGACTTTCGTCGTTATTGCCCGGTTTCGAAAATTATTTCGCGGAAGCCTCGGTATGTCAAACCCTGCCCAACTCACTCAGAGGGCAGGTTCAGTTTATCTCGATGTGAATGTCCGGCGAGGATCCACCTCAAAATTTAGAGGCACTTACATAGCACGATCCATCGACTTGTCTGTTGCTGCGGTCTCCTCGCTTGCTCCTCTGCTACGCGAAACAACCTGACCTTTGCTCGAAGCTGGCGCCTGCGAATCAGTAAAGTTCCGGATATCAGGCGCGCCGCCAGCTGGCGGTGCGGGCAGATAGTACCAGTACCGATATCATGACCACCGTCCGTGCAAGCTGTGCTATCACAAATACCAACGTTAGTGAATCGGCGCATCATGAGTGGACATGCCGTTGCCAAAAAGAAGATCGAATCAAAAGAGTCTCCTGCCGCCATTGGAACACCCAACCTGCGTGCCGCAGCTTTCTTTGTTCTGATTGCCCTTACGATTATTGTGTCGGCCTTTTATCTCACGCCCATCGCATGGTGGGGGCCGTAATTGCTGTGAGCGAATTTCCTGTGCGCGGCCGATCTCTCATACCCTCTTCCGCTGCGCCGAAAGCGCCATTCGCATCCGCTCGAGCTCCGCGTTAAACTCGCACCCGAACAACGCGATCGCCGCCAGCAGATACATCCACACCAGCAACGCGATCCCGGTTCCCACGCTCCCATAAAGCACGTTGTAATTCGTAACGTTGCGGACGTACCAGGCAAAGCCCGTCGTCGCGGGCAACCACAGAACCGTCGCCAGAATCGCCCCGGGCCAAACCGTCGCCCAGCGCTGTTTCCGGTAAGGTCCGTAGTAATAAAGCGTCGCAATTACGCTGGAGGTCGCAAAAAACGACACAATGTATCGCACAATTCGGGAGAGCACCTCCCATGTCGGAGCCAGCGGATTCAGAATAGGATCCACTTTCAACAGATTCAACACCGCCCCCTCAATCTGGCCGCCGAACAGGATCAGCGAAGATGCGCCTACCAGAGGAACAAGGCACAGAAACACCAGCATGATGCCGACTCCAACATGCGCCAGCATCGTGCGGCTGCGGGGTACGCGATACGCCGCATTAAATCCGTCGATCAGGCTCTTGATCACGCTCGACGCCGCCCACAGAGACAGCACGAACGCGATTACCAGCAGCCACAATGGCCTCTGGCCGCGCAGCCGGAACTGCTCGAGTACCGCCGTATCCGTATCCGGTGGAAGAATCTGCGCAAGAAGAGCCGCGAGGTTTTGCTGTACGTAGTTGGCTCGAATCTGAATGAAGATCGTCGCCGCCGAAGTCAAAACCGGGAACAGTGAAAGCAGCGACGAATATGCTGCGCCCTTTGCAATCGTGAACAGCGCGTCATCAAAGCACGCGATCAGCGTTCGGCGCAGGAGCCAGAAAAATTGCCCGAGATTCCGGCCCACAAATCGCACAAGTCGCACAGGCTTTGAAACTACTCGACGTAAATTCGCTTCACGCGCGCACTAATCCCGCACAGGACATTGTAGGAAATGGTCCCGGCCGTGCGCGCGATCTGCTGAGCGTCGAGATACACATCGCCTTCCCGGCCGAGAAGAGTAACCGGATCGCCCGGACTGAGTTTCGGCGATCCCGTAATATCGATCGTTGTCAGGTCCATCGAAACCGGGCCCACGATGGGCGCGAACTTTCCCCCGGCGATCACCTTGCCGCGGCTCGAAAGCCGGTGCGGCACGCCGTCCGCGTAACCCGCGGAGAGCACCGCGATCCGCATCGGCGCCTGCGCCACGAACCCGCCGCCATAGCCGATGCGCGCCCCGGCCGGTACATCCTTCACCAGTACGATGCGCGCTCTCCACTCGAGCGCGGGCTTCACTCGCAGCGCCGGCGCGGGCGCATGTCCCCGGGGCGGTGAAACGTAGCCGTAGATCGCGTGTCCCGTGCGCACCAGAGACAACCACGCATCGCGCCGCGGATAAGCCACCGCGTTCGTGCTCGCGAAATGTAGAACCGCCGGGAAGAGCCCTTCGGTCGCGAGGAACCTCTTCATCTCGTCAAATAAGCCGATCTGATATTCGGTCTGGTCCGACGTGAAATCGGCCGCCGATGCGAAATGCGACATCAGCCCTTCGATCTTCACGTTTGGCGCCGCCGCCGCAGCTGCCGCGATCTCTTCGGCGCGCGCCCGCGTGCCCAGCCGGTTCATCCCGGTATCGATCTTCAGGTGAACCCGAATGCCGCTGGCGCAACGCTCGTTCAGCGCTTTCAATTCCTCGAGCGAATGCGCCACCGGAGTCAGCGAATACTCCGCAATCGCGCCGCATTCCCACGGCATCACGCCTGCCATCACCAGAATGCGCCGATCGATTCCCGCGCGCCGCAGCGCGACGCCCTCGTCCACGGAACTTACTGCCAGCCACTCCACGCCTTCGTTGCAAAGAATGCGCGACACTTCGATCGCGCCATGCCCGTACGCGTCCGCCTTCACCACGCCGATCACCCCGGTGTCCGGCCCCACGGCATCGCGAACGGCCCGGTAATTGGCCGCGATCGCGGAACGCGAGATTTCGACGTAACAGCGGGCGTTAGGCGGCACGGATTCTGCGCTTATTTTCTCAATTGGTTGAACAGCGTCTCGTATTGAGTTGTTACTGCGTCCCAATCGTATTTCTCCCGCACGCGGGCCATCGCCCTCGCTCGATAGCGGTCACGCTCCGCTTCACCCATCGCGATCGCTTCTCGCATCAGGGCCGTCAGTTCGGCTCCGGTGCGGTAAGGCAAACCGGCATCGCCGCATACCTCCGCGTTTTCCGTGGTGTCCAGATACAACACCAGACAGCCGCGGCCCATGGCTTCGATGAGCGCGGGGTGCGTGCCACCCACCTCTGTCGCGTGAATGTACGCGAAACACCAGCTCCCCAGCTCGCGGTATCCCGTCCCATAGATCGCGCCCGGGATCACGATGCGCGGGTCCTTGGTATCGCGAACCCGCCGAATATACTCATGCGCGTATGGCGCGTCGCCAACCAGGGCAAGTTTCAAAGGAGCCGGTACCTGCTCGAAGGCCTCGCGGACTTCGAGCGCGCGATTCTCCGGCTCAAATCGGCTCACGTACAGGAAATAGCGCCCCGGTTCGAGCCCGAGCTGGGCCAGAATTTCCTGAGTTTCGACGCGTGCGGCGTCGGCGCCATACGGAATGAAAGTCGAATCCGCGCCGTAAGTCTCCAGATAATACCGCTGGATCGCCTGAGCATCGGTCACGAGCGCCTTTGGCAGTTTTGTAGAGAGCCACTCGGAGCCATGAAACCACGCGCGCGCCGCGGCGTTCCATTTCCGGCGCTGGCGCTCGATTCCGTCCACGTTGATTGCCGCAGGTATTCCGGCAATGCGCGGAAGCAGCGTAAAAATCGCGTTTGCCCCGTTGCAATAGAGCGCCACGTCCGCCGGATGCCGCAGCAGGTGCAGCGTGGAAACGAAGGTGTGCGCGAGCGTGTCGAAATATTTGCTGCGAATCGTCGGAAGATAGACCAGGTCAACGCCGCGATATTTCGGAAGTGGAAAACGTTCGCGGCAGTAGACCGTCACTTCGTGGCCGCGCGCCACCAGACGTACGGAAAGCTCCTCAGCGAACGTCTCGAACCCGCCATAATTCGCCGGGATGCCTCGCGTCCCGAGAATCGCGATGCGCACCGGACTTCAGCGCGGGGCGGTTTTGAAACGGGTCACCGAAACCGCGAATTTCTTCGGGGCAGGTTTGCTCACCGGCTCAAAATTGAACCAGCTCGCCATGTAATCGTCCGGAACCCGTCGCCTCGCCATAATTTCCCGTCGCTTCGCCATCACGCTTTTCCAGTTTCTTAGCAGGAAGGGAAATGCTTTGAGCGACGTGTGTTCCCACATAAGGCAGCAACTGATTACCACGATATCGCGCCCGGTAATGGAGAAGAAGTTTCGGCGATAAAGGTCCCAGCTCATGTTTTTCATCCGGAGAAGAAACCGGTTTTTCACCGAATGCATGTTGATGGCGGCGGGCAGCGCCCGGCGATTTCCAGGCAGAGCTTTGCGCACATGATAACCGCGGGCATAGGGCGCGTACAGACACTTCCAGCCGAGGAGCTGGGCGCGCCAGGCCACATCCGCGTCTTCGCGATACACAAAGAAATCAGAGTCGAAGAACTCGCCGCGAATCGAGATATCGTCGATCATCTCCCGGCGGTAGAGAGCCGCGGCCGCCGTGGCCCCGAATACAAATTCGAAATTACTGAAATACCCGTGGTCCACTTCGAGACTGCCGCGGTCGAGATGCCGCAGGTTGGGAGTAAAGTAAATGCCCGTGGAGTCTACCACCGGCTCCTCGGGAAAATCGAAGCTCGCCGTCATGGTCAGCAGCTTCCCGCACACGGTTCCCACCCGCAGGTCCACGTTGCCCGCGGTGACAAGAGCCTCGATGAATCCCTTGAGCAGCAGAACGTCGGGATTGAGGGTTAGTACCCAGCCTCCCTTCGCAAGTCCGATCGCCTGGTTCTGCGCCGCCGCGAAACCGATATTCTCGTCGTTGTAAACGATGATGCAGCGGTCTTCGAATTGTTCGAGTATGTCGATCGTACCGTCGTCCGAGTTATTGTCGATGACGATGATTTCCTTCAGGGGATACTGCTGATCGAGAACGGATTCAAGACATCGTTTGATAAACCGGCCACTGTTGTAGGTAACTATGGTGACCGAAACGAAATCGTTACGGGACATGTACTCGGGACACAGCTCCAGTCATCAGATTTCACGCCTTACATCGGACAGCGATAACCCTTCACCCGGACGCGGAGTGAAAAACCGCTTCCAGGCGAAACCCCAGACACCTGCGTAGATTGCTAAGTTTCTCAGGCCGCCCCGCCGAACCCCGGTCAGTGAGCGGCCAATGGCGCCGGCCGCAACAGCAAGGCAGACGAACCTGAATACTACGGGTTTGTAGTATTTCCCCGCATACCCAAGAAGACTACGATACCAGTAACGTTGTAGTTTCTCTACCGGCAGGCGGCGAATCGAGTGTGCGCCGCCGTGAACGGCGATTGCATTTGGTTCGTAAAACACACTCCATCCGCCTGTTCGCAGTCGTGCGCAAAAATCCACATCCTCGAACCATATGGGCCAGAAGCGCTCATCGAAGCCGCCGACCCGCTCCCACGCCTCGCGGCGAAACATGAGAAACGCTCCCGCGGGCTGTTCGATTTCCTGCGAACGCATCGGGTTGAGACCCAAGCAACGGTAATGCCAATTGACAGGATTGCGTGGCCATAGCCTGTTCATGCCAAGGACTTCGAAAATAAGGGCGGCGGGCGTGGGTAGGCTTCGCGCAAAGAACCCTGTCTGCGGAGTCCCATCGGTTGAGAGTAGAAGACCGCCCGCCGCTCCAACGCTCGCATCGGTAAAGCGGCCTGCCAGCGCGTCAATGCCGCGTATGACGTGCGTGTCCGGATTGAGTAATAGAACGAGTGGAGCGCTCGTGGCGCGAACCCCCTGATTCACGGCGCCCGCGAAACCGAGATTCGCCTGATTTGCGATGAGTCGAATGCCGCGCCGTTCCACCTCGGTATGTGTGCAGTCAGACGATCCGTTGTCCACCACGATAATTTCCAGGACATTTTGCGAAGCAAGCGCATCGAGACAGCGCCCGATCTCGGCGCAGGAATTGTAGGTTACGATGACGACCGCCGCACGCGTCCGTGTCAATGCGCCCCGCCCCGATTAACCGTCAGCCGGAAATACCATCGCCAGTAAGAGTCAGCGGCGCGCTCGCGTATCTCGTGTTCGGACGATTCGAGGAAGGCCTCGAGCGTCGCCGAGGGATATCCCGTCAGCCGGAAGTTCCTTAAGCCATCTACCTTCCCGGCGATCCACGCGAGCAACGCGCCGTGGCGCGCAGCCACGCTGCCCCATAGAAGCTGGCCCACGAAGATGCGCCAGAGCGATCGCCGAAACAGAGCGGAGTCGTAATTTCTCGCGATCAGGAGCAACTGGTTGCGGGAGATTAGCCGGACGAGCCGCGGATTCCAGCGTCCCAGAGTGGCGCTGCCGTGATGCCAGGCGATTGCGGCGGGAACGAATACGCCGCTGATTCCGTTTTGCACGCAACGCAGCCCCAGATCCACGTCTTCCAGATAGGATTCAAAGCTTTCCTCGTACCCGCCCAGCTGTTCGAGAACGCTGCGGCGAAACAGGCACGCTGTGCCGGGCGCGATCGCGATACGCGACGGCGATTGAGGCGTAACCGTCTGGCCATGGCCCGCCCGCCACGCGCATCCCGCGCGGCTCACCAGGTCATATGTGCC
>Ga0207660_10002793_pt1 | contig 11441 bp, 10 predicted proteins | sample KBSC73BmetaG_FD_184335 | JGI IMG/M metagenome (GOLD analysis project Ga0207660, IMG submission 184335) | Corn rhizosphere microbial communities from Kellogg Biological Station, Michigan, USA - KBS C7-3B metaG (SPAdes) (version 2) | ecosystem: Host-associated > Plants > Roots > Rhizosphere ... | reverse complement strand
GCTTGTGATTTCTGGTCGGCCCGAGCTCTACCGGATCGCCCGCAGCGCCTCACAGACCTCGTCCACCGCCTCGGCCGTCGTGGCCCAGGAGCACATGAAGCGCACCGAGCCGTCGAGGAAGCGGTAAGCGAACCAGCCGGCGGCGTGCAGGCGCTTGAGCGTCGGCTCGTCCATCTCGACGAAGACGCCGTTGGACTCCACGGCGTGGCGCAGCGGGAACGGCATCTTCTGCGCCAGCCGGGCGGCCATGGCGTTGGCGTGGGCGGCGTGGCGCACGAAGGCGCCGTCCTCCAGCATGCCGATGAACGGCGCGGCGTAGAACCGCCCCTTGGACGGCAACTGCCCGGCCTGCTTGATCCGCGCGTCGAAGCGATGGGCCAGCTTGCGGTCGAAGATCGCCACCGCCTCCGTGGGCGGCATGCCGGCCTTGGTGCCGCCGACCACCAGCAGGTCGACGCCCAGCGCCTTGACCGCCTTGAGGTCGAAGCCGGCGGCCGCGGCGTTGGCGAGCCGCGCGCCGTCCAGGTGGACGCCATAGCCCTTGGCCTTGGCCGGCGCGATCAGGGCGGCGAGCTGCTCGGCCGAATAGACCGTGCCGTATTCGGTGGCGTTGGTCAGCGACAGCGCCGCCGCCGATTGTCGGTGGGAGACGTCCGGCTGGGAGAGCGCGGCGCCGAGGGCGGCCGCGTCGATGCGCCCGGAGGCGCCGGGCAGGCGGACCAGCCCCAGGCCGTGGCCGAAGAACCCCGGCGCGCCGGTCTCGTCGGTGCAGACGTGGGCGTGCTCGTGCGCCAGCACCGACTCGAACGGACGGCAAAGCGCCGACAACGAGATCGCGTTCGCCGCCGTGCCCGACGCCACGAAGCGCACCTCGGCGTCGGCGTCGAGGAGCTGGCGCACCAGGTCGGCCGCCCGCGCCGAGACGGCGTCGGTCCCATAGCCGGAGGCATAGCCCGTGTTGGCTGCGGCCAGGGCCTGCATGGCCTCCGGCGTCGCCGGCGCGGTGTTGTCGGAGGCGAAGTCGTATCGGGCCATTAGCCGTTGGGTCTCTTCCAGGTTCGCTGCAGCTTGTTAGCCGATTTCCCGCCGCGGACCAGGGGCCGATCTCCGTCGCTTCACCCCCTCCGCTTCGGGGCGGAGCGGCTAGACGTCCCGCGCCCAGGCCCGCACCTCCTGCACGAACAGGTCCGGCTCCTCCATCGCCGCGAAGTGGCCGCCGCTCGGCATGTCGGTCCAGCGGACGATGTTGTAGGCGCGTTCGGCGAAGGACCTCGGCGGCGCCCGATAGAGCGGCTCCCCGGGGAAGTTGGCGAAGGCGGTGGGCGTTTCGCAGCGCTCGCCCGGCTCGAAGGCCAGGCCGCCTTCCTCCACCAGGCCGCGATAGTACCAGGCCCCGGTCGCGAAGCTGTCGGTCATCACATAGAGCATGATGTTTGTCAGCATCCGGTCCTTCGGATAGGCCTCGTCCAGCGACTTCCGCGACAGGTCCGACCAGTCGTGGAACCGCTCGGCGATCCAGGCCGCCTGGCCGACGGGGTTGCCGGCGCCCATCCAGGCGATCGACTGCGGCTTGGAGACCTGCAGGCGGAAATAAGCGCCCATGATCTCCATGGCGCCGGCCTGCCGCTGCGCCCAGGCGACCTCGGCCTCGCCTTCCGGACCTCCAGGCGGGCGGAACCCCAGCATGTTCAGGTGGATGGCCCGTGCGCTCGCCCCGTGGTCGCGGCCGAGCCAGGACGTGACCATGGCGCCCCAGTCGCCGCCCTGGGCGAGGTAGGTCGGGTAGCCCAGCACCTCGGTCATCAACGCATTGAACAGCCGCGCGGTGGTGCGCTGGCCGACCGGCCGCTGGGGTTTCGAGGAGAAGCCGAAGCCGGGCAGCGACGGGACCACCAGGTCGAAGGCGTCCTCGGGCTTGCCGCCGAACCGGCTCGGGAAGGCCAGCTTCTCGATCGCCTGCCAGAACTCGTAGTGCGAGCCCGGCCAGCCGTGGGTGACGATGAGGGGACGGCTCCCCTTCGCTTCGCCCACGACGTGCAGGAAGTGGATGTCGAAGTCCTCGACCCGCGCGGTGAACTGCGGGAAGCGGTTCAGGTCGGCCACCGCGGCGCGCCAGTCGTAGGCGCCCGTCCAATGCTCGCACAGCGCCTTCAGATAGCTCGCGTCGCAGCCGTAGGCCCAGCCGTCGGGAACCTGCGGGATCGGCGGCCAGGGATAGGCCCGCACCCGGCCCAGCACCGCCTCGACCTCAGCCTCGCCCCAGCTCACTTCGAACGGCTTGATCTGCGACATGACGGCCTCCCGGGCTGCGAGGAGAGTTCCGACTTGCCGCAGGGGCGGTCAAGGGCGGCCTGCTGAGCGAGGCTTCAGCCTAATCCGGCCGCACGCCGCGGGCGAGGCTGGCGTCGAGGCCCTTGTAAAGCTTGCGCGCCCCGCCGGGCGGCAGCATGCCGGAAAGCTCCAGGATCACCGCCCCGTGGATCGCGGCCCAGAACATCAGGCCGAGCTGCTCGGCGTCGCCGTGCATCAGGCCTTCCGCCAGGGCGTCCTCGACGTGGCCGGTCATGGTCTTCTGGGCGCGCCGCCCGGCCGCCACCAGCTCCGGGTATTTCTCCACGTGCGGCTGGTTGAAATCGAACATCAGCTTGTAGGCGTGCGGGTGCTGCAGCGCGAAGTCGACATAGGCCTCGCCGACCGCGCTGCCTCGCGCGGACGCGCCGATCGCGCTGTTTCGCGCCCTCTCCAGCGCATCGGCGAAGCGGTTGAAGCCGTTGGCGCGCACCGCCGCCAGGATGTCGTTCTTGTCCTCGAAGTAGCGGTAAGGGGTCATCGGCGAGACCCCGAGCTCGGACGCCAGCTGGCGCATGGTCACCGCGTCGGGCCCACGCTCGGCGAACAGGCGCTCGGCGGCCTCGCACAGGCGCTCCCGGAAATCGGCGACATCGGTGTCTGAAAGCACGCGCGGCATGGGACTCGCAGACTGCCACGAAAAGGCTTGCGGTTTCCTGCCTTTTACGAAATAAATTTACAACGTAAGTTGTGAGGGCCCCGGTGGGGCAGGTCCAGGAGGACGCCATGGACGGCAATGCGCGCATCAACCCCTATCTCGCGGGCAACTTCGCCCCCGTCCGCAGCGAGGACGACTTCGACCTGGACGTCACCGGCGAAGTGCCGAAGGGTTTGCGCGGCGCCCTGTTCCGCATCGGCCCCAACCCGCAGTTCGAGCCCCGCGACCCGGCCAGCCACCACTGGTTCGGCGGCGACGGCATGGTCCACGGCTTCTATGTGGAGGACGGCAAGGTCAGGTACCGCAACCGTTACGTCCGCACGCCCAAGTGGGCGCTGGAGAACGAGCACGGCCGCGCGCTGTTCGGCTCCATGGGCAATCCGATGACCAGCGATCCACTGACCGTCGGCAACGAGGGCGGCACGGCCAACACCAACATCGTCTTCCACGCCGGCAGGCTGATGGCGCTGGAAGAGGGGCACCAGCCCTTCGAGATGGACGCCCGCACGCTGGACTCCAAGGGCTACGTCCGTCCCTACAAGGGCCGCGTCACCGCCCACCCGAAGATCGACCCGAAGACCGGCGAGATGGTCTGGTTCGGCTATGGCGTCGGCGACATGCCGCTGTCGGCCGGAATGAGCTACGGCGTCACCGCCGCCGACGGGACGGTGGTCCGCCGCGACGACTTCCAGGCGCCGTTCGCCGCCATGGTCCACGACTTCATGGTCACCGAGAACCACGTGCTGTTCCCGGTCCTGCCGCTGACCGGCAGCCTGCAGCGGGCGATGAGTGGCCTGCCGCCCTTCGCCTGGGAGCCGGAAAAGGGCAGCTATGTCGGCGTCATGCGCCGCGACGCCGACGTCTCGGCGATCCGCTGGTTCAACACCGAGGCCTGCTACGTCTTCCACCCGCTGAACGCCTGGGAGGAGGGCGACAAGCTCTACGCCGACGTCATGCGCTACGACGTGGCGCCGCTGTTCCCCAAGGCGGACGGCTCGCCCGGCGACAAGGCCGCCGCGCGCCTGGTCCGCTGGACCTTCGACCTGGCCGGCGGGTCGGACGCGATCAAGGAAGAGGTGCTCGACGACATCGACGGCGAGTTCCCAAGGGTCGATCCGCGTGTCGAGACCCGCCGTCACCGCCACGGCTGGTACGCCGCCGACCCGACGGGCTCGAAGACCGTGCGGCTGAACGCCATCGCTCACCTCGACCTTCAGACCGGCCAGCGGCAGGTCTATGAGCTCGACGGCGGTGACGCCACGTCCGAGCCGGTCTTCACGCCGCGCTCCGCCGACGCGCCGGAAGGCGACGGCTGGGTCACCGCGGTGGTCTACCGCGCCGGCGAGGACCGCAGCGACTTCCTGGTCTTCGAGGCCCAGGACATCGCCCGCGGCCCCATAGCCGCGGCCCACATGCCGCGCCGCGTCCCCTTCGGCTTCCACGGCAACTGGGTGAATTTGTAGCTCCGTCATCCCGGCCGCAGCGAAGCGGAGAGCCGGGACCCAGGCGTTCAGGCTGTGCGGCTGCTCCTGGGTCCCGGATCGGCCTGCGGCCGGGATGACAGGAAAAAGTGGCCTAATCCTCGCAGTCGATCTCGTCCACCAGGCGGGTCGATTGCCAGAGTTCGATCTTGGGCGCGCCGTCTTCACACATCTCTTCCGCCTGTTCGGCGGCGGCCGCGTCGTTCGGCGCGTCCAGCCACTCGGCGCTCTTGATCCGGCGGTTGCCGTCGACGCGGTAGGCTCGATAGGTCGTCATGTCCGATCCCCAAACTGAGGCTTGGGAAACGGCGAAAGCGCTGAACGGTTGCGCTTAGACCAGCGCCCCGTGGCAGTGCTTGAACTTCTTGCCAGAGCCGCAGGGGCAGGCGGCGTTGCGCCCGGTGTTCTCCCAGCCGTCGGGCAGGGCGGTGACCGGCAGGGCCTGGCGCTGCTCGGCGTTCAGCCCGTCGGGAAGCAGGCCCATCTGGGCGACGTTCTCGCCGGTCAGCGGGTCGAGGTGGATCTCCTGGAACTGGCCGGGCGGCGGCTGCGGCGGGGCTTCGAACTGGAACTCCACCGTCATCAGCCAGCGGGTGACGTTCTGGCGCAGGTCGACCAACAGGCCCTCGAACAGCGTGAAGGCCTCGGTCTTGTACTCGTTCAGCGGGTCGCGCTGGCCATAGCCGCGCAGGCCGATCACGTTCCTCAGGTGGTCGAGGTGCATCAGGTGTTCGCGCCATTGCAGGTCGACCATCTGCAGCAGGAAGCTCTTCTCCACCGTACGCATATGGTCGCCCACCTGGGCGTCCCGCTCGGCGACGCGCGCGTCGGCGGCCTTGTTGATGCGCTCCTCGATCTCCTCGTTGGCGATGCCGTCTTCGGCCGCCCAGGCCTTGATCGGCAGGTCGAGGCCCAGGAACTCGCGCACGTGGTGCTCGAGCCCTTCCACGTCCCACTGCTCGGCATAGGCCTTCGGCGGCAGGTGGCGGGTGACGAAGTCTTCGATGGTGTCGCGCCGCATCTCGGCGATCACTTCGGAGAGGTCGGTGGAGGCCATGAACTCGGCGCGCTGCTCGAAGACGGCCTTGCGCTGGTCGTTCACGACGTCGTCGTATTTCAGCAGGTTCTTGCGGATCTCGTAGTTGCGCTGCTCGACGCGCTTCTGGGCGGTGGCGATGGCGCTGTTCAGCCACTTGTGGGTGATCGCCTCGCCTTCCTGGACGCCGAAGGTGCGCATGATCCCGTCCAGCCGCTCGCCGGCGAAGATGCGCAGCAGGTCGTCCTCGCAGGAGAGGAAGAACTTCGAATGTCCCGGGTCGCCCTGACGGCCGGTGCGGCCGCGCAGCTGGTTGTCGATCCGCCGGCTCTCGTGACGCTCGGTGCCCAGCACGAACAGGCCGCCGGCGGCCAGCGCGCGGGTCTTGCGGTCGGCGATCTCGGCCTCGACCTGTTCCTTGTGCTTCAGCGCCATTTCCGGCGTCACCTCGACGCCCAGGCTGCGCTGCTCGTCACGCCACTGCATGACCTTCATGTCGACGTTGCCGCCGAGCTGGATGTCGGTGCCGCGGCCGGCCATGTTGGTGGCGATGGTCACCGCGCCGGGCACGCCCGCGTCGGCGACGATGGCGGCTTCCTGCTCGTGGTAGCGCGCGTTCAGCACATTGTGCGGGATGCCCGCCTGCGTCTTGCCGTCGATCTCGAACTTGTGGGCCTTGAGAAGTTCGGAGAGCTGCTCGGACTTCTCGATCGACACCGTGCCCACCAGGATCGGCTGGCCGCGGCGATAGCAGTCCTCGATCAGGGCGGTGATCGCCACGTGCTTCTCGGCCTCGGTGCGATAGACCTCGTCGTCGTCGTCGATCCGCACCACCGGCCGGTTGGTCGGGATCTCGGCCACGTCCATCTTGTAGATGTCGAGGAATTCCTGCGCCTCGGTGGCGGCCGTGCCGGTCATGCCCGACAGCTTGGTGTAGAGGCGGAAGTAGTTCTGGATGGTGACGGAGGCCAGCGTCTGGTTCTCCGGCTGGATGACTGCGCCTTCCTTGGCCTCGATCGCCTGGTGCAGGCCCTCCGACAGGCGGCGGCCATGCATCATGCGCCCGGTGAACTCGTCGATCAGGATCACCTCGCCGGCCCGGACGATGTAGTCCTTGTCGAGCTGGTAGAGCACGTTGGCCCGCAGCGCCTGGTTGACGTGGTGGACGGCCGAGACGTTGGCGGCGTCGTAAAGCCCGGCGGAATCCTCGGCCAGGTGGCCGCCCGCCATCAGCATCTCCTCGATCTTCTCCGAGCCCTCCTCGGTCAGGATCACCTGCCGCTGCTTCTCGTCGAAGTCGTAGGTCGTCTTGTCCTTGATCAGCTCTTTCACGAGCAGGTCGATGGTCTTGTAGAACTCGGACCGGTCCTCGGTGGGGCCGGAGATGATCAGGGGCGTCCGCGCCTCGTCGATCAGGATCGAGTCCACCTCGTCGACGATTGCGAAGTTGTGGCCCCGCTGGACCATCTCGGCGGCCTCGTAGACCAGGTTGTCGCGCAGGTAGTCGAAGCCGAACTCGTTGTTGGTGCCATAGGTGATGTCGGCGTTGTAGGCGGCCTGGCGCTGGCCCTGGGAAAGACCGTGGACGATCACGCCCACCTCCATGCCGAGGAAGCGGTAGACCTGGCCCATCCACTCGGCGTCGCGCTGCGCCAGGTAGTCGTTGACGGTGATCAGGTGGACGCCCTTGCCGGCCAGCGCGTTGAGGTAGACCGGCGCCGTGGCCACCAGGGTCTTGCCTTCGCCGGTCCGCATCTCGGCGATGCCGCCCTGGTGCAGCACCATGCCGCCGACCAGCTGCACGTCGTAGTGCCGCTGGCCCAGCACCCGGCGCGAAGCCTCCCGCACCACGGCGAAGGCTTCGTCCAACAGGTCGTCCAGCGTCGCGCCCTTGGCCAGCCGCTCGCGGAACTCGACGGTCTTGGCGGCCAGTTCGGCGTCGCTCAGCGCCTGGACCGCCGGCTCCAGCCCCGTGATCTTCTGGGCGCGGGCCTGCATCGTCTTGACCTTGCGGTCATTGGAAGAGCCGAAGAACTGCTGGAAAATGCTCAAAGGTGGTATCCATCCGGCGGCGACAAGGCCCTTCGCCCGCCGGGAAAAACCGCTGTCTCAAAGGGGCGCGCGAGACTTAAGCAGCAGGGGTCGCCAAGTCAACGCAACGCCCCTGTGGGGTGAGGTCGCGGGGCGGTGACTTTCAGCGCGAGTCCGACCGGCTGAAAACCGAGGTCGGTCGGTCAAGCGGCCAAGAATTGGTGCTGTTCGTCAGCGCGACCTGCGCTTACGGTTAACCTTGGCCGAACGGCTATAGTAGCGCATCGGGCTGGGGATTTTGTGTTCATGAAGCGTCAGATCATCGCCCTCGTGGCGACGGCCGCTGCTTGCGCCCTCGCCGGTTCGGTCTCAGCCACCGAATTTATCACCAACGGCAATTTTGAAACGGGCAACCTGACCGGCTGGACATCGGCTAACATCGGCCAAGGCGGTTGGGCCGTCATGGGCAACGGCGACAATACACCCATCACCGGTACAAGCACGCCGACGTTGTCGGGTGGCGGCGACTTCATCGCCACGACCGACCAGCGCTCTCCGGGCGTCTTCGATCTCAGCCAAACCCTGTTACTGGCGGGGGGCGCCTATGTGTTCTCGTTCGACGCCCGCGGCAACAATGAGAGCAGCTCGGGCGCCTTCGTCGACCAGGAATACATTGTCAAAGTGGACGGATTGACGATCGCAGGGCCAATCATCGATCCGAACTGGAACCACTTTAGCTTCAATCTGGACCTTGGCGCCGGCTTGCACACTTTGGCTTTCCACGAGGACGCCGAGGAGTCTTTGTACCAGGCTGGCGTCGACAACGTCAGCCTGACGAGCGGAGGCGTCCCCGAGCCCGCCACCTGGGCGCTGATGATCGGCGGCTTCGGCCTAGTCGGGGCGACGCTTCGCCGCCGCAAGACGCTGACGGTCTGACGCGACTAACGACTGGACGCGACGTCGCCGGGGCCCGCTTCGGCGGCGTCTTCCTTTGCGGGGCTGGACGACAGTTTCCAAAACCGCCGCGAGCACGACCCGCGCCCCACGTCCGCATCTGACGCACCCCCGTGATCCACTGCGCGCCGCATGTTGGACGCGCTCACCATCACCGAGGCGGAAGCCGCGGGGCTTTCTGAGCTCGCGGCGCTGGACCTGGCCATGGCGCGCGACTTCGCCGCCCGCGCCCAGGCCGCGGAGGACCCGCAGGTCGCCAGCGACCTCGCCCGCAGCTACCAGCGTGTGGCGCGCTCCTACCGCCAGAGCCTGGCGCTGAAGCTGCGGCTGCAGCGCGAGATCGCCCGGGCCGAGCGCGAGGCAATCGAGGCGCCGGCGCCCATCGGCCCCGTCGCCGTGCGCCGGCGCATGGACGAGCTGCGCGAGGCGGTCACCCGCGTGGCGTTCAGCGAATATGAGGCTCCCGACGATGAGGAGGCCCGCGATTTCGTGCTCGAGGCGCTGGAAGGCGCCCTGTTCGGGGACGGCGCCGATCCCGACTTCGCCCGTCAGCCGCTGGACGAGCACGTCGTCCAACTCTGCCGGGGCCTCGGCCTTTCCCCCCGCCTCGCCGCGCGCTGGCGCGAACTTCCAGAGCCCGACGCCGGGCCTGCTCCGGAGAGCGATTCCGCCTGGCGCGGCTCCGGATGAGGCGTCGCGCCGGAGGCGCTTTCGTATTGGACCACCAAGAACGCCAAGAGCGCCAAGGACGCCGAAGCCAAACTTCGGCCCGCGCGCCCGCACGGCTTCTTGGCGAGCTTGGCGTGCTTGGCGGTTCAAAGAAGCCGGCGCCGCGGACCCAGGGCGCCGACTATTGCAGGTAGCGCAGCACCAGCCGCGTGGCCTCCTCGACCAGGGCCTCGGCCGCTGCGTCCGTGAGGCCGCCTGGGCGGTGCAGCACCGCGTTGTGCGTCAGCGCCTCGATCGAGGCCACACAGACGAAGGCCGCCAGCTCCAGGTCGAGGCCGGCGCGCAGCTCCTCGCGATGGCCTTCCAGATAGCGGCGGAAGAGGGCGTAGTTCTCCGGGTTGAAGGCCTCGGTGTCCGCCAGCGCCCCGGTGCGCGGGATCTGCTCGGCGAGCACCCGATGCAGCGCCGGATCGAGCCGATGGGCCTCCACCGCCGCGCTCACCAGCCGCCGCACGCCCGAGACGACGGGCGCATCGGCGACCTCGGCCAGGGCGTCGCGGGCCACCTGCATGATCGCCTGGCCGTGGCGATCGGCGACGGCGGCGACCAGGGCGTCCTTGCCCGGATAGTATTGGTAGAGCGAGCCCACGCTGACGCCCGCCGTCTCGGCGATGCGGTTGGTGCTGGCCCGGTCATAGCCGTCGCGCACCAGAATGCGAGCGGTCGCCTCGATCAGGGCGTCGACCGTGGCGCGCGAGCGCTCCTGGGACGCCTGCTTCCTCGGAATCGTGGCCGGCCGGGCCGCCATCTGTTTCGCGCTCCGAATGCGAGTCAGGAATGTGAGCGATTGCTCATATTATCAGCGGACGACGACCACATCCACCCCCAGGCGGCGCGGCCGGCGCGATCCCGGTCAAGCCCGTCAGGCCAGCCAAAGGAGCATCCGCATGACCCGTCTGCCCTACGCCCAGCTCATCGACGTCAAGCGCTGGGCCGATCTCGGCCTCTGCGAGGCGGCGCGGAGCAATTTCGACCGGCTGGGCGAGCAGGAGGCCTCGCTCATGCTGCGCGTCCTCGACCACATCCACACGGTCGACCGGATCTTCCAGCACCATCTGCTGGGGACGCCGCACGGCTTCACCGCGGCGCGTTCGGAGGTCACGCCGCCGTTCGAGACGCTGGCCGCCGGCATGAAGGAGGTCGACGACTGGTACGCGGCCTACGTGCGGCGCCTGTCGGCGCAGGACTTCGAGCAGCCGGTCGATTTCGTCTTCACCAGCGGCAAGCCCGCGCGGATGCGGCGCAGCGAGATCCTGCTGCACGTCTGCCTGCACGGGACCTACCACCGCGGCAACGCCGGCGCGCTCCTGCAGCTCAAGGGCCTGACCCCCAGCCGCGACTCGATCACCGACTACCTGGAAGACGCGGCCTGACAATCCTGCCTCCTCCGCGCAGCGGCGGGAGGGGGACCGCCCGCTGCAAAGCGGGTGGTGGAGGGGGCGAGCCTCAGGCTCAGTGCTTCAATCGACAACCGCGAACGCGGCGGATGGGGCTTGCCCCCTCCGCCGCGCGCTCTTCCCCCGGCCCAAGGCCGGGCTCGGCGAGCGGTCCCCCTCCCGCCATTGCTGGCGCAATGGGGGAGGTCGTGAGGTCAGAGGACCTCGAACAGGCCTGCGCCGCCGCGCTGAAATCGCGAGCGCGATTTCAGCTGCTCTTGAGTGATGGGCGGCGCGGCCGGACCTTTTTGAGGTCAGAGGACCTCAAAAAGGCCTGCGCCGCCCATGCCGCCGCCGATGCACATGGAGACCACGACGTTCTTGGCGCCGCGGCGCTTGCCTTCCTGCAGCACGTGGCCGGCCAGGCGCGCGCCGGTCATCCCGAACGGGTGGCCGATGGCGATGGAGCCGCCGTTGACGTTGTATTTCTCCGGATCGATGCCGAGCTTGTCGCGCGAATAGAGGCACTGGCTGGCGAACGCCTCGTTCAGCTCCCAAAGGTCGATGTCGTCGACCTTCAGGCCGTGGCGCTCCAGCAGGCGCGGGATCGCGAACACCGGGCCGATGCCCATTTCGTCGGGCTCGCAGCCGGCGACGGCCCAGCCCTTGAAGATCCCCATGGGCGAAAGCCCGCGGCGCTCGGCCTCCTTGGCCTCCATGATCACCACCGCGGCCGAGCCGTCGGAAAGCTGGCTGGCGTTGCCGGCGGTGATGTACTTGCCGGGGCCCTTCACCGGCTCCAGCTTGGAGAGGCCTTCCATCGAGGT
>Ga0207660_10002789_pt1 | contig 11447 bp, 15 predicted proteins | sample KBSC73BmetaG_FD_184335 | JGI IMG/M metagenome (GOLD analysis project Ga0207660, IMG submission 184335) | Corn rhizosphere microbial communities from Kellogg Biological Station, Michigan, USA - KBS C7-3B metaG (SPAdes) (version 2) | ecosystem: Host-associated > Plants > Roots > Rhizosphere ... | reverse complement strand
GCGGCGCCGCCTGACGTGGGGCTCGAACCGCCGCTGTTGCTGCCGCTGGAGGCGGTGCTGCCGGAGCCCGGTGGGGCCGATCCGGCGGCGCCTGCACCGGCACCGCCGCTGCCACCGGAACCGCCGGCGCCCCCGCTGGCGTGCGTGCCCCCGGACGGTGGCTGGCCGCCCGGCGTGGCGGTGGCCGACGGCACGCCTGAACGGCCCGCCTCACGGGCCTTGTGACTCTCGCCCTGGCGGACAGCCACGCTCACCAGAGCAACCGTCACGATGATGAGAAGGCTGAACCGGATGAATTCCACCCGCATCCGGTGCGCATTCACGCCACAACTGCACCACAGCGGGGGTCGCCCACAAAGGCTATCCGCACTCCATGATCAGTTCGTGTCGCGGCCAACTACGCCAAGTTGATCGGGGAGCACAGATCATTCGGTTCAGACGAGGCCGTGACGGCTTGGTCCGGCGAGCCTCAGAGCGTGGCGACCCAGCCGTCCGAGGCGATGGTCGGTGCGGCTGGCGCCAGCGCTTCGACCTCCCGGTCCTTCCAGGCTGACCTGGCTGCGGAGTTCGAGCGGTTGCTGCGCCCACCGCGGGATGAACTCACGTCTATCGCTATCGACGCCGTTCTGGTGAGCGTGGCATGGGCGCTCTTACCTGCCTCGGTGCACGAGTGGTTGTTCTCCTTGTCCGGCCCGATGGCCTTCGCTGTGGTGCTGCAGGCATGGATGCTGGGTGATAGCGCCACGACGAACGTGCTCGGCAACGACGTAGCGGCAGCACTCGAGACGATGCCGGACCCCGCGCGTTTCCGCCGACTTCTTCGGATCAAGACGGTCGCTGTCGCGTCGATCGTCGCGGCGACGTGTGTGCTGGTCTGTGCTGTGGTGGCCGCGGCACAGCATGCGTTCCTTTCTGGCTTGATGCTGTGCGCGGTCTTGCTAGTAGCACCCTTTGGCGCCGTCGCGTTGGCGGAATGGGTGGGAATCAGGTGGCCCTACCACCGACGGCCCCTTCAGTGGCGCTGGGAGCAACGCCGCATGTACAGGCGAACCGTGCGCTGGCTGCTCCTCGTTATGTCGCCGCTGCTCCTAGTGCCGACGATTCTCGCCGCGTTCCTCGCGAGCGGAATCGCAGCCGGCAGCGCACTCGGCGGCCGCAACGCACACGGGCACCTCGACGCGACCGGGTTGACGATCGCCGCAGGTGTTGCGGCGCTGTGTGCCGCCGGCGCGTTCGTCGCAGCGCCACACGGGTCGATCACGCTCGCCCGTCGCCGTCAGGCGGCCCTTAGGGACTTCCTGCGTGATCCCGGGCGGGGGTGAACCACGCCCGGGCGGTGAGGCCCTGACCTGCGGAAATACTGATCGTGATTGGTCGGGATGGCGGGATTTGAACCCACGACCCCCTCGTCCCGAACGAGGTGCGCTACCAAGCTGCGCTACATCCCGAGGTGTTGCGACCCGCGAGTCTAGCCGGGTCTAGCGGCTAACGAGAGTGAGCAGCGTCGCCTCGGGCGGACAGGCGAATCGGACGGGGGCGTATGGCGACGTCCCCAGGCCCGCAGACACGTGCAGCCAGGTCGGTGACGCGCCTGCCGGCCAGCGGGAGAGGCCGCGCGCCCGGCGTCGGTCGAGCCCGCAATTGGTGACGAGCGCGCCGACTCCGGGCACGCGCAACTGCCCGCCGTGCGTATGGCCGGACATCACGAGACCGAAGCCGTCAGCAGCGAACGCATCGACCACGCGGGGTTCCGGGGTGTGGGACAACCCGATACCTACCGCGGCGTCTGCCGCGACCGGACCCGCGACCCGCTCGTAGTGGTCTGCCTGGAGATGGGCATCGCTGACCCCGGCGATCTCGACGCGAACGCCGCGCACCATCAGCGTCGTACGCCGGTGGGTGACATCGAGCCAGCCTGCACCCGTGAACTCTTCGCGCAACTTGCCCCACGGCAACGGTGCGCCGTGAACGCGCCGCCCCGAGTCCGGCAGCAGGTAGCGCGCGGGATTCTTAGGGGCCGGCGCGAACCAGTCGTTGGATCCCGGGACGAATGCGCCCGGAAATTTCAGCAGCGGGCCAAGAGCGTCGAGGGCGATGGCCACGCCGTCGTGTGAGGCGAGGTTGTCGCCGGTGTCGATGACGAGATCCGGCTCCAGGTCGGCCAGGTGTCTGACCCAGTCGACCTTCCATGGCTGTCCCGGCGCTGCGTGCAGATCCGAGACGTGCAGGACGCGAAGCGGTGGTATGCCGTGGGGAAGCACTGGTACGACGATCTCTCGTAGCCGGAACGCCTTGCGTTCGACCCCCCAGGCATAGGCGACTGCCGCTGCGGCTCCCGCGACGCTGAACGGAAGCACGGCGCGCGGATGCATTCCTCAACCCTAAGGTTGGGGAATGTCCCTCAAGGAGCGACTTCGGTCCGACCTCACCACCGCAATGAAGTCGCGCGATGAACTGCGCGCTGCCACCTTGCGGATGGCACTAACGGCCATCACCAATGAAGAGGTTGCAGGCAAGCAGGCGCGCGTGCTCTCCGACGACGACGTCGTCACCGTGCTGACGCGAGAGGCGAAGAAGCGGCGGGAAGCAGCGGAAGCATTTGCGGACGCGGACCGAACGGAACTGGCCGCGCGCGAGCGCGCCGAGGGTGAGGTGCTCGCGGAGTATCTGCCTGCGCAGCTGGGTGACGACGAGCTCTCCGCGCTGGTGCGGTCAGCTATCGCAGAAAGCGGGGCCGAGGGACCCAAGGCGATGGGCCAGGTCATGCGCGTGTTGCAACCGCAGGTCGCCGGCAGGGCGGAAGGCGGCCGCGTCGCGGCGGAAGTCCGCCGTCAGCTCGGTGGCTGACGCGAGTTAGCCAGCGCCGACTCAGCAGTGCGGTGGCGGTTGCCCGTGCCCGGGCTTGTGGTCCGGCGAGCATGTGGGCGAAGCAGTCGGTGAGGGTGTCGATGACGGCGATGGTGTCGTGGGCGTGGGCGTCGGTGATGGCGACTGTGCCGGTGGCGTCTTCGGCGCATGACCGTTGCTGATGTACATCACGACCGTGGACCCCGGTGCGGCACCCGTTCCGCCCCCGGGGCTCGTGTAGGCGACCGTGTCCTTCGGGAACTCCGAGTCGACCTGTGTCGTCGCGACGACGACGGTGAACCCGGCCTTCTCCAGCAAGTGGCCTGCGTCGGAGGCCGCGAGCCCGTCGACATCGGGCACCAACTTGGTGGTGCCGTTCACGAACTCCGGATCCGCCAACGGGAGCGGGATGATCGGCTTGCCTTCCAAAGCGGCACTGAGTGTGTCCCGCCAGATCGGACCCGCAATCGTGGCGCCGAACACCTCGCCATAGGTGCGTCCACCGATCGTCATGCCGTTGAGTGAGGTCAGCTGTTTCGGGTTGCCGACCCAGACCGCGGACGCCATCTGCGGCACGAAACCCGCGAACACCGACGCCCAGTTGTTTTCGGCCGTTCCGGTCTTGGCTGCTGCCGGTCGTCCGGGCTCGCCGACGTTCGCTGCTGTTGCGCCCGGTTGAGTGAGGACGCCATGCATGATCGACGTGATCGTGTCCGCAAGTCCTGAGTCCAGCACTTGGCCGCACTCATGTTCCGGCACCGCGATGAGCGCGCCCGATCGATCGGTCACCTTCGTGATCGCAACTGGCGGGCAGTACTTGCCGTGCGCGGCAATCGTCGCGTAGGCACCGGCGAGATCGAGCGAGCTGTAACCGTGCTGCGCGGCACCAAGGGTGAACGCGGGGAACTGGTCCGGAGGCAGACCGTTTTCCTGCCGGATCCCCATCGCCTCGGCAATCTTGACCGGATCGCAAAGCCCGGTGCGCTTCTCGAGTTGCGCGAAGAACGTGTTGACCGAGAACCACGTCCCGGTGATGAGGTTGAAGTTGCCTGCCTCACTGTCGCCCGCGTTGCTGACACTCGGCGAGTACACGTGTTCACCGCCGGCGCAGTCGACAAAGCCGGGCAGGTCTCTGATCGTTTGCGGTGCATAAATCGTTGTGTTTAAGGGGATTCCCTGCTTGAGCGCAGCAGCGAGCACGAACAGCTTGAACGTCGAACCGGCAGGGAAACCCGTCGGGCCACCGCCGTACTTCTTGTCGACGGCGTAGTCGATCGTGTTCTGTCCCTTGGCAGCGTCCTGGCCGTAGGGCTTGCTCACCGAGATCGCGAGCACCTTGCCGGTGCCTGGCTCCACCACGGATTCTGCGGCGGCGACTCCGGACGGATCGCGTGGATGCACGTAGTCGCGCACTGCGTTGTCGGCAGCGTGTTGCACCACCGGGTCTAGCGTCGTGTGAATCGTGAGTCCGCCTTGCAGCAGCAGCTTCACGCGTTCTGCGCGATTCGCTCCGAACGCTGCAGAGTTCTCGATGACGTGCTGTACGTAGTCGCAGAAGTATGGCGCCGTCGACGCCTCGCAGCCGTTGCCCTGACGCTTGACGTGCAGAACGATCGGCTTCGCCGCTGCGCGGTCGTAGTCGTCGGACGAGATGAAGTGGTACTTCAACAACTGGCTGAGAACGATGTTGCGACGGTCGCGCGCGGTCTCTGGATGGAGAACGGGGTCATAGACCTCGGGTGACTGAACGAGGCCGGCGAGCAACGATGCTTGCGACAGCGTCAGCTTGCCGACGTCCTCATTGAAGTAATGACGGGCCGCGGCACCGACGCCGTATGCGCCGTCACCGAAGTACGCGTAGTTGAGGTAGGCCTCGAGGATCTGCTCCTTGGTGTACTTCTGCTCCAAGGCCAACGCGTAGCGCGCCTCGCGTGCTTTGCGCGCGAGCGTGTCCGAGTGAGCAGCAGCGGCCGCCTTCTTGTCGCCCGCCGCCTCGGCGTTCTCGATGAGGATGTTCTTCACCAGCTGCTGGGTGAGCGTCGAGCCACCTTGCTGGACCGAGCCGGACGACCCGTTGTGCAGTAGAGCTCGGAAGGCCGCTTTGACGTCGACGCCGTGGTGTTCGTAGAAGCGGACGTCCTCGACGCTGATGAGCGCCTTCTGCATGATCTGCGGGATCTGCGCGAGCCGCACCGGGACCCGGTTCTGGAAGTAGAACGTGGCGATCGTCGAGCCGTCCGCGGCCAGGATCCGGGAGACCTGCGGCGGCGCCGAGATGTCGAGCTCGGACGGCAGTCGCTCGAAGTCGTCGGCGCCCGTGCGCGCGAGGAGTCCGACGCCGCCGACGATCGGGAGAAGCATCCCGCCGAGGAGCAGGCCGGCGACGACGCTGATGACCCCGAGGATGGCCAACCGCTGAACAGTCCCGTTGCTCCTGCCGAGCTGGCCGGGGGCGCGCATCCAACCAGCGTATGAGGGTCCGGCAGGCGAGGGTGAAATGTCCCGTCGTGCCTGGGACCACCCCTCGTGTCCTCCGATCGGAGGTTGGCATCCTCCGAAAGGACTATCCAAGAATGAGACGAACGGGGACTGCCGTCCCTTGCGTCCGGTTCGTACGGTCATTGCAGCGGTGTACGGGGTCATCCCTCGAAGCCGACACAGCCCACCGAACGCGAAGGACCGGCCATGCCCTGGACCCAGGACTGGACAACTCGAGCGGCTTGCCGCGACGGCGTACCCGACAGCCTCTTCGTCCAGGGAGCCGCGCAGAACCGCGCCAAGAGCGTCTGCCTGGGCTGCCCCGTGCGTACGGAGTGCCTCGCCGACAGCCTCGACAACCGCGTCGAGTTCGGTGTCTGGGGCGGGATGACCGAGCGGGAGCGCCGGGCGCTGCTCCGCCGCCGTCCCAACGTCTCCTCGTGGCGGCGCCTGCTCGAAACCGCGATGATCGACTTCGAGGCCGGCAGCCCGCTCGCGTCGAAGCGGGTGACAGTCGCCAGCTGACCGCCCCTAGGGCGTCAGGAAGCGACGGCTAGTTCCGCGCCGATCCGGCGCAACCCGTCCAGGTCGTGGACGTCGGTCGACTGTGCGCCAACCTGTACGACGGGCACTCCCGGGTGAGCTGCCCGGAAACGTTCCGCCACGTGCCGGTCACGGGCGGCGGCACTGACCCTCTCAGCATGGATCCGCAGAGTCGCCGCGGCGAGCGCGCCCTCGCCGGTTTCCTCGAGGTGCTCGGCCGCGGCCAGCGACCGCTGGACCGACAGCGACTCGATCGCCGAGCGGTGCACGCGGTTGAGCACCAGCCCGGCCAGCGGCATGTGCTCCTCGCTCAGCCGATCGACGAAGTACGCCGCCTCGCGCAGCGCGTCCCGCTCCGGCACCGCGACGACAACGAACGCGGTCCCGGGTTCCTTGAGCAGCCGGTAGGTCTTGTCAGCCCGCTCGCGGAAGCCGCCGAACATCGTCTCCAGCGACGAGACAAACAGACCGAGATCCTTCAACGTCTGTGCGCCGAGAACCCGGTTGAGCACGTTCGTGAAGACCGACAGCCCGGCGGTGAACACCTTCATCACACCGCGGCCGCCGGCCTTGGCCGGCGCCAGCAGCAGCCGGATCATCCGGCCGTCGAGGAACCGGCCCAGTCGCTGCGGCGCATCGAGGAAGTCGAGTGCGGACCGGCTCGGCGGAGTGTCTACGACGATGAGGTCCCAGGAGCCGGTGGCCCGAAGCTGCCCGAGCTTCTCCATCGCCATGTACTCCTGTGTCCCGGCGAAACTCGACGAGAGCGACACGTAAAACGGGTTGGCGAGGATCTGCTGGGCGCGCTGCGCGTCCGCGTGCGTCAGGACGATCTCGTCGAACGTCCTCTTCATGTCGAGCATCATCGCGTCGAGCGACCCGCCCGAAGCGGCGTCAACGCCCGCGACGGCCCGCGGTGAGTTGTCCAGCTCCGTCAGCCCCATCGACTGCGCCAGCCGGCGGGCGGGGTCGATGGTGAGCACGCAGACTTTGCGTCCCTGCTCGGCAGCCCGCAGGGCGAGCGCGGCCGCTGTCGTCGTTTTGCCCACGCCGCCGGCACCGCAACAGACGACGATCGCGGCGGTCTGCAACAACTCGTCGACGTCGAGGCCGGGCGAAGGCGTCGTCGTGCCGGGCGACCTCGTCATACGAGGCCCTGCTCGCTGAGCTTGCCGGCGAGCTCATACAGGCACGAGAGGTCCACCGCGTCGGTCAGCAACGGCAGTTCATACATCGGACGGCCGAGCTCGCGCAGGCTCGCCCGCTCTCGCTCCTCGAGCATGACCCTGCTGGCGTGCTCGACAGCCTCGGCCGAGAGCGCCTCCACGAGTTTTCGTGTGTTGTCGAGGCCGGCAGCCTTGAGGCCGCGATCGATCTCCGCGCTGTCGACTTTGCCGGCGGCTGCCGCGGTCAACGCCTCCTGCGGGAGCAGCGGTTGGCGGACCATATTGACGACGATCCCGCCAACTGGCAGCTCCGCGTTCGTCAACTCCTTCACACCGTCGATCGTCTCCTGCACCGGCATCTCTTCCAGCACGGTGACGAGATGTACGGCGGTCCGCCGGGATCGCAGCAGGTTCATGACTGAGTCGGCCTGTTGCCGCACGGGTCCCATCCGCGCCAGCCCGGCCACCTCCGCGTTGACGTTGAGGAACCGCGCGATCCGTCCGGTCGGCGGTGCGTCGAGCACGACAGCGTCATACAGGCGGCCCCCGCCTCGGCGCTCACGGGTCGCGGCTTCCATGACCTTGCCGGTCAGCAGCACGTCGCGCACCCCGGGGGCGATCGTGGTGGCGAAGTCGATGGCGCCGAGCTTCTTGAGGGCGCTGCCGGCCCGCTTGAGGTTGTAGAAGATCTCGAGGTACTCGATGAGCGCGGCCTCGGGGTCGATGGCAAGCGCGTAGACCTCGCCGCCGCGACCCGAGTAGCCGGCGGGGGCGACAGCCACCCGGCGCTCCTCGTAGGGCAGCGGTGGCGTGTCGAACATCTGCGCGATGCCCTGACGGCCTTCTACCTCGGTGAGCAGCACTTGCCGGCCGCCCGCCGCAAGCGCGAGCGCGAGGGCACCGGCCACGGTCGTTTTGCCCGTACCGCCCTTGCCGGTGACCACGTGCAGCTTCACGGACGGGAAGTCGCTCACTGCCTTCCAGCCTAGCCAGAGGAGGCCCGCGAAAACTCCTCACCGGTCAGCAGGAGAGGGCCGCAGGGTGACGAATATCACCAGCGATGACCCAGCCAGCGAACACCCGGCACTACGACGACTCGTCGTGGCGCGCCTCCGCGTCGTGCCGCGGTGACAACGCGGTCTATTTCTTCGCGCCGAGCCACTTCGAGCGCAAGCCGGAGAAGGACCTGCGCGAGGGCATGGCACGGGCCCTTTGCCGTGGCTGCAAGGTCAAGCAGGAGTGCCTCGACTACTCGATCCAGGTCGAGGAGGGCCACGGCATCTGGGGTGGCCTCAACGAACTCGAGCGCAAGCGCCTCCTTCGCCGCATGCGGAGTGAGAGCGCCTAAATCGCGCCAGTAATGTCGGTGCGTGCAGAAGTGGGAGTACGCGACCGTTCCGCTGCTCGTTCACGCGACTAAGCAGATCCTCGACACCTGGGGTGAGGACGGCTGGGAGCTCGTCCAGGTCGTCCCGGGCCCGGCCGGCGGTGACCAAGTGGTCGCCTACCTGAAGCGGCCCAAGTCATGAGCCGCGTCGACGACCGGCTCGCCGAACTCGGCATCACGCTTCCCGACGTCGTCCCGCCGGTCGCGGCGTACGTTCCCGCCGCCCGCAGCGGTGACCTGATCTACACGTCCGGCCAGCTGCCGATGGTTGAGGGCAAGCTGGTCGCCACGGGCAAAGTCGGCGCCGAGGTCGACGCGGAGACGGCGAAGTCCTTGGCGCGCACGTGCGCGCTCAATGCGCTTGCCGCCGTCCGTGCCGAGGTCGGCGACCTCGATCGGGTACGCCGGGTCGTCAAGGTCGTGGGGTTCGTCGCCAGCGTTCCGACCTTCACCGGGCAGCCAGGCGTCGTCAACGGCGCCAGCGAGCTGTTCGGCGAGGTTTTCGGCGACGCCGGCCGGCATGCTCGAAGTGCAGTCGGCGTAGCGGCGCTGCCCCTCGACGCGCCGGTCGAAGTCGAGGTCGTGGTCGAGGTCGGCTGACGTGGGCGGATTGTGATGAGCGGTCAGCGTCGTGAGTTCATGGGCATCCCCGCGAGCGAGCTCGTCCCGCTCCTTCGCGCGCTCGAGTCCGGTGAGGCCACGGCGAGTGAGCCGAGGCACGCCTCGACCGTGGTGTTGCTGCGGGACGGCGCAGAGGGCGTCGAGGCCTACATGCTCCGCCGCCAGCGGACGATGGCGTTCGCCGCAGGGATGTACGTCTACCCCGGCGGCTCGGTCGATCCGCGCGACGAGTCGCTGTCCATGTCGTCCTGGGCGGGACCGTCACCGGCCGACTGGTCTCAGGTGCTGACGGCGGACGAGCGCTTGGCGACCGCGCTGGTTTGTGCCGCGGTGCGCGAGACCTTCGAGGAGTCCGGTGTCCTGCTCGCGGGCACCGCCGACTACGACGTGGTGGCCGACACCTCCGGTGAGGACTGGGAGGCCGATCGGCTGGCGCTGCTCGACCGCTCACTGTCACTCGCCGAAATGCTCAACCGCCGCGGACTTGTGCTCCGCGCCGATCTGCTGCGTCCGTGGGCGCACTGGATCACTCCGGAGATCGAGCCGCGCCGTTTTGACACGCGCTTCTTCATTGCGGCTCTGCCTGAAGGGCAGCGGACTCGCGACGTCGGCGGTGAGGCGGACCGCGTGACGTGGTGTCGACCGCGGGCGGCACTCGACGCATACGAACGTGGCGAGTTCGGCCTGATGCCACCGACTGCGTTCACGTTGATGGAGCTCTCGGCCTACGACACGGTGGCCGACATCCTCGTGGCCGGCGACGAGCGCGACTTCAAGCCCATGCTCCCCAAGATCGTGGTGACCGATAACGAGGACGTGCGGTTTCTGCTCCCGCACGACGAGGGTTATCCGCAGTGACCTCGATCGAGCAGGTGACGCCACGGGCCGCCCGACTGCTCGCGCCGAACCCCGGCCCCATGACGCTCGACGGCACCAACACCTGGGTGTTGCGCGAACCGGGGTTCGACGAGTGTGTCGTGGTCGACCCCGGACCGCTGCACGACGACCACCTCACCCGAGTCGCCGAGCAGGGACCTGTTGCACTGATCGTGTTGACCCACGGGCACTTCGACCATGCCGAAGGGGCGGCCCGGCTGCGTGAGCTGACAGGTGCTCCGGTCGTCGCGCGCGACCCCGCGTTGTGCGTGGATGCCACTCCGCTCGAAGGGGATAGCGCGGATCAGACTGCGTCGGTCGAGTGGCTGACCGTTCTCACCCCGGGCCACAGCAGCGACTCCGTGTGTTTCCTGCTGCGCGGCGATCGTGCGCTTCTCACCGGCGACACGGTGCTCGGTCGCGGCACCACCGTCGTCGCCTATCCGGACGGGAAGCTCGCCGTGCACAGCGCCATCGACCTCGACGAGCCCGGGCGCCTCGATGCCCTGGGACGCGTCGCGTACATCCTCGTGGGAAACAACCAGCACACCATCGAGGCGCTGCCCGATCGGGCCGCGATGTCGCTGGTCAATGCGAACCTCGCCGTCCCGGTGAACCTGGGCCTCGCGGCGAACGTGCTGTCGGACAACTCGACGGCCTACGCCGACGCGGTGCAGGGCACGCCGATCACGCAGGGGATCTGACGATGCGCGTCCCGAGCAAGAACCGGGTCGCCGCCGAAGACCTCGCGGCCCATCGCGTCGAGGTGCTCCCCGATCGGTCGGCGATGTCGCTGGTGAATCTCAACGCCGCCGTTCCGATCAACGCCGCGCTCGGCCTGAACCTGCTGAGCGACGGGTCCACGGCCGCGGCCGGGGCCCAGCAGATGGACCCGATCACCCAGGGCATCTAGCCCCCGACGAAGACACCAGAGGAGAGATCCATGTTCACCAAGTACCGCACGATCGTCGCGCGTAGTGACCTCGACGGTCACGACGTCGAGGCCCTGCCCGACCGCGCCGCGATGTCGCTGGTCAACGCCAACGCGGCGATCCCGGTCAACGCCGGCGTCGCGCTGAACGCGCTGAGCGACAACTCCGTCGCCTACGCGAACGCCACGCAGACCGCGCCCATCGTCCAGGGCATCTGAGGGAGGCGGACGAACCATGTTCAAGACCCACGCCACGGACGTCCAGGCGCTCGACAGCCATCAGGTCGAGGTGCTCCCGGACCGCGCCGCCATGTCGCTCGTCAACGCGAACGTCGCGGCGCCGATCAACGCCGCGCTCGCGCTGAACGTCGCGAGCGACAACTCCGTCGCGTATGCGAGCGCGACGCAGTACGCGCCGATCACGCAGTCGATCTGAACCCGCAGGGCACCCACGGGGGCGGCTCCGGTCGCCCCCGCGCCCTGGGAGGGAGTCATGACCTTCTCTGAGCACGCAACCCGACTCATCGGGCGAGCGCGCACCCGGCTCGTCCCGAAGACCCAGCTGCCGCTGCATCTCGCCCGCCCGCGTCTCGCCGCC